>JAABUR0100005329.1_pt1 | contig 16498 bp, 11 predicted proteins | sample 5560091 | NCBI WGS metagenome assembly JAABUR01 (sample SAMN10711879, study PRJNA513375) | rock metagenome | isolation source: Antarctica rocks | place: Antarctica: Victoria Land, University Valley sud | reverse complement strand
GCCGGCAGCACGCCTACCGAGCCCGTGGTGGACGCGCATCAGGCACCACCGGCGCGCAGCGGCGCCGCGCAGCCGGGGCCGAGATTCGCGACGACAACCGGGGCCAACTCACTTGACGAAACGCAGTGGCATCGAACAGCCGGCCGTACCGCAGGCTCATTTCCGCTGAACTGTGCCCGAGCAGGGCCATCAGGGCCTGTAGCGATACGCCGGCGTTGACCAGCGCGGTGGCGTAGGTGTGCCTGAGTTGGTGGCTGGTGACGTGTCCGATCCCGGCGAGCACGGCGGCCCGGTCCAGTTCGGCGCGGACAGCGTTCTGCGATAGGCGTTGGCCGTGGTGGGTGAACAGGAACTGTGCGGGTTTACCGGTGCGGGGGTGGCGGATCGGGCGTCCGGCCGAGCGGGTGTCGGTGATCCGGTCGAGCAGGGTCAAGGTTTCAGAATCCAAGGGCACCATCCGTTCGGTGTCCAGTTTGCCCAGCGGCACTTTCAGCCAGGAGCCCTGGCCGGCAACGTCGTGGACGCAGTCAATTTCCAGGTCCAGCAGTTCACCGATACGAAGTCCGCAGGCTCGTTGCAGCAGTAACGCGTCGGCGGCCAGCCGGTAGGGGGATGCGGCCAGCTGCTGTCCTAGTTTCCGGTCGGAATCCACCGGTAGGTACCGCGGCAGCGGGCGTGGCAGCCGCGGGTTGTCGGTCCGGAAGAACAGCCGCCGCGTCGGTGCGTCGGGCCAGCCCCATTCGCCGATCTCGGCCAGGAAGTTCGCGGCGGCGTTGACCCGGCGGCCCTGGTCGGCGACGGTGATCGGCGCGCCGGTGACGCTGTTGGTGGCGTTGGTCAAACTGACCAGGAACGGTTCGATGTGCCGGCAGCGATCCAGCTGCGTCAGCGAGGTCAGGTCGGGATCGACGCCGGCCAGGAACGCGCCGAACCCGGCGAGGCGGGTCGCCAGCGTGGACACCGTCTTGACCTTGCAGGTCGCGCTCTTTCGCTGCAGGTAGGCAACAAATCGTGGCCGTAGTGCTGGGCTCACCGCCGCCATCCGCTGCGGCAGTGGTATCGCCTTGCCGGCCGGCTCCGGTGGGTCGGCCAGGATCCCCAAGTGGAACAGGATCTGTCGACACGCCCGGATGGCGTCCAGATAATGCCGGCAGCCTTTACCGGTCCGGGCCTGCCGGGCGCGGCACGCCCGCCCCAACTCGTCAAGATCAGCTGCCGCCAGATCGGTGAGTGCGCGGCCTGTTTGGATCAATAGCCTGGCGATCACCTGCGATCCGAACGCCGAGGACACCCGGCAGGAGAAACCCAGCTCCATCGCCGTGGTGGTGAACTGAGCCAGGTGCGGCGCCAACACCGAATCGCTCTGGTAGCGCCAGATGCTGGACAGCTTCCGCTCCAACAGGTAGTCGAAACCAGGGCGGAGCCGGCCGCTGACCATCAGGAACAGCAGAAATGCTCTGGTGGAAGCATTCTCGGCGAGCCGCTCGGGCAACGGCAAACTGGCCCAGTCCTGCGGGATGGGCCAGTGTCGCAGCCACGATCGGGCTGTCTGGGTGTAGGCGGGGTTGCCGTGGCCGGCGCGGGCCAGGTACCGGTTGTACTCGGCCAACACCGTCGCCGGCGCTTCAGCTTCGACTGCGGATACGATCACGGGCAGCATCGAACTCGGCTTTCACATGTACTGGGGCCAAATGGATATAGCGGGCGGTGGTATCGACGTGGGCATGCCCCAACAACGCCTGCATGACCGGCAGGTCCACCCCCGCCTGCGCCAGGGCAGTCCCGAACGTGTGGCGCAACGCGTGTGGATGCCCGGCCGGAACACCGGACTTGCCGCGGTGGTACCGGAAGATGGTCCGCAGCCCAGCCGGCGTCAACGGTCGACCCCGCGTCGGGCCCTTCGCCACCACGAACAACGCCAGGCTCGTCGTTTCCGGTCGCTCCGCCAGCAGATAGGTCTGAATCAGGCCCGCGACATCGGCATCCAGTGGTACCCGCCGTTCCTTGGCGCCCTTGCCGAACACCCGGATCCAACCGGCGCCGACGTCGATGTCGGCGACCTGCAAGGTCAGGACCTCGCCCGCTCGCAGGCCACAGAACAACATCAACCCGGCGATCGCCCGATCCCTCCACGACCGGAAACTGGCTAGTAGATCAGCGGTTTCGCGTCGATCCAACGGCCGTGGCAGCCGTTTGGGCTCCCGCAATCGCAACGCCGAGCGACGCTTCGGGCGAACCAAATGACCGAGTAGACCGTTGCGTTCCCCGACACTGACCCGGCGGGCCTCCCGACCGGTCGGCACCGGACTGGTCAACCCCGGATCCCTCATCCCACGGAACGTGTACAACCCGGTAATCGCCGCCAACCGATGATTGATGGTACTCACGGCATAACGATCCATCCGCTGACCGGACAACGAAACCACATTGCTACCAACATGTCCCGGCAACTTGGCTTCGCGACATGCCCGGATGAAATCCAGTAGCACCTCCGTCGTCACCGCCGACAACGACACCCCCACCGACTGCAACCAGCGGCACAACGCCAGCAGATCAAAGCCGTAGGCCCGCACCGTCCGCGGCGAATAGTTCCGGTCGGTCAGATACCCCAGGTAGTCGTTCACCAACGCGAAGTCATCCACTCCCGGACCGTCGAGCTTCCAAGCTCCGTCCGCGTCCTGATCCAACCGCAACCCGCCGGTGACCACGAGACAAATGTTCCCACCATGTCCAGCCGCAGGCACGCGCATCACGCCCGGCGTGTCGCGCCCCGACGCAGCAGGCGCACCCCGATTAGCCGGTCAACAGGCATGCGCCCACCCGACCCATTGACCCGAGCAGACCGTTGTTCGTATCCAGACCGCCATCGACGCGATCGCCACGCGGCAGCCCCGTGATCGACCCGCCGATGTGCTGCTGCGTGCGCTCACCCAGGCGAGCGCGCCGACAGCGACGATACCCGCTCGCCACCCTCCGGATGCGCCTGATGCGGACCGTACCGGCCGTGCGGGGCCGCTCTCTGCAGGGGGCCCGCTCGCCAGAAGGCTCTATCGCAAACGAGCGCTGCTGCTCGCCCGGCCCGAGTCGATGGGCAGGCGTCGCGCAGAACCTTGCCGAAGTTGGTATCCACGTCGGCGGGCTGCATCTCCCACAGCGGTCGGCCGAACCAGTCGCGGATCAGCTCAAGGTGATTGATGTCGTTGCGGATCGTGCTGTCCACCAGCCCGGCGGACGCCCGCGCCAAGACGAACCCGGCCAGCACGTCGGTCTCGAGATCGGCGAGCTCATCCTCGCTCGCCACTGCGCGGTGCTCCCGCAGATCGCGCACGGCGGCCAGCGTCACCCACGCCTCCTCGACTTCACCCGCAGTGAAGAGTCATCAGCCAAACAGTGATCCAGCCGACAGGATGAGGTCAGCTCACTCAGAGGTCTGGTCGCGGGACACGCCGGGAAGGGCCGATTCAGCCACGGGAAAGGGGGTTCCGAACTGCCCTGGTGGGCTCAGGAACCCGTCGGTGAGCCTGCCGAGCGCGTCCTCGAGCTTGTCTGGTAGCGCCACCGGGGGTCAGTTGGTCAGTTCAGCCGGGGTCTGGCGGTGCCGGGTAGCCGGCGCCGACCACGGGAGATCACCGACCGATGGTCGCCGGACCGGCTGCGGTGGCAGCGTCATTGGCCGCCTTCGAACGTTGGGCGATTTTCGCCAGCACGGCATTGGCCCGGTCGTGCGGGGAGGCCGCCTTCGCCTTGGCGGCGGGCGCGACAGCCGCAGGGGTCGGACTCAGATGCTTGCACTGCCCGGAGGACGTTCCGCGCACCCGGTTGTCCGATCCGGTGGGCTTGGTGTCGTTGCCAGTGCAGGACAAATTGCCCCGGACCACGTTGCCGCTGAAGGTCACCGGTGCGTGGTTGTTCCGCAGCGTCACATTCGCGGCGAACACGTTGAAGCCGCAATCGGCGATCGTCCCGGATGTGCCGATCTGCACCAGGCCGTCGGCGCCGGCACCGGTGATGGTGGTGTTGCCGTCGATTTCCGAGGTGCAGATCACGCTTCCGCCCTTGGCATCAGCGACCGCTAGTTTTCCGTTGATGACGGTGTCGGTCAGGTCGGTATAGGCGTCCCCGTTCGTCGTCAGGCTCTGATGCAACCATCCCGACTCGACGTAGGTTTCCCCGTTGGTCGAGACGACTCGCCCGGTGTGCGAGGATCCGATGCTGTACACAAAGCCCCCGGCGGTGGTGACGTTGCCCCGCAGTGTGCTGTTCTCGAAGTAGGCGCCGTACGCCGTGCTCAGGGTGACGGATTTGGCGGCCGAGGTCTTGTACAGCTCGAGGTATCCGTTGTCCCGAACGGTGACCGCGCCTGAGAATGTCGACCCGGTGGCGAACAGGTTGGCATCGGGGCGCACCGTGGTCTGTCCTTTCACCACAACGTTTTTCAGGTCGCAGGACTCACCGGCCGGCACGACGAGATCGCCGGGCACGGTCACGTTCCTGGCCGTTCCGACGCATGAGGTCGTCAGGGCCGCCTGCGCGGGCACGGCCACCGCGATGGCCCCCAGACCCACCATCGCCGCTACCAGGGTGACCCTTGTCGCCGTCATCTTGTTGAAGTGCATGTTCGTACCTTTCCCTGTGGGATCATTTCGTGGGACTGTCCATTGATTGCTGACCGGTCCAGTTCAGTGCCCAGTATGGGATGTGTGAAACGGGCCTGGCAAGAGGCCGTGTTCTACTGCAGGAGCGGCGCCCTCCTTGGCTGCCAGTGATCCTCGATGGCGCGTGGATCGGTGGATCAGCTGTTCGGCGAGCAGGCCGACAGCCGTCCTGACCACCTCGTCGAAGCTTCGAGTCCGGAAGCACCAAATGATCCAGGTCCGGGCAAGGCGACAACGGCACCGCTGCAGAGATCGATCCGCTGGCAGCCAAGGTCACCTTGAATGACTGTTCAGGAGTCTGGCGGTACGTGCATGGATAGCCCGGCGATGCCCTCGTGCACTCATGCCGGAGATCTACACAGGTACACCGACAACCCGAGGCCGCTTCGAGACCGAGCTATTGCCGCGGCGCTGATCCAACCGGGGAAGTTCGATGCGCCGCCCGTGTTCTGATTGCCCATCGAGCCGCGGTAGCTATCAGCAACACCGCGCCGGCCGCGGCGGTTACTTGCAGGGCGGTATAGACCCATGTCTGCTGGGTGCGCATCACGACGACCAGGGGGGCGTCGTTGACCGCGTGGCCGATGATCAGCGGCCAGATACTGCCGACCGCCCGGTACAACAGCCAGGCGCCGATCATCCACGGCACCACCATCACCGCTGCGAAGCCGTACCCGTAGTACACGTGGATACCGAACCGCAGCGCGATGACCAGCACCAGGCCGGCCCACTGAACCCACCGGCGCTTCGACATTCCCAGCAGCGCAAGGGGAATCGCGAACAGCGCCAGCTCCTCGATCAGGCCGGCGCTCCCGGAAAGGACCAGATCCCGCGGCAGCAGAGTCGCATCCGCGACGGCAGATCCAGGGAACCGACGCCCCGTCACCACGGCCGGAGCGACCACGTTGCTAAAGACGAAGCACAGCGCGACGTACCCGATGGTGGCGCCGACAGCGCCGCCGACGAATCGGTGGTTGCCCACCCCGCGGAGCAGCCCCAGCGGCCGCGGCAAGACCGCTTCGGTCAACACGGCGGCGAGAACGGCCCGGCAGCTGATCAGCACCGCGCCCATGATCGCGTCGCGGCGGGCCGCCGCACCGTTACTGCCGACGCCGGCATCAACCCCGGCGCCCGCGGTGGCGCTGTGCAGGGTATCGACCGCGTTCACAATCTCACCCCCGGCGATGAGCAAGCAGATAACCCCCGCGGCCACCAGCACGCCGCCCCGCACTCCCAGCCGTACCTGCCCGGACGGCAGCAGGCCGGCCAGCAACGATGCCAACCGGCGTCTGTCGCTGCCGCCCCCGGGTTCCACGGACGCCGTCACTGCTGGTAGCCGTTCAATCGGTTCAACTCATCCCGGCGGCCGCCGCCGAATGAGTGTTCTCGTCCAGGGTCTGCCGGAGCTGCCGCAGGTTGCTCGCGGTGGGCCGGAACGCCGCCGGCCCCTCTGGGGCGCCTGGTGGTGGCGCGTTGTCGTGGACGCGGGCGCGGTCTCGGATGACCCAGGCCGCGCCGATCGCGGCGTCGACGCTGTCGGCGATGCCGGCGGCCTCGGCGAGCACATCGGCGGTGTCGTCGAGTGACTGTCCGGTGGCCAGGTCCCACATGCTGCGATGCAGCTCGTCCTCGATCACCGAGGGAGTCGCGGTCAGTCGCAGCGGGATCGGGTCCAGGCCCTGACGTCGGGAATCGTCGGCCATCTGCTGGTCGTAGCGGTCGATCCCGGCGCTAGCTGCCCGATGTGCACGGCCAGCACCAGCACCCCGTGGAATGCGTCATCGTCGCAGGTGGTCAGCCGGGAGCCGGACCGTAGGCGGTGGCCGCGTTGAGCCACCAGGTAGCCGCCGGCGCCGCCCGCAGCGGTGACCACCACGGCGACGCCGGCCGCCAGCAGCGCAGGGGCCGCCCAGAATCCCGCCGGCGCGACGTACCCCACGATGGCGCCGCCGGCGATCCCGGTAGCCGGCTCGGACCAGGCCCGGCGGTGGTGGCTGTCGGCCATTTCCACGGTCGGCCGGCGGCCGGGCTCGGCGACACCGATCCCGATGATCTCGTACGGCTCGGGCTCAATGGGCGGATAGACCCGCAGCTCCAACCAGCCCCAGCCGCGGGCCACCAACCGCAGATCGCGATACGCTGGCGGCGGCCGTTCGCGCTGCAGCGCGGTTGTGCGGGCCCTGACCAGCTCCGCCTGAACACCGGCGATCCGCCGCTGGAACGCGTTCTCCGACAGGCCCAGTACCGCATCATCCCCGACCTGCTCCAGCTCGTCGAGATACCGCCAGCGATGAGATCCGTTCCCGCCCATAGTGTTCCCTCACTCGCCTTCGAGTTACCTCACCGATCGTCTTCAGGGAGGCCGGACTCTGGGGCTCCCTTTTGCACTGCGGTCCCAGCGTGGTCACCAGAACCACGGCCAGGAGAAGAGGACGAGTAGGCGTCGAGGGCAGCGTAGTCAAGGGTGCGCCCGGTCTGCGCTGCCATGCGTTCAATGTCGGCAAGCTCCCACACAGCACCCATCGTGAGCCGGGCGATCGGGTCTGGAAACCACCGCTTTGCGGTGAGCTGGCCGACGCGCTGACGGCTGACGCCGAGCAGCACAGCCACCTCGGCCGCTCCCAGTATTCGCACGAACTCCAGCGTAGTCATAACCCATTGTGAACCTGCTACTAGCGCTTATGCAACTAGTAATAACGCTACTCCATTCGGGTGAAACACCAGATGGGAGGCCATTTCCCCTTGCGGACTAGCAAATCCGCAAGCACCATTGAGGTATGCCGAACGGGCCGGATTCACCGGCCGGGCAGACCGAAGGGGAGCACCACATGTCGCACGAAATCGAAACGTTCACCGATGGCAGCGCCGCGTTCGTGGGAGCGCGTGAGCATGCCTGGCACCGGCTCGGCACCGTCCTGCCGCAGCAGTTCACCGCCGCCGAGTGCATGGATCACGCTTTCCTGGGCGGCTGGAATGTTCGCAAGGAGCCGCTGACGACGACCGTCGTCACCGCCGACGGTGTAACTCTGCTGGACGTGCCCGACGCCTACGCCACCGTCCGCACCCACCCGAAGACCGGCCAGCCGGACGTGCTCGGCGTGGTCGGCAACGGATACCGGCCGATCCAGAACGAGGCCCACGCGGACCTGCTCAACACCTTGGTCGATCAGTCCGGCGCGCACTTTGAGACGGCCGGCAGCCTGCGCGGCGGCAAGCAGGTGTTTATCACCATGAAGGTGCCGGGCACGATGCTGATCGGCGGCCGCGACGCCGTCGACCTGTATCTGGTCGCGTTGAATTCGCACGACGGCACGAGCGCGTTTCGGCTGCTGGTCTCGCCGGTCCGGGTGGTCTGCGCGAACACCCAGGCGGCAGCGATCGCCGGGGCGAAATCGTCCTACAAGATCCGGCACACCTCCGGCGCGGCCGGCTATGTGGCCGAGGCCCGGCAGGCGCTCGGGTTGACGTTCAAGTTCGCCGAGGCATTCCAGGCGCAGGCCGACGCCATGATCAGCGAGCAGATCACCCGCGACGATTTCGACGCCCTGATCGGCGCCGTGTGGGCATCCGATGCCGCCGATACCGGCAGCAAGCGGGCAAAGACCATGCAGTACAACCGCAACCGCGAGCTGCGCCGGCTGATGTGGACCGCAGACACCAACGAGAACATCCGGGGCACCCGGTGGGCGGCCTACCAGTCGATCACCGAGTACCTGGACCACACCGCGCCGATCGCCGCCAAGTCCGGCCAGGCCGATGCCCGCGCCGAGCGCGCCATCTGCTCGACCACCGTCGAGGCCACCAAGGTCCGAGCGTTCGACCTGCTCACGGTCTGACCCAGTGGCGGGCCAGGAGATCGCAACTCCTGGCCCGCCCGCCCCACCGTCCAGCAGCAGTCACCCAGAACAGAGCAAGCACCACACGAAAGGGAGCAACAACCATGATCCAGCACCAGCAGCCCACCGCAGCGAACCCGGCCGCGCTCGTGGTCACCGCCGCATTCGACGGCACCAACTGGAATACCACCGGGACCCTGCTCACCGCGGGTGGGCAGGAAATCCAGGTTCGGGAGTTCGTCACCGATTGGCCGCTGGACGGCGACTCCCTGACCGCCGCGTTCGGGGTGCAGTCCCTGCAGATGCTCGGCGCGTCCCGGCCCGACGAGCCGGACAGGGTCCGGTATCTGGTCACGCCGCGACGCCAGCAACCAGCAGCCAACGGTGACTACTACTCGGCCAAGGGTGAGGCGCCCGGTGTGTGGGCCGGCCGCGGCCTGGATATCAGCGGTCGGGTCACCGAGGCGCAGATGCTCAACCTGTTCGGCCAGGGCCTGCACCCGGACGCCGACAGGATTCGGCATGAGGCCGCGACTTCCGGCGTCGGTGTGGCGGCTGCGGAGGCGGCGACCCGGCTCGGTCAGCCGTTCCCCACGTTCGAGCCGAACCAGCCGTGGCGGGATCGGCTGTCTGACGCCTACGCCGCGTTCAACACCGTCCGCGGCAACGCGGTCAACGCACCGATCCCGGCCGAGGAGCGGGAACGGATCCGCACCGACGTGGCCCAGGCGATGTTCGCCGAGACCAGCGGCCGGGATCCCCGGAACGCGAGTGAGCTGACCTCGTTCGTGGCGCAGGCATCCCGCCCGGACCGGACCGCGGTGGCCGGGTACGATGTCACCTTCTCCCCCGTCAAGTCCGTGTCCACGCTGTGGGCGGTCGCGCCGCGGGAGATCTCCGAGCAGGTGGAGGCGGCCCATGCCGCCGCCGTCGCCGAGACCATCGGCTGGTTGGAACGCAATGTCGGCTACACCCGGATTGGTGCCCATGGCGTCGCCCAGGTCGACGTGAAGGGGTTGATCGCCGCGACGTTCACCCACCGCGATTCCCGGGCCGGTGACCCGGATCTGCACACCCACGTCGCCATCTCCAACAAGGTGCAGACCCTGGACGGGCGGTGGCTGGCCCTGGACGGGCGGATGATCCACCGCTACCTGGTCGCCGCATCGGAGCACTACAACACCCGCCTCGAGGCGGAAACCATCCAGCGGGTCGGCGGCCGGTTTGTCGAGCGGGCGGCCGCGCCGGGTAAGCGGCCCATCCGTGAACTCGCCGACGTCGAGGCGGCGCTGAATCAGGCGTTCTCGTCTCGCCGGCGGGACATCGCGGCGCATCGGACGGAGTTGGTCGAGGCGTTCCGTCAGCGCAACGGCCGGCTCCCGACGAGTGTGGAAATGATCGCGCTGGCGCAGCAGGCGAACCTGGCCACCCGGCAGGCCAAACACGAACGCCGGTCGCCGGCCGAACAACGCGAACAGTGGCGGGAACAGGCCGTCGAGGTGCTCGGCTCTGCGGAGAACCTGCGGGAGATGCTGCAGCGGGCCATCACCCCGCAGACCGCGGCACCGGCCGAACTGTCACCGGCCGAAATGTCCCGGATGGCTTTCGACACGGTCCGCGCCGTTGAGGCCGGCCGGGCGCAGTGGGCCCGGCACAACGTGGTGGCCGAGGCGCAGCGGCAGCTGCGCTACGCCGGCCACGCTATCGGAGCCGGTACCGACCTGGCCGCCGAGCAGGTCACCGCCATGGCGTTGGGGCCGGAGCATTCCATCCCGATCGGCACCGACCCCGAACCCGCCGGCGCGGCCGCGCCGGCGGCGTTGACCCGGCTGGACGGGTCGTCGGTGTATCGGATGGCCGGCGGGCAACTGCATACCTCCCCGGTCATCCTGGACGCCGAACGGGCGGTCGTCGCCGCCGGCGGACAGGACCGCGCCCGCACGGTCAGCCCAGGCGATGTCGAGATCGCGCTGCTGGAATGGTCGGCCAACAGCGGTGGCCGCACCCTGAACACCTCGCAGGCCGCGATGGTGCACGCGGTGGCCACCAGCGACCGCCGCCTGCAACTCGCGTTGGCCCCGGCCGGCACCGGTAAGACCACCACCATGGGCGCGTTGGCCACCGTGTGGCGCTCGAACGGGGGTGACTTGGTCGCTCTCGCACCGCAGGCGTCCGCCGCGCAGGAGCTGGCCGCGCAGATCCCCGGCGTCACCGCCGACACCGTCGACAAGCTGGTCTTCGACCTCAGCGGCCATCCGCTGGCCGACCCGCGGCGGTGGCAGCGGGACGTCACCGAACGCACCCTGATCATTGTTGATGAGGCCGGGCTGGCCTCCACCCCGAACCTGGCCGCGGTGGTCGGGTTCGCCCGCCAGCAGGGCGCCCGGATCCTGCTGATCGGTGATGATCGACAGCGTGGCGCCGCCGACGCCGGCGGTGTGCTGCGCGACGTCGAGGCCACCCACGGGTCACTGGCTTTGGATGAGGTGCTGCGGTTCCGCGACCTGCAGCAGGGCGCGGCGTCGCTGGCGATGCGGGCCGGTGACATCGGGGCGGTCGGCTACTACCTGGACCGGGACCTGCTGCACACGGTGGCCCCGGATGAGGCCGCCGCCGCGGTGTTCAGCGCCTGGCACGCCGATCAGCAGAGCGGCACCCAGAGCGTCATGATCGCGCCGACCCTGGAGCTGGTCACCGAGCTGAACCTGCGGGCCCGGGCCGCGCGGCTCGCCGCCTCCACAGAGGGGGTCGGGTGTGAGCTGACGTTGCCGAACGGGGAGACGGTGTCGGCCGGTGACCTGGTGGTGACGAAGAAGAACGCCCGGTGGCTGTCGATCGGCGGGACCGATTTCGTCCGCAACAACAACCGTTGGACCGTCGAGCAGGTGCACCGCGACGGATCGGTCACCGCCACCGAGATCACCCGCGGGGTCACCCGCACCCTGCCCGCCGACTACCTCACCGATGGGTATGTGCGGCTGGGGTATGCGGCCACCAGCGCCGGCGTGCAAGGGCTGACCGTCGAGGGCAACGCCTACAGCATCCTGGACCCGGGCATGACGCTGAACGAGCTGTACCCGGCGATGACCCGCGGCAAGGGCGAAAACCACGGCTTCATCATCACCGGCGGAGTCGGTGATGCCCACGAGGTGATCACCCCGGAGGCGATCAGCCCGCAGACTCGCGCGGAACTGTTCGCCGCGATCATCCAGCGGGACGGCTCGGACCGCTCCGCTACCACCCAGCTCCGGGAATCCGCCGACCCGATGTTGCGGCTCAGCCCGGCCGCGTTCGCCTACGAGCACGCCATCCTCACCGGCGCCGAAACCCTCATCGGCCCGGAGAAGCTGGCCGCGCTCACCGCCGCCGCCGAACAAGCGGTCCCCGGTATCACCAACGCCCGCGCCTGGGACACGATGCGGGGACACCTGGCGACCATCACGGTGCAGGGCCGCGACGCCATCGCCGGCCTGCGTTCGGCCGCCAGGGACCGCGATCTGGACAGCGCCAGAGACTTGGCCGCGGTGCTGGACTGGCGGCTGGACCGCAGCGGCAACCACTCCCTCGGGGAGGGCCCGCTGCCCTGGCTGCCCGCCATCCCGACCGGGTTGGTGGCCAACCCCGAATGGGGCAACTACCTCAGTGCGAGGGAACGGTTGGTTGTCGACCTTGCCGACCAGGTCGACGCCGCGGCCGGCAGCTGGACCGTGCAGACCGCCCCGGCGTGGGCGACCCCGTACCTGGCCAGCGGTGGCCTCACCCAGCAGCTCGCGATATGGCGGGCCGCGCAAGGAGTCCTCGACGCCGATCTACGGCCGGCCGGCCCCCGCCCGCAGCGGATCGCCCACATCAAACTGCACAGCGAGCTGACCCGCGCGGCCGCCGTCGTCGCCGGCGATCCGGCCGACGGCACCGGCCGCTGGAGCCAGGCACTCTCCGCCGCCGGCGCCCAGCAGGTCACCACCGATCCGTACTGGCCCGTCCTAATTTCCCGGCTGACCATGGCCGACACCGCCGGCCTGCCCGTCGATCGACTCATCACCGCCGCGCTGGGCGAGAAGCCGCTGCCCTCGGAAGCGCCCGCCGCGGCGCTGTGGACGCGGCTCGCACCGCACATCGGCGCGCCGACAACGGCCGTGACCACTCACGCCTTGCGCCCCGCATGGATAGAGGACCTGGCGACGGTCCTGGGAACCCAGACCGCGGAGCGGATCGCGGCCGACCGGCTGTGGCCGGCGATCGTCACCCACGTCGACGTTGCCGCCCGCGCCGGCCGGGACCCGGCCGCGCTGGTCACCGACGCCGCCGGGATGCTGGCCGCGGTGCAGGACAGCACGGCCGGGCACCAGCATCCGGTCGTGCTGCTCACCAACATCACCGCGCTGACCGACCCGGAACCCCTCGCCGAGGGTGAGGCGTTGCTCGCCGACCCGGCCGACGCTGATCTGCTCGCCCCGGCCGACGCATTCACCGATTTCGGGCCCACTCCCCCGGCGGTGACCGGCGACGAGATCCCGCTGCCCGACGAGCCGGTCGACCTCGAACACGTCGCCGCCGACGACACCGACGTCGACACCGCCGACACCGCAGTGGCGGCTGCGGATCCGCGGCTGCTGGACATCCTCGCCGCGGCGCACGACTACTACCGCCAGCAAGTCCCCGACTCCTGGGTGCCCGACTACCTCGATGGTCGCGGCCTGAGCGTGCTCACCGATCGGGCCGGGCTGGCGCCGGCCGGGTGGACCAACACGGTCGACCATCTGCGTGGCGCCGGCTACACCGACAAAGAGATCCTGGCCGCCGGCATCGCCCGGACCAGCTCCCGCGGCACCCTGATCGACGCATTCCGCGACCGGGTGATGCTGCCCATCCACCACACCGACGGGCAGGTCGTCGGCTTCACCGGCCGGCGCAACCCCGCCACCGTCGACGACTACAACCCGAAATACCTCAACTCCCCGATCACCGCCGTTTACCGCAAGACCGACCAGCCCTACGGCCTCACCCCACAGACAATCGCGGCGCTGCGCGCTGGGGCGGACCTGGCCATCGTCGAGGGCCCGATGGACGCCGAAGCCATCAACCTCGCCGCCGCCGGCCGCGTCGTCGCGGTCGCCCCGCTCGGCACCGCGCTCACCGCCGGACAACTCCGCACCCTCAACAAGGTCGCTCCGCTGGCCGACCGACAGGTCCTCACCGTGATGGACAACGACCAGGCCGGCCGCGCGGCCAGCGTGCGGGCGTTCCACCTGCTCGCCGACACCGGCATCCCGGACCCACAGGCCGTCACCCTGCCAGCCGGCCGCAACGATCCGGCCGAAACCCTCGCCCGAGACGGCGCCGAGCGCCTGGCCGTCAGCCTCGACCAGGACAACAGCCCTCTTGCGGGTGTCGTGGTGGACGACATCCTCGATCGGTGGCCGGCACCGAGCAGCCCGGAGCACCGCATCGGCGCTCTCCACGAGGTCGCTCCGATGGTGGCCACCCTGCCGGCCGACCGGCGGGAAGAGCAGATCGCGCGGGTTGCGGCCCGGCTGACCCTCGATTCCGTCACGGTGACAGACGCGGTGATTGACCACCTGCCCGCGGCGCCGGCGGACGAGGCCAGCCCGCTGGGCCTGCCCGAGCGGCCGGTCCTGACGACGGAGCCCGACCCGTCTGAGGGTCCGTTCGCTGGTCTACCGACCGATGAACTCCGGGATCGGGTGGCCACCCGTTCCGACGAACTGGCCACCGCCCGGGAGGCTGCCCGCGGCAACGCTGCACGCATCGATTTCCTCGAGGCCGGCGGGCTCGTCCGAGGCGAGCAGGACAGCGACAGGTTATCGACCGCGCTGCCGCGGTAGCCGCTCTGCGGGCAGACACCGAGCTGTTGGAGCGGATACGGCCGGAGTGGATCCGTCGATCGGCAGAGATCAGCGCAGCCGAGACGCGCATCACTGACGGCGGCCGACGCGTAGCCCGGCAGGAAGCCGGCCGGCTGGAGCAGCTGCGGCGCGAACACGAGAGCGCGGCCGAGCAGGTCCGCAATGCCGGCGCCCGCATACGAGAACTGGAACCGCGGGTAGGTGACCCGACGCAGCAGGAGCGGACGCTCGCGGCCGCCGCGGAGATCCGGGAGAACGGCGACGGTCTGCTCACCGCGGTGCGGCACCAGCAGGATGAGGAACTTCTTCGCCGCCAGCAGCAGGTTCCCGACCGACGAGCTCCGCGAACGTCCGGATGCGACCGAGGTGCCGGCACCTGAGGATCAGGGGGATCTCCTCATCGGCCGGGGTTACAGCATGTACAACGACGACAACGAATTGTCCGTCGGCCGCGAAACACCCGACGTGGGCCGCGAGTTGGAACGGTGACCTACGACGGCCGCGTCGGCGTTCTCGCGGCTTGCATTGGAGACGGGTCTACTGGAGTCGCTTAGAGATTTCTTCCGCTAGATGAATCATGCCTGGCGCACCGCGAATTTCGCTGGATTCCAGTAAGAGAAAGTTCCGGCCGACGTTCCAGAAGACCCGTTGGGCTGTGCGTGGTTTGCAGGTAGAATTGGCCGTTTCGATGAAGGCCTCGGAACCAAGAGTAGGTATGGCTTCTAGACACAGTGGCCGCTCTGCCCTGATTCATGGGCGTCGCTCAGAATTTCGCTGATTTTCTGCGCATTCGATCTTTGAGACGTGAGAGATAGACTTCCGCCGCCACTCGCGATCTGAAACTCGCAGACCACACCATAAGACACTCCCCGAGTGGCCCCTTAGTACTACAGTCGGTCCGCGTGACCGGTAGTGGCACAGGCGGGCGCGTTGTTGGTGCCGGCGTCGCCACTTGGAGCGGGTGAGGGTGGTGCCCTGGTCGGGTGGGTCGGTCCAGATCAAGGAGATCAGGAGTCGCCGGATTTCCGGGATGGTGAGGGCGATGAGGGTGTCGGTGCCTGATTCCGGGCCCCCTTTCTTGACCGGGTGACGGTCAGGAATGCGTGGGCGAGCATGGACAGGGTGATGTGTCGGTACCAGCCGGTGTACTGCCGGACCTGGTAGTGATCCAGACCGGTCTGGCCTTTGGAGGTTTGGAAAGTTTCCTCGATGGCCCAACGGGTTCCGGCGACAGTGACCAGTTCAGCCAAGCCGGTGCGGACCGGTGCGTGACACAGGTAGTAGGCCAGGTCGGTGGGGTCGGCGCGGCTCCCGCGGGCCGGCTGCGATGACACGCTGGTTGACCGGCAAGGCCAAAACGTAAGCCAGGCCCAGCTCTTCGATCTTCCCGCGAAGTTTGAAATGCTGTCCGTACACCTCATCGCCGGTGACCCACCGGGCCGGCACCTTGTTGGTGACCGCACGTTGCAGCATCACCATGGCCTGCTCGGGTTTGGTGGCGAAGTCGACGTCGGCGCCGATCCCGGCGTCGGCGCAGCGGTCACGGTCATCGGTCCATCCCTTGGGCAGATACAACTCTCTATCCAGGAACGTCCGCCCAGCTCGGGTCGCATAGGTCAGGAACACCCCTATCTGACAGTTCTCGATCCGCCCCGCCGTGCCGGAATACTGCCGGGAAACACCAGCTGATCGGGTGCCCTTCTTCAAAAATCCGGTCTCGTCGATGATCAACACACCGTCCGGGTCACCCAGGTGCTGCACCACGTAGGACTGCAGGTCATCACGGACCAGATCGGGATCCCAATCGGTGGTCGACAGCAACCGCTGCATCCGGTCCGGGGTGGCATCCCCAGCTCGCTCCGACAGTGTCCAGGAGTTCTTCCGCTCCTCACCAGAGAGCAACCCCCGCACATAAGCCACCGCATGCTCACGGGGCTCCGACCTGGCAAAACGCCGCCCTATCAGGCCATACAGATCCGCCAACCCGTCGGCCCACTCCTGCACCTGCGCCACGAGGTTGTCCCGGATCTCGTGGAACTTGAGGTGGCGGTCCCCCGCCTGACACCGACCTTGGGGTAGGTGTTGGGCGTCGACCAAGACACCACCTCAAGAAGGGGACCGCCGTGACCAAGAAGTACCA
>JAABUR0100005328.1_pt1 | contig 16501 bp, 14 predicted proteins | sample 5560091 | NCBI WGS metagenome assembly JAABUR01 (sample SAMN10711879, study PRJNA513375) | rock metagenome | isolation source: Antarctica rocks | place: Antarctica: Victoria Land, University Valley sud | reverse complement strand
TAATCGCGTGAATTTCTGACTTTTGATCTCGTATTTCGATCAAATACGATAGTGAGTCAAGAGTAGATCAATTCATCGTTAGTTCAGTCAGTAGCGAAGAAAGCAAAGAAGCAGAATTGCTCTTTGAGATCATATTCAGTAAGTCAGCTGTTCTGAATATTGCCTGATATCGCCTGATAAATGATCGAAGAAGGTATATAAGTCATATTCATGCAAATGATTGCAATCAAGATAATTCATTCTCTATTGTCATCTTGATCAGCATTCAGCAATTTGTCACTGTCAAGATGCTTTAAACTAAAGACTCTTCGAGTCTTTTGAAGAAGTTCAAGTAGAAAGCTCTTTTCGTTCATATTGTATGTGTTTGAAGAAAGAATCTTATATTCTTCGATTTTTTGCTTTATCTACCCTTATATTAGTATGAAACTAAACGTAATGAAGGCACTTACAAGGTCAAAATAAAGCTGATATTGATATGCATTATCGACTTTCTTTCGCTCTAGATCAGCGCCTTGTAGAAACTTTGACTGCAGTATATCTGAATGACGTCGAACGAACTCATAAGACCGGTTTTTGCCTGGCTGTTTTCCAGATATATTATACGCAAAAACGCGAATCATGACATTGAGAGAAGGTATATCACGCTCGATAAGCTTGTTGATATAGCGAATAAGCTCTTTTTCTTGTTGGTTCGAAAGAATTGACGTCGTTTGCTTGCTTTTCTTCACGAAGGCCGTTTTGTCTCTATGTCGTCGCGACAGCGTGCTTTGATTGATATTGAATTTCTTTGCAGTTGCAGTGTAGTTAGATGAGTCTTGCAAAGCTAGATCTGCAAGCGCTGCCTCAATTGAAGTTATATTGAATTTGTAATTGATTTTTGAAGAAAGATGAAAGTAGTAAAGTGAGGTGTGCACGAGATCAAAACGTGCATCGGGTCGAAAATACTTCTATGTCAAGGTTAATCGATTTTCACCTTGTAATTCTGAGCGAAACAAACGAGTATTACATAAGCATCTTGCATGTGATGGTCTGACGAGTTACTACAGAAGAGACAACAAATTCAACATCAAGAAGAAATGCGTATGATAGCTTTTCATCTTGATGATCGACGATTATTACTCTGGTTCTAATTCTAGTTTATTCGATAAAGACTGATTAAAGAAATTACAAATTTCAAGAAATTCTCACGCTCATCTCTTCGTAGCCGTTCGCGCAACATTTCTTACAACTAACTCAAAGCTCGAACTCTATGAAGTCTCTGAGATTTCTAGAGGCAGATGACGTGCCTGAAGCGATCTTCTGCTTTGAATCTCACTTCAGGTCGCTTCTCTGAGAAATCATGTTCTCAATATCATCATTCTCGTTTTCTCAACATCGTCATTCTTGTTCTTAGTTCAGAATATTACATTCGACGACAATCATGACATCTCTTCGATATCGTGACTGGTCAGCTGCTCTTTGATGTTCGAATGCACATTATTCGCTCGACATTGATCAAGTTCTGCGAACAACTTCTCATTTTGACGGTTCAACTGTGCATTGATGTGTTTGAGTTTGACAGAGCTGAGTTCTTTCATTTCAGATAGCGCAGATCTGATACTTACATATTGTTTCTTCAGCATCTTGATCAAGTAATACTGAATTTCGCTTTGAGTACGCGCGATTTTATTGACTCTTCTTTGATTTGTTTTCTTGACTTTGACTCGCTCGTAGATTCTCATATTCTTGGCCGCTGTGTCTCTTGACAGATCTTCGAATTCGTACATTCTCTCTTTCATTCATTCTTTGGCGACCTCTTTCTCAAATTCTGCTCCTGAGTATATTTTGAAATACGAATTCATGTTCATTTCACGTTTCACGATGACTCGCGAGCCGAAGCCAGCTTTTCTGATGACCTTGACTTTTTCGAGAGATGTTCGACCGTTCGACTCATCGAGTATGAGAACGTTGACTTTGATCTTCACGCCATCTTTGATGAAAGTCTGCCTAGCTTTATTGACGTTTTGAGACGCTGCGGCTTCGAAAGACTCTGCGGCTTTAGATGACTCTGCTTCGTTAGAGTCTGAATCTTCAATAGTAATAACTCATGTCTCAGAGTACTCATGTCGCTCATTCAATTGACGCAATACATTGTTGATGTTGATCAACTTTCTTCTCGCGATTTCGTCAGCCGGATTTTTTTCTAAAGCTTTGAGATAAGGTCGCGCCATTTCGAAATTGATGATCAAGATGAAAATCTCAATGATAAAGTTCTGAAGATTCTTCTTTGAAAGTCTGTTCTTGAAATTCTGCTTCGTTATTTGCTTATTCAGTTTCTTCAAATTTGACTTCGCTTCAGCGTTCTTGAGATTTTTCATGAGCTTTCTCAAATGCGTTGTAGCTTCTTCATAGATCTTCATGCGAAAATCATCAGGTCTTGAAGCTTCGCTTTGATTCAATTTCATTGCTTCAGTGTCGTCATTCGCGTCACTTTTCTTCGCATAAGCGTTCTCGGCTAAGTTCTCGAATACAACGTCGAGGGTTTGAGCTGTCACGTTGACAACTGTATTGTGAAGTCAGATCTGTCTCAGACTAAAACGAAAAGCAAGAGTCTCGAGTAGCTTCAAGCAGCATCATCGAGTTTTGCCTACGTTTGAAAGTCTTCTCAGCATTCTCGTACTTATTCTTATTGAGATGCAAGAGCAGCGAGAGCTTCTTATACGCTTTCTTGCTCTTCTCTTTTGTACACAGATTCTTCAATTCAAGGATTTGATAATATCTGTTTGATTCGCATTTCATTACTCGATTGACTGCGTTCTTCTTCTCTTTCGTGTATTCTCTCTGATTTTTTCTTCCTTCGTGTTCGGTAGATTTCCTGACGTTAAAAGATGATGACTCGTCATTTGAATATCTTCATCGTCTGAGTTGACTATACCAGCATTTATTCGCTCATTAGACGCAATACAATCTCTATCACTCATCACATCATCTTCACTTCTATCTTCATTCTTAATCATGACGATATCATTTCAAAGAGTCTTCACGCGAGATTTCTGATCTAAATCGTTTTCTTCAGAGTCAAAGAAACTGTGAAAGAAGTCTTCTTTTACAGCAAAAGATGTCAGATAACGTCTGAGAATGCGGCTGTAAGAATTCGAATAAATGTAATCAAGAAAGAGACTCTTCTGATCTGCTTGAAAAGATTGATTGTATGATTTATCGCATCGATCGAAAATGTTCGATTCGCAGTCATCATAATCTGATGTCAATTCATGGCAGTTGAGCTGCACTATTCGACGCATACGTGCTAAACCAATCTGATAATACTTCGTCATATGAGTGCGATGACTGCGATGACGAGTTTGAAAGTCAACAGGCTCTGAATCAGCATCTTAACTCTCTCGCTCACTATTCATCATACGAGTGCAATGACTGTGATCGCACGTTTAGAAGTCAGCAGGCATTGCGACAGCATCGCGTCTCGTCTGTTCACAATAGAGAACACATTTCGAGCATGCTGTGAGAGCAGTAGCGTTACACTGCAATGAAATTCAAGTGTCAAATAAGCGAAGATTATCATTGAAGGCGAAAAGTTGCAGGGTGCAGCTCATGACTCGATGCTGTTTGTCTCGCTTTCTAATTGGTTTCACTTCACAGATAACTTGATGAGATTTATCAAGAATATAGATGACGTGTCATGTTCTAAATTAAGCGTATTCAATTTCGAACTGAATTTACAAGATATATGACATAATCTTTGACAGCAAAGAAACTATTCACTTTCAGATCTGTCTTCGTTTGTTGAAGAAAAGGCCTGCGCTATCGACTGTAGCCTCAGAAGGGTTTCTTTCATAAAGTTTATGATTCGCTTGAGATACTGCAGATCGACTGCTCTGGCGCGATTGCGAGCGTGAGAGATGAAGATATCGATGTCGGCTTCGTGCTGAGCGATGAAGGGTTGTATATAGAATTGATAAAGAAGGCGAGCGCCTTGAGCTTGAGGTAAGACGAGGTAGAAGAGCAGGAAGAGACGAAGCTAGGCGTAGAAGGAAAATCTGAATAGTGATGCAAGGTTAGAGAGGGCTTTGATAAAGTTTGGGGTTGAGGTTGAGGAAGAAGATGAGCGAAGGGTGGTTACCAGAAGAAAATGAACCATGTTCAAAATTCAATGAGGTTGAAACAGAAGATGACGACTCAGTACATGAGTCATGATGTTAGCTGAGCCGGGTCAGAAGTACGAAGCGCTTTGTAGAAGATGAAGATTGAAAGAAGAATGATGACGAATAAGCTGAGAATTTGTCAGTGAGGCTCTACGTGTTCATGTAGATAACATGTGACTACGATGAAGATATCGCTAGGGTTTTGACTTACGAGAGTAGGTTTGAAAGAATGTCGAACATCGTCAATCGCATCAAGTTCGATAAGAATGATTGATTCGCTTCTTCTTCTTCTTCTCGCTGACAAACGTCGACAGAGCACAAATGTTACAAAACAATTCTTTAAATGCTGATAGATCTACGAAGTTTCGTCTTTGATGAGTGATAAGCTTTGTTACTGCGAATACTATGAAATAGCTGAAAGTATCTACTGAGACACATCAAGTCACGAAGTCGACGGCTTTAAAGCCAGCGCAAGAAGTCATATCTGAAGAGATGTGTCATAATTTAAGAGGTTGGAAGAAAGCATGTTTGAGAGAGAGAGTCGTCATATCTAGAGTGAGGTGCCTCATTTTGAAAAGTGGGAAGCCGTCATATTTGAAGAAGATAAAGAATCATAAAGATACAGCAAAATCATTCAATTTCTTTCTCGTTAACTTTGTATCGCAGAAAGTCTCAGAAAATTGACTTACAGCATCAATGAATCAGCTAAACATCGATCGTGCGAATGCTATGTCATATGAATTCTTTCATACTTCATCTTTTCCCCTTCAACAAGGTCTCAATGATAACGATTGATTCATGAAAGTTTATTCGCTCACTTTTTATTCTACGCTTTACAATACAAACAAGCGATCATTTTCCGCGTTTGAAACAGATGGCAATATAATACTTACGACGAAATATGAAATCAAGCGAAGGGTAAGAAACTTCGACTCATGTCATCACTTCTTCAACATTTCTTCATCTACTAGCCTATGTCATTCTTCGTCGACTTCATCTTTGAATGTCTCATCGACGAAACTTAAAAGAATGTTAGAGTCAATATTTAATCAAGTTGATTGATTAGAGATGACATTAGCGATAGTTAAGAATCGAGCGTCGTCAATTTACTGCGAAGTCATCGAGAAGATATTGCAGGCACAAATACATCAGCTTGTAAAGGTCGAGGTCAAGAATGAGTATGAAGGAAATGAAAATACGAATAAGCACGAGAATGAGAACGAGGATGAGAATGAGAATGAGAATGAGAATGAGAATGATGATGAGAATGAGAATGAGAAATATGTGTATGTGTACGAGAACGATGATGACAACAATGACGACGACGAGAATGAGAATGAAGATGAGAATGAAGATGAGAATGAGAATGAAGATGAGAATGAGACTGACGACGACGATGAGTACAACAGGGTGTAAAGAGAAGTAAAATAGACGAGAAGAAACAAGGAAATTAAAGCGAAGAATTGAAAGTGAGTTGACAGTAAATGTGCAAGCTACTATGATCGTATCTGTTTTAGCCTTTGACGTTTGCTTTTGCAGAACTTGTAATCGATTTGCATAATCGAGACCTTCAATGTATCTATTGTCGAACATCACAAGCGTAACATTGATACTGCAGGATTGACCTACTCATCGACTGCAATTCAGAGCTTAATGCTTAACAGAAGTTTAGTTCATTCTTTGAATCAAAGAGGCTTGAGAGTCAGCACAAAGTGTGTAGAAACTTCTAGTGAGTAAGCAATTCTAGTAAGTAAGTAATTAAATTACGTATAGAGCTGCGTCACGATCTCAAAAAAGCGAGGCACTAGCATTCAGAAATTGCTCATAACTGCACTCGAAGAGTACTTTCTTGGCGAGTACTTCTCTGATGAGTATCTCTCTTCACTTTTGAGCTCTATCTTTGAAGAGTACTCTCTTTGATAGTACTCTCTCGATGAGTACTTTCTTCAAATTCTGTGAAATTTACCTCTGAAGAGTACTCTCTTTGATAGTACTTTCTCGACGAGTACTTTCTTCAAATTCTGTGAGATTTACCTCTGAAGTACTCTCTTTGATAGTACTTCTTCGACGAGTACTTTCTTCAAATTCTGTGAAATTTACCTCTGAAGAGTACTTCCTTTGATAGTACTTTCTCGACGAGTACTCTCTTCAGATTCTGTGGAATTTACCTCTGAAGTACTTTCTTTGATAGTACTTTCTCGACAAGTACTCTCTTCAGATTTTGTGAGATTTACCTCTGAAGTACTTCCTTTGATAGTACTCTTCTGACGAGTACTTTCTTCAGATTTTGTGAGATTTACCTCTGAAGTACTCTCTTTGATAGTACTTCTCTGACGAGTACTTTCCTCAATTTCTTGAGATTCTTCTTCAGAGAGTACTTTCTTGAATAATATTATTTCCTTGGTAAGTACTTCTCTCAATGCGTTCATTCAAGAGTAAGTTTTCGAACTGTACTTCTCTCACGTTTCTCTTCAAAGCTTACTCTGTCATTACAGCTCAGTTTACATCATTTTGAATAGCATCAGCGTCGAAGAACATTTATTTCAAGACACGAAGGTTTGAGAGATTGAAAAGTATGTCAATGACTTAATTCTGCTCCTAAACCTTCTTTTCACTTAATGGTTAAAACGAGAATCGACCTTCAACCTATTTTCTCGTCACAGAACTGAACTCTGTTTCAGCAATCTACGAAAGAGATAAAAGATCTCAGTCAATCTTGACTGCTATCATCGCACATAAGACGTAAGATCGAAGACATTTCGAAATAGACTTCTTGGGAAGAAAATCGTTCTTTGTCTTGTCAGTCAGATATACTGAGTTAGTTAAACTAGAACGAAAACCTGCATTTTTCAATTTCTTCAAAGAGCTGTTCTGTGTAGCGATCAGAAAATCTTTGATATCGAAGTTATTCTTTCACTTATTCGCGTTCTTTAGCGCGATAGAATGAGAATTCAGAATGAATGTTTCAGACTTCATTAACTTCATCATGACGAACTCGAGGCTACAGACGTCATTGCGTTCGCTTTTCGAGATGAGTCTTCTGTCATTGATAAAAGACTCGTCGATGTTGGCTGAAGAATATTAGCAACGATCGAGTCAGTTTCAACAAACTTATCAATCTTCATTCTTTCTTCGAGATTGAGAAGTATCGTATCGCAGCTGAGAACGTCATGATAATGGGAAAGCTTCTTGTGTAGGTAAGAGAGATCGTTCAGCATCTTTTTCTCGACAGTGAGCAAATTTGAAGTGAAGCGATCAAAGCTAACTCTTATCTTCTTGCAAATTGCTGCTATCTGAAAGGCTTTCAACGGGCCTTGCAGTAGGTCGATGATGTGTCGTAGGGAAACGTTCATTTGTTCATAGATGATTACGACATCATCATTGTCTTGATACATGTCTCTGATTTCGACAAGCTGATCACTGTTGAAACTTGGTATTCGATGTACGAGACTGTTATCAACTTTCTTGACTCGTTTGATTGCGACGAATCTACATTTCTCGCTGTTGTCTGAATCAATAATGATCGATTTCGCTTGATCACGAGTTATAAGTTCGTTGTATGATACTTGCGAAAAAGTTTCAATAGATCATTCGATTTTCTCTTTTCCAAGTTTTGCAATTTTATTCTCATCTTTACTCTGAAAGACTGAATCTGATGAAAAGAAGCTGAACTGATCTTCTAGAGCGCGCTTTCTTGAAACCTGAATATCAGACGAGATACTCGAGCTGTATTGCACAGAATTCTCAGCAACAGTCAGCAAGAAGTTGTCGACCTGAGTTAGAGATCTGTGTTCTTCAGGCATGGTTTGAAGGTTCGAAATCGAAATCAGAAGAAGTCATATAGCGCTGAGAATTTTCTTGACTTCATTTCTGAAGTCACTCTGAGTCAAAGCTGAATCAACGTGCAGTCGAAAGTGAATCAAAAAGCAGTCAAAAGCAGATGTCAGTTGTCTCTGAGATCGACTGACTTATGTCATCAGACACTGCTCATTTATGCGTCAGATCGTCTGAAATAGAACATATCGTTCAGTCAGAAACGTTTAGTTGCGTGTTTCGCTGATGATTTGTAAGACGACAAAATCAAGCATCAATAAATGCATCTTCAGTATAATTTTAACGCAACATCATCGATTTAGTCAAAAGTTCTTCAATTAATTTAAATGATCAACTATATAATGCTATCGAGAGCTACGATGTTCTTCTACGTGTTCATGTGAACAATCAGAGACGTCTTTTTCATTCAGCTGATTGATAGTCAAGTTTCAACAATCTTACTCTCTGATTCAAGCGCGGTCGAACGAGATCTTGTAATTCATCTCGAACTTGTTCATTTGCGAAAACTAGAGTGATCATCAGCTCAAGACGTTTTTCAAAAGCTTCATAATCTTGCCTGTAACTAAAACCTTCTCTCTGTTCTTTTCTGATCTCGATCTCACTTGATCTTGCAATAAAACCTGAAGATCTATTACATCGTTGTGATAAGCGACGCGTCGATGCTTTTCAACGTACTGAGAGCTGAGAGCAAGTCGTTCGTTCTTAAAAAATAGCGACACGTGAAGCATCTGACATCACTAGTTTAGCCAATCTCTTACAAGGCACTTCTCGTAAGCATTTGACTTACATAATCATGATTCAAGGTATTCTCTCTCAGAGTTCTGTTAAGCAGCTCATTCGTCGATTTCTCATCGCCTGCCAACGTCAAACACTTTCAGCAATCAAGAAGTCTGAGATGCTCACCTAGATTCTGTAGTTGCCACATCATATGAATGTTGCGTGTGCGAATCTCTGAAAGATTGAATTCTTGTATCAGTTCTTTGAGGAAAGGCAACTGTGTCGCGATCTCAAATTCGATGATCATCATCAAGACTTTTTCGTAGTTCTCAATAGACACATTCGAGTCGTGTGACTCACTGAAGAAAGCTATGCAGAGATCAGAAGGCTTCGGGCTAACTCGAAAATTCTCGGCGTCACCAAAATGACTCTGATCGATTTCATCTGCTGCGTCTATTCGCGATTCATTGATCTCTTTCACTTCTCTTAAAGATACATTTCTCTCTTGATGTTCATCGACGCGATTGAAGAGCTTCCGCGTGAAGTCGTTCCTCGATTCTATCAAGAAATCTAGGCTAGGGTTTTTATCCTCGCTTCAGGAGGCAATGATGAAAGGATGACTCTGCAAGGACGATCACAGACTGACGAATGAAATTCAAACGTTAACATATTGTTCGACCTTGACTTTTCACGATCGAGGGGTAAAGATTGTCATTCTCACGACGTCGTTTTGTCTTGCAATCAAAGCTCGAAAGCAGTCATGATGAAGAGCGACGTTTCTATATAGAAGAATCAAGCACTGCATCACAAACGTGATCAGAAAAGTGCAACCGGAAACGAGTAGGTATAGGCCTGAAAGTTTCATGCTCGACGAAAGATGTCTTCAAAGAACGTAAGCTGCGACAAAAGTCAATGCCTGATGGCAGCGAAGAAAGAGTTCATAGAAAACTCGGCGAAACAAGTGCAAGGATAGAAGAAGTAGCGAGATCATGAATATGATTGCCTGTATTAGAGGTTAGCAGAAGTTAAATTTCTGAGAAGCACAATGATCAACTATCAGTTCAAACAACGGCTCGAAATCGCTCATGCTAGGACTTGACTTATCAGCCGTGTGAATGATGACGTGAAGCAGATCAAGAAGAACGAACATGATTTCTGTTGATGCATGGAAAAGACGGTACAAGAGCAGCGAAACATCGAGCAAGTCGCAAATAAAGCTTAAGTGAAATTCAAAATACGTCGACATCATGTTAATTAGCAATAAGTTTTTCGCGCGAGTAGTCGCTTCACTCGCAGTAGATATCTTGAAGCAAGTACAAAAGACGTTGCCTTCGAGATAAATCAGTTGAAAGATCATCTGAGCACGAGTTCAAGGTTTCAAAAGACGATGCCGTCGTAGAAGCAGAGAATATACAAGATGCTTTCGCAGCAGTGTGTCGCAGAGTTTAATGAATCGACTCAGACGAATTAGAGAGTGAATGATAAATAAAAGAATAATGCAGTCGCTCGCGACAATAGCATAGAACTGCGTCACGTTCATCTTCTTTCAAATAGGTTGAAGATGTCAACGAAATGCTATAAAACGTAGTGACTTAAATCATCTTGTTGTAAAAGCATCTACTCTGAAAGAAAGAAAACAGAATGTGAACATTTCTCGACAGCATCGAGGGTTATTATACTCTTGTTTCTTAAAGAGAGTCATTAAACATGACAGAGAAGTCGTTTTTGACTTCATCGAGCTCTCGATACAAAATCAAGAATAAACACGACTATCACTAGTAGAATTTGGGAACAATCTTAAGGGGGAAAGTGGAAAAGAGTGAGAGGGACAGCGATATAGAGAAAGAGCAGACTGAAAGCATAGATCTGAAACACAAGCATAAAAGAAGAGTGAAAAGAGTACAAGAGAGTATCGCGACTGATCTTTCACGCATTCAATACTTGATGCCTTCGTGTTCAATGTTGACCTGCTTTACATATAAGAATCTCTGACAGGAAGAAGTCATGAAGGATATTTTCGAGTCACGATGAAAAGTCTATCGACTAAAGACTTGCAGGTATTTCGAGAGAAAAGCAGAACGTTCTGCGGATCATTTCAAATATCACTTGACAAGCTTTAAGCTGAGAAACTTCTCGAGAACTTAAGGCAGCGCAACGACAAGAATATCGCTAGATTGCTGAACGAGTTTAGTGCGAAAGATCAGCGCCTTGAACCAGAAAACCATGTGATCGCGCTAGTATCTCGGTTCGCTCTGCCTCAACTCAGCCGCTCAAGTGACAACATTTTTGAAGAGTCACAATGATTTATCTCGAAGTCTACTCTACAAGTTCTACGCGAAGAACATCTTCTGAAAGCGGCGCGCAAATTCTTTAAAGAAAGCAACAGATGATGAGTGACGAATTTATATTCTGAAGGTAGGAAAGTTCGCTTTTGACTTCGAGACGAGTTCACTGACAAATTCAGACATTAGCTTTCAGGTGAAGAACGATCTACGAGAACAGAATCTCAACTTTTCGAAAATCTATGACGAAGACATTGTTCGTCAAATTCGCATATCTACTCTGAGTGACGATGCGACGAGAAGACGAAAATGACTCATCAAGTTTTCAGAAAGCAAGCAGAAGTGTCTTCTGCGACTTGAGACGTTGCCTGAGAAGTTTGTAGAAAGTCTAGATGCTCTAACTTCATTCGCAGAGCTATGATCAGCCGTACAGATAGACATCTTTTCTCGACTCTGTAATTTACACTGCTCTGAGGTTCGTGACTCTTTCTCAACAGTCTTTTCTTTTCTAAATAAATGATAAAGAAACTGACTCGCTGCCTGCGTCGAGTGAACAACGCTTGAACTCGAATTGTTGAAAACAAGAAAGACGATCAACTTCGACTTGATGCAAACACGGTCGCTATACTACGAGATCGATGTCTCTTCGGATCGACGGAAGATCGCGCGTTCGTTCAAATGCAAATGCTTGTCGATGATATCTTTCTCGTCATCAAGACGAACGGTCAACGATCAGCGATCTTCGACCGTATATGCTCGATAGAGTATGTCATTTCGTCAATTCATTTTGTTGTTGAGAATACGAAATATCTTGAGCCTGACGCCAGAATTTTAAAGGAGCTTCTATCAATCAAAAGCAAAGGCTCGATATCGCAACAATTTCGTGCTCGTCACAACGAACAAGCAAGCATGAAGATACAGATCAGTGAATTTGTCTTCGAGAATTGAATATTACCTTCTGACGACTCTTTCTGATCATCGTATCGACAGGTCTGGCTTGCTGCTCTTCGTCACTTTCCCGTGATGAACGGTCAAGCACCTCGAAAAGACACTGCTCAACAGAGCAGTTCAGGTTCCGGGATAGAGCAGCGATGATGACACGAGCTCTCTTCTCTCGCGTCAGAGAGCGAATATCATGAGCTACGTCGAAAATACTCTGATCGTAAAGCAGCGAATGCCAAGACGATTGAGAACTGCGTGCGTATCATTCTGCCTTCAAAGTATTATCAGATCGATTCGAATTGCATGCGTCGAATAGTACAGCTCAACTGTCAGCTCATTGACAACGTTTCATACGTTGAAAGAATGAAAGTGACTTCGAAATTGACTTCAGATCACGATGACTGCGAATCGAATATTTTCGATCGATGCGATAGGCCACGCGATCATTCTTTTCAAGCAGATGAGAAAAGTCTCTTTCTAGATCACATTTACTCGCTCTTCTATAGCATTCTTCTCAAACGCTATCTGACATTCTTTGACATTAAACGAGACTTCTTTCACAGCTTTTTCGACTCAGAAGCAGACGATCTGAATCAGCGACCGCATCTCGAGAGATCTCAGATTGATATTACCAAGAATCAGAATGTGGTGACGGGAAATCAAGATCATGTCATCAAAGATCAAGATGAGGTGATGAGAGATCAGAATCATGTCATCAAGAATCAGAATGAGATGATAAAGAATCAAGATCAGGTTATCAAGAATCAAAATGAAATGACAGAGAATCAAGATCACATCACAAAGAATGAGAAGATCAGCATCGACACACTCGTTCTCTATAACGCGAAAACGCAATTGACGAGTCAATCTTCGTTGACGTTTGAAGAAGTGTCAGACACAATGAAAGATAACGTCGATCAAGAGAAAGAAGATCAATCTCGACCTTCTATGAGAGAATTCGAGCAGCAGAATCAGAACGATGTTATCTCTTTTACGAAGATCTCGCGACTGCTCTTCAAAACCCGAATGAATAAAAAGAAGCGTCTGTTCACGATGCTTTCGCTCATGATCGGCAATAGATTTCATAAGCGTCAAGTCGACTCACTCAACAAGCTCTCTATGATAACTGTTCTAGAGTTGTCTTCTGAGTCTCGATTCGTGACGCGAGATAATGACAAACGACTTAAGTTGACTGCTTCTACTAACATTCTTGAAGATGCTCGTTCAGAAAAACTTCAGACGATGCTCAAGGTTCGGCAGCTCAATGTTCAGGAACTAATTCGTCAATTCGAGAATTATGAAGAACCTGAGAAGAAATTATGAAGATCGAGAATTCGTAAAATCATCTGCACAGATCAGGTTGAATGATAATCAAAATGCGTTTCGATTGCTTTTTACTTTTGTCATTGCTTGACTTGATAAATTGTAGCACTACAAGCGTTCATCTTTTCTTGCAAATTCCGAGAACAAAAAGCAGTTCGCGATCAATATTGCAGCGCCTGTATTACCTCTGCTACCTTCTTCACCCGTTCGTCAAAGTCTGTGATAGACAATTCGAAAATCACTGTCAGTTCTTTAAAGTGATTGACTTCAGCAGCAAGCTTTTTCATCAACATTCTCTGAATCTTCAGCCTGCATTCTTTCATGTCGAGTGATTTTAAATAATTCGATTTCGAAGCAGATAATACCTTGAGTCGTTCTTGTCGCTTCGTCATATTTTGTTGACGCTGCTCTTTCTCTTTTTGAATTTCTTCAGCTTGAGTGCTCTGAAATTTTCTTCGAGAACGACGTATATTTTCGTTTTCTGTCGTGAAATTGTTTGATTCTCTACTTGCATTGAAACTAAATTTCATGAGCAAATGAGGAATTGAGCGCAATAGATGAGTATGCGATGACTTTGTGAAATCTGGCATGCTGAGATTTTGAAAGTAGATGGTCAAGTTGCTATATACAGCTAGAACTTCGATAATAAAAATGAATGAAACGTAATTGTATTTGAAAGTATGAGTTGTTAAATAACTCATGCCTCGTGATTACTTCACGATCGATTCTATTCGTCTGTAACTTCGACATTCTTCAGCATTCACTTCTTGCTCTGACATTCACTTCTGATTCCTGTTTCAATTTGCGATTCTTCTGTCGATTATGTTTTCTAGTCGTGCTTCACATTTGAAGCATCTTCTTTCAATTTTGAAGCACTCATCTTTCATACGATTCTTGAACTCATGTTCTTTTTGTTTTCAAGATCTGGCATCGCAATTAGCATTTGTGCGCCAGGAATGCGTTCTCACTCTTCAAAAAATTAAGTCAGAACTACGAATTATCATTGAATTGCTACAGAGCATCTTTCTTCTTCAAATCTGATTCTCTTGTGCTTCAATTCTCGCTTTCTTCTACCTTGATCTTGACAAGATTCACTTACTTGCATTAAGATCTATATGATTGATTAAAAAGCAAGAATTATCAATCATCGTAATATAACTGACATACAACAGAGCTAAATTTGAAATAACTAAACATTTCAAAATCTCGAGGGTTCTCAACGTTCTCACGATCTCTGACAGTCAGAAATTGTTTCCTCTAGAGCATTCTGAAAGTGTGCTCTCGCCTATAATGCATGACGATGTACTTCACTACTATGTTCAGAAACATTCTTCAAAAGAATTTTCCTTCGACAACTATGAAGACACTTTCAAGTAATCGCTATCGTTCTGCTGCTGAAAAGTCACTTGAGATCATCTTCACAGCAGACATCTTTGGCTTTGATGTCACATTAAACAACTCACAAAATCAGAATGTCACATCAAGCAGTTCGCTCTCTGAGAAACAGCGTCAACGACAAGATACAAGTCACACTGAAACATCAAAGACTGCATCACGCAAATCTGCTTCAAACCGTCATGCGATATTGCAGAATTCTGTATTAACGCAGCGACTATCATCGATACATTCAGCATTTCGCTCGCGATCAATCTTCGGCAGAGCGAGTGATGTTATTGCTCTGAACGATCGAATTGCAAGAAACGATGAAACGACATCAACTTACGAGCAATTGTCTCACAGGCTACGAATATCGAAGCAACATCAACCTACTACTTCAGCGAAACGCGTGATAGAGCTTACGCGAACAAATGACTATTTACTGCAAGAGTTGACTTACTATAAAGATACTCAAGCAGCTGATATGAAGTTCTTCGAGAAAGTGATCAAGACGCATGCAGATTTGAAAGACGCATTGAAGGAAAGATCTCAGAGACGAGCAAACGCAGAATTCACTTTACTGAGCTACTGAGGCATTGATTTTGATGATGACAATGTGAAAGATACTGTTTTTTAATACATGCTTTCTGTTGTTTTGTAAGATAAACAGTTGAAGACTATGATAGTAATTCAACACGCAAAATCAACTCTCTCATTGCTGACATGATTTCTTCTTTACATCAGAAGTGATCTCTTCGATCTAATAAAGATGATAGTGTTCGCGTATTCAGTGCTTTTTTCTGAAAAAGTAAAATGTCACTTTCTTGTGTGTCACTTCTTCTCTTCTGAACCTCGTTTCAGAATTGTAAGCAACATGAATCATAATCACTAAAATGTCATAAGTATCGTCAGCGAAACATGACGTAAAAGTGAGTAAATCTCATGATCATTCTTGCTAGAAACTATGTTGAAACCTCATCTACTATGTACATCTTAGAGACATAGCATTCTAAATTGAATGACATAGCATTCATTTCTCTTTCGCGATTCTTTGAAACTAAGCTCACGAAAAGAATTGCGGCCTGATTCTAATATTCAGAGATATTCAGAATAGAATGCGACATTCATATATTACTCTGAAGTATAGATTCTCGTCTTGAAGATATATATCTCAGATATGACTTCATAAAGAAACGATCATATCATTCTTCTCTGTTCTATTGGCGAAAATTAGAACTGAGCGACATATTGTTCGAGAGAAAGCTCGAAAACGAACTCAAAGTCTCTTCAGAAAGGCAAATGAATTGACGCAGATCGCTGACGCAAACATCTACGTCGTCATAAATCGCAATGATAAATATCAAATATACAAATCGACAGATCAGCTCGAGTGATCTTCATCAGAACAAGAAATGGTAAGATCTCACGACGCAACGTTGTCTACAATGCTTGACAATCACGATAGAAGAAGCAATATTCTATTTCGAGGCATAAAGATTCAGCGAACTTTGAGCCTGTAAAGCGCGAAGTCAGAAATCAGAGAAAGAAGAAAGAAACTCAGTTTGAGAATCTGATCAGACCTGAGTTAAAAGATGACAGTCATTTCATTGATAATAAGCGACGCATTTTCTTCATTTTCAACCCTTCAATATTGCAGAGATCATCAATTGGAAAGTTCTCTTTCCCGCGTCAATCTTTATCGTAGATTATGTATATCTCATTTATCTAAACTATTATAAAAATCTCAAATGCAGAGTCTCACTCTGAAATAGGGTTAGGGTTAGGGTTAGGGTTAGGGTTAGGGTTAGGGTTAGGGTTAGGGTTAGGGTTAGGGTTAGGGTTAGGGTTAGGGTTAGGGTTAGGGTTAGGGTTAGGGTTAGGGTTAGG
>JAABUR0100005327.1_pt1 | contig 16505 bp, 10 predicted proteins | sample 5560091 | NCBI WGS metagenome assembly JAABUR01 (sample SAMN10711879, study PRJNA513375) | rock metagenome | isolation source: Antarctica rocks | place: Antarctica: Victoria Land, University Valley sud | reverse complement strand
CCGCGCTGCCGCGTCCTGATGGACAGCATTCGCAGCAGGTCATGTGCGGCGCACGAGAGTGAGCGATGACCGCTGCACCGCACGTCATGCCTATCCGCTCGGGCACCAATGTCAAGTACGCACTCTCGTTTTTGCTGGATCGGCTGTAAGGCGTCAGATTAAGTGCGCCGTTGGTCACAGTAGCTGCGCCAGAATGGTCACAGTAGCTGCGCCATCCTCCACCCGCACCCTCATATCCCTCCTTTTGAGCGTGAAAACAGCCCCGCACCACCCCCGCGATGCCGGCGACAACAGACACATTCTGTGCCGATTGGCGCACCTACTGTGACCATTCTGCAGGATCGGCGCACCTAATGTGGAAATTTCGGCGCGCCTAATGTGGTTTAAGGCCTCGATGTAAGGGTGGAACCCGCGCACCTAATGTGAAAACTTACAGCGAGGCCCGCAGCTCCCCCCGTCTGCTGAGAGAGATGTGCGTAGGGCGCGAGCTGAGTCTTGATCGTGTGTCTTGATTGTCGGCAACCACTGTCCCCTCACGGCGGCAACACGTGTCCCCTCATGTACCGCCCCCCGTCGGCATTGTCTGGCCCCTCATCCCACAGACAGCCGCCCCCGGAGCGCCAGCACCGGCACGGGCACCGTGCCTCTCAGGTGTGATAGAGCGTGGAGCCCTGGCTACCCCCCGCTTAGGGCACTCCCGCGCTCGATCCGTCTGCAGCCGCCGTCACGGCGCGGGCGCGCTCTCCCGCCTAGCCCCCGGACCGCCGGCGCAGCTCGTCGCCCAGCGCGTGGCCCGGCCGAGGCCCCCAGGCCCACAGAGGCAACTGTCCCATCCTCCGTCGCTTGTCGCCCTCACGCGTGCATCAGCCCGTGTCATCCTTGGCGCACATGCAACCGCGCGAGAAACCGTAACCAGCGGATAGCTCCATCAGGGGTACGGACGAAATTGGCGCGCTGATCTGTCCAGAGGCCGTCACGGACCACGACGTGATCCTCGCCATACAGGGCCAACCCCATCGGTGACGGCGTGGGCAAGAGGGCAGAATCCTCGGCACCGAAACGCGCTTTCACGATCTCCGTCATCACGAGGTGACCATGATCGAGACCGACGTCGAGATCGATGTCCGCCCCGACATAGCGCCCCACGTAGACGACAAGGTCATCCGTGGGCACGTCCAGCGGGTTGAGTGCGCGCTCCCGTAGGTCAAGATACGCGTCGAAGGCCTGGGCGATGATCGTCGGGAAGACGGCCATTGCGTTGTCGGCATTGGCGAGGAGCGCAATGGCGAAGCCGCGGTCCGGAACCAAACGGAATGCGGCCATCTGTCCATATGTGCCCCCATTGTGTGTGACCACGCGGGTCCCTTCGATGTCTTCAAGCTGCCAGGCCGCGCCGAAGGGACCCGTGGGCGTCAGCGGGGACTGCATCAGTGCCATCGTTGCGGGCAACAAGAGGGCCGTCCCGTCGGTGGCATGGCCATCACCCAGGTGGAAGCGCGCGTAGCGCAGCAGGTCCTGCATGCTGCAGATGAGTCCGCCGGCGGGATTGTGAGCGCGCGGGATCGCCCACGGGCGCGCCACGACCGACCCGTGCGCGTCAGTTGTATGGCCCGCAGCCACGCGATGGGTGATCACATCGGCGGCGAAGAAGAAGGAGCGCGTCATAGCGAGCGGGTCCAAGACGAGGCGCTGGGCCGCGGCCTCATAGGTCTCCCCGGTCACGACTTCGATCAGCCGCCCGGCCAGGTAGAAGCCGGCATTATTGTACGACCAGATGGCGCCGAGCGGGGTGAGCTGCGGCAACCGATCCAGCGTCGCCACGAGGCGGGCGAGCGCATCGTCGCCAGGGCCGAAATCGGCGAAGTAGTCGCCCTCCCAGCCGGCCGTGTGCGTGAGGAGGTGGCGTACAGTGACGTGCGCGGCCACATCCTCGTCGGCTAAGTGAAGGGCGGGCAGATACGCCCGCACAGGCACGTCCAGATCGAGCAGCCCCGCCTCCACGAGCCGCATGATCACCGTCGCGGTGAGCGTCTTCGTCGTGGAGCCAATCTGGAAGAGGGTGTCGCCATCGACGGAAAGCGGATGATCGGCATTGGTCACCCCGATGCCAGCGCTGCGCTCCGTGCCGTCGTGCAGGATACCGACGGCCATGCCGGGAATATGGGCGTGCTCTATGGCCGTCCGGATCGTGCCGCTCAGGTGACGAAAGCGTGCATCCGCGCCGTCCTGGATAAGGGAATTGTTGTCCATAACATCTCTCCTCGTGTCATCAGCTAGTGCATCACTATGCACCGGGCGTGTTCAAACATAAAAGGGCCGCACGTCGTCACTCTCCATCTTTGCACTTTTTGTTTGCCTACCACATGCTGCGGTCTGCTGATGTAAGGCGTCAAATTAGATGAGCCAAACGTCACAGTCGGTGAGCCGCTTGCGTCACAGTACGTGAGCCATCCCTCACTGTGGCTCCGTCACCGCCTCTCTCAACGTCCATCTACGCGTCAAACCGCTACGGGGACCACCGCGCGCCGCGCGCCGACGCGCACCCCTCACGCGCCGATTGGCTCACCTAATGCGACGCAACGTGCGGATCGGCTCACCTACTCTGACGTTTCTCGCTCACGTACTGTGACGTTCCACGCTGCTGGACGGGTGAAACCCGCTCACCTAATCTGACGCCTTACACGCTCGTCGTCGGCAAGGTCGAGCGCCCCCCGCCCACCTGGCCGACGCGAGCACGGGCGGATGAGGTCCGCAGTTCCCCCCGCGCGCCCCGCCGCACCTAGTGTAAGGACCCACACGAGTTGCGCTGTTCGCCACTCGTCCTGCGCCCCATATCTCACCTGTCCACGTCTAGCCACATGACCCTTCACAAATGGCTGCACCTAGGTCGGCAAGAACCGTCGCTAGAGGCGCGCATCGCTACGTTATGGCGCGAGGTTACCCGGGGATGGTCCCGCGCCATGTTCGGATGGCGTCTACATCGCACGGGTTCATTTGCGCGGCCGTGTAGAACCAGGGCAGGTCAAGCCGCCGGATGGCGTCGCGGAAGGCCCCCTCGGTCGTCGTCCCTCGGGCGGCACAGATGTCCTCCCACATCGGCTCGGCGTTCTTCCCCTTCGCTGCCGCAGCCCGGACATCGCCGAGGCGAACGGTCTCCATATAGTCCAAGACGATCTCTGCGGGTTCGGCATCGGCCGCCGTGAGCAGGAGCAAGGAGATCAGGCCGGTCCGATCGCGCCCGCTCATGCAGTGGAACAGGACACCGCCGACCGGGGCGTGGGCGAGGGCCGACAGGACGCGCCCGGCCCGCTCGGGCATCGCCACCAAGTGGGGGATGAAGTACAGGGCCGTCCCGCAGAGGCCGTTGTCCCAGTAGTCGTTCCAGAAGGCGGTGTTCTCCGGCCCGTCGAGGTCGAGCGCGACAGTGGTGAGCCAGGGCGGCCGCGCCTGCGTATCTCGCGCGCGTTCTGCGGGCTGGCGCAAATCGACGACGGTGCGCACGCCGAGCGCGCGCAATTGATCCCACCCTGCTGGCCGGACCCAATCAATGTTTTCCGAACGAAAGAGTACCCCTCGCGGTGTGAGAGTGCCGTCCTTGCGTCGTAGCCCGCCCAAATCGCGGGCGTTAACTAACCCGTCAATGTCGATTAATCGACCCATCGGCCTCATGAGCTGCTCCTGTATGCCAGTCCACAACCTGGGCGCGGCATCGCGCGCCAAACGCCTTGCCAGCACCACCAATGCTACATACTGTACGTTGTCATAAAGGTTGGGCGGCCTGCCACAAAGGCTGGGCCGGCCTGCCACAAAGGGTGGGCTGACGCGCTGTCGGCCCCCTCAGCAGCTCCTCGCGGCGCGCTGCCGCGCCGCCTCCGTCCCCGCCCTCATCGCTCGTTGCCGCTCCCGAGGCGGGTGCCCCCTCGACGCACGGCCCCCCGCCGTCCCGATCGACGGGATCAGGCGGCCGATGCCCGGCAGCACGCGGAAGAACGCGAACGGATCGACAGGGGTGGCGGTCAGGGCGCGTCGCACGCGGAGGATCAAGCCGTTGCGCCCCCGCCCGAAGTCGATGGGTAGCACGGATGACGACGGGGTCTGCGTCACCAGCGCGGGATCGGTCCCTAAGTCGAGGTGATTGACGACGCCCCGCTTGATGCAGCGTCGGGCATCATCGCATACCGCCTCTTCCCATGTCCCAAAGGAGTTTACGCGGCCAACGGCCACCGTCGCTCCTCGCACGAGCACCATCCGTCCGGCCCTCATGTCCGGTCAATTATAGATGCTGTCCAGCACATTGTGCCACCGTATAGACTCGCTCGCCCGGTACCTGCCGTGTAAGGCGTCAGAGTTGCTGATAGTGGTGGCGAAGTCTTGCACCCCGCTACTCAGGAGTGCTTATTCGCCCCTTCTTACCAGCTCCCCGACGTCGCCACCACTATCATTCAACGTGACGCCTTACACCTGAGGATGTGGTTCGGTATGCTCTTCCGTTGGCGACACATCTACCCATGTGATCCCCTCCCTGATCCTCCTGATTGTCATGGGGGCGACGTCATAGGCGCGCGCAAGCGCACCCACGCCTTCGTTCGCGGCCAGTCGTCTCTTGATTGCCGCGACCCGTGCCCGATCCAGCCGATGCAGGGGGTGCTGCTCCTGGGGACGGTAATGGTGCGGGGGGGCGACGGTGGCGCGGCACTCCGCGACCCAGGCCAGTGTCGTGAGGCGGGCGGCCGGCCCCCGACGGGTGCGCTCCCGCGTCGTGTCCCTCTCCAGGCGCAACCAGCCGTTGTCGGCCCAGGCGCGCAGCCTGTTGTACCCTATCCCCGCGCGAGCGGCGGCCTCACGCAGAGTCAGCAGGTCCTTGGCATCTCCCTCCACCGTCGGTACTCCCATTAGCATTCCCCTCCTATTTGTCGCCCACATTCTATCCTAATGGGGCACGCCAACCCGCCCTCCGCACGCCCCTGACTACGCCCCCCCACGCCCCTGGGGGTAATCATTGCACGTAGGATGCATTTTGTTGTACTATTAGAGCCGCAGTAACGCGTGTCCGCGGCTAATCGCGCCTTTATACCGTAGCCTCGACGATGTGTCTTACGCCAGCTCACCCCCGCCGAGTCGTGGCAGGCGACGAAACGGCGCAGCGGCGCGTTTTTGAGCTGTATAGCAGTAGGTGGAGGAGTTATTCGTGCGACGATTCGTAGCCTGGCGCACCCTTCTCTCGCTCGGCCTGGCCGGCTCCCTGGCCGGCCCGGCCCTCGGCGGACCCGTCCAGGGGCACGCCGCAACCAGTGGCGCGCCGCATCGCACCCCGGGCGACGTGGCGGGGCGGAACGGTAAGCTCATGCCGCTCACCCCGGAACAGGCGCAAGCCCTCTCGCAGCACGCCGACCGCAAGGTCATCGTCATCATGAAGGACCAATATCCCGACCTGCCCGCCAGGGGGATGGCGATGCGGGCGCGACGCGCTGCGGCGATCCAGTCCGACCAGAGCGTGATCGTGTCGGAGCTCGGGCAAGTGCACGCCTCGCGCGTCGTCCCGTTCAGCCTCATCAACGCCGTCGCCGCCACGGTCTCGCCCGACGAGGAGGCGCGCCTGCAGGCCAACCCGGCCGTGCGCGCCGTCGTGCCCGACCGCGTCATCAGGGCGCCCAAGCCCGCTCGCTCGCTCGATGCCCTCGAGTCGAGTGTCGGGGCCGCGGCGGCGGGCGTGCAGCCCAATGCCCTGCCCCAGCCGGCCACCGCCTGCCGCGACAGCGTGTCGATCGAGCCCGAGGCCCTCGAGCAGAGCGATTTCGGTCGCGCGCAGAATCTCGTCGGCGGCGTGCAGAACGCCGGGTCGGGCGTCAAGGTCGCCTTTATGGCCGAGGGCATCGACACGCAAAACCCCGACTTCCTCCGCCCCACCGGGCAGTCGGTCTTCGTCGACTACAAGGACTTCACTGGCGACGGTACCAACGCGCCGACGACGGCCGGCGAGGCCTTCCTCGACGCCAGCAGCATCGGCGCGCAGGGCAATCAGGTCTACGACGTTAGCAAGCCCGTCGCGGCGGGCGGCGAGGGCGCGGGCGTCTTTATTAGCCCCGATGTTGCCCCCGCCCGGCCGCAGTGCCGCATCAAAATCGTGGGCACGGCCCCCGCCGTGTCGCTGGTCAGCCTCAAGGTCTTCGGCCAGAACAACGCCTCGACGACCTCCGGGTTCGTGCAGGCCATCCAGTACGCCGTCACCACCGGCGTCAACGTGCTCAGCCAGTCGTTCGGCGCCAACCTGTTGCCCGACTTCTCGCTCGATCCTATCGCCTTGGCCGATCAGGCCGCGATCGCCGCCGGCGTGACGGTCATCGCCAGCAGCGGCGACGCGGGCACCTCGGGCACGCTCGGCTCTCCCTCGACGGTCCCGCAGGTCATCGAGGCCGGCGCCACGACGCAGCTGCGCTTCTATAACCAGACGGGCTACCGCGGCGCGCAGCTCGGCAGCGGCGCCTTCGTCAGCAACAATATCTCCGCGCTCTCCTCGGCCGGCTTCTCGCAGAACGACCCGGTGCGCACGGTCGACCTCGTCGCCGGCGGTGACCTCTCCTGGGCCGTCTGCACGCCGAACCCGGCGCTGTATATCGACTGCACCGACGTCGCCGGCACGAAGCCGGCGCGCGTCGAGGTCGCCGGCGGTACCAGCGAGGCGGCCCCGTTGACGGCCGGCGCGGCCGCCCTGGTCATCCAGGCCTACCGCAGCACGCACAACGGCGCCACCCCAACGCCTGCCGAGGTCAAGCAGATCCTGATGAGTGCGGCGCGCGATCTCAACATCCCGACCTACGAGCAGGGCGCCGGCCTGCTCAACGCAAGCCGGGCCGTGCAGCTCGCCCTGTCCATCCCGGACAATAACGGCGCGCCCGCGCGCGTGGGCAGCAACCTGCTCGTGACCACGTCGGGCGTGGGCAACCAGTTGCAGGCGACCGACCTGCCCGGCGCGCTCCAGACGTTCAAGGTCACGGTCCAGAACACGGGGCAGACCACCCAACGCGTGTTCTACCGCTCGTTGCCGGTCCCCTTCCTGGCCGCGGCTGGCGTGCAGACACAGGGCACGCCCTTGAACACTCAGGCCGCGGGCACGCCCTCGTACAGCGCCTCGTTCGCGCCGTCGCTCAGCCCCGCGACCGATCCCACCTTCAGGGACATCGCCGGGAACCCACGACCGTACAAAGAGGTCGACTTCACGGTGCCCCGCCCGTCGGTCGGGCGCATCTACGACCGCCTTGATGTCTCGATCGCCTTCGACGCGGTGAGCAGCCCGGGCGCGCGCGTGTTCCTGACCCTGTTCGACCCGAACAATAGTCTGATCGCGCACTCCCTGCCACAGGGCTTCGGCAGCGGCTACGGCCACGTCGACGTGGCCAACGTCAAGCCGGGCGCGTACCGGGCCATCGTGTTCACCACGAGCACCGCGGCCACGACCCCGACCACCCTCGGCCGGACGACCTCGGCCTACACCGGCACGGTCAAGATGGACGTGGCGGCGACGAACTTCCTGCCGGCCCCCAACGCGTCGGTCACGGTCGATAACCCGAACACGACCATCGCGCCCGGCGACGCGCGCACCTACACGATCCAGATCCCGACGCCCGCGCAGCCCGGCGACCTCTCGGCGCGCTTCAAGCTCAACGTGTTCTCGGGCTACAACCCCGCCACGGGCAGCGCGTACAGCCTCTTCAACAACATCTCAGTGCCGATCGCGCTGCGCTCGATCGTCCCGACCGGCGCGTCCGGCGGCAGCTTCACGGGCAGCTTCACCGGCGGCAACTCGCGCCCTGGCGCCGGCCCCGTGTCGATCTACCAGTTCGACGTGCCGCCCAATCAGAGCGACCTCGACCTGAGCTTCGCCGTGCCCCCGGGCAGCAACAACGACCTCCAAGGCGTCCTGATCGACCCCAACGGCCAGCCGGTCGACGTGCAGACCACGCTAACCGCCTACAACCGCACGACGCTCGCGACCGGTCTGCCACCCAGGGGTAGCCTGGTGGACACCATGCAGTTCTTCCGGCGCAACCCGCAGCCGGGCCGCTGGCGCTTCCTGCTGCTGCTCAACTTCTTTGCCTCGGGCCAGCAGACGGTCACGCCGTTCACCGTGAACATCGGCTTCAACGGCGTCAACGTCGCGTCGACCCTGCCTAATAGCCCGAGCACGATGATCGTGTCCGGCACGGCGCAGACCTTCCAGGTCCAGGTGACCAACACAGGCAACACGACGAAGGACTTCTTCGTCGATCCCCGCCTCGACCCGGCCACGTTCGGGACCGCCACCGTCGAGCTGATCGACCAGTCGCAGAGCATCACCGACAACCTGACCGGCAACATCTCGTACACGCTGCCGCTCACGGCGGGCGAGCTCAACCCGGTCTACGTCGTCGACCCGGAGTCGAGCCGTGCGGTCTTCCAGGCCTTCGGGGCGACCATTCCGGTCAGCGACGAGGTCTACAATCTCAACGGCGCGCCGGGCGTCGGCGCGCTCTTCTCGCCCGACGTGGAGGCGACGGCGGGCCAGGCGTCCGATGGGACCTACTTCGCCACGGTCTCGCTCCCCGACCAGATCCCGCTGTTCGGGGGCCAGCAGGCTCCGGCTCCCACGGTGGCGACCGGCGTCTATGGCACGTCCCCCGCCCCCGGTTCGCCGCCGCTCCCGGTCGGCGCGAACGGCTTCGGCCAGCCCGGCGGCCCCGCGTACGGCACGACGAGGACCCGCGCCTTCGAGGTGACGCAGCAGTTCGACAACGACCTGGGATCGAGCACCGGCAACTTCGTGACGGACGTAGCCCCCGCCTATGCCCCCCTCAGGCTGGCCCCCGGCCAGTCGGGCACGATCACCGTGACGATCAGCCCCAGCGGCGCGAACGGCGGACCCGGCACGAACGTCCGCGGCTTCCTGTACGTGGATGCCGTCAACGTCAACTCGGCGACGCTCGGCAACATCACCAGCAGCCTCGACGAGGTGCGCGCCATCCCCTACAGCTACACCGTGGGGTAGCATGCCTCTTTCTAGGTAGGGCTACTGGCCCGCCCCGGCGTAAGTAGGGGCCGGGCAGACAGTGCGGTATCGGCGGACGTTGGGCTGCTGGCAGAGCGGGCATGGGCAGCGCGAGTCCTGCGAAGGGGGGCGGATTTATTCCTGGGTGTTGCAGGTCCAGGGACGATCACCTATCCTGATCTGCGATTGGAGCTGCTGGCACGGGAGCTAGCCGTCGACGAAGACCACGCTTGACGCTAGCGGTAAGTGGCATTAGTTCATCTTCGGAATAGGAGGAGAGACGTATGGCCCCCTCCCCGGTGAGCGGGTTACGCCGCCCGGTGCCGCTGTTGGTGGTCGAGGCGGCGGTTCACCAGCCCAACCACGGCACGCGTGCGTTCCGTGTGCTTGGCCCGGTGGTGCCGGTCCATCTGGCTCAGGCATTCATAGCGACGCGCGCGTCGGATACCGTGTTCGACCACGATGCGCGCCCGCGCGAAGGCCCGGTTGTAGGCTTTGTCCTCTTCCGACTGCTCCTCCCCGCGCGGCTTGCGGCGTGGTGTCGCGCCACCCCCGTGCAGTTTGTCAATGCCCGGATAGCCCTTGTCGCCTCCGATACCCCCCTCGGGCGGCACGCGTTTGCACAGCCCGCTGCGCGCCAGCAGCGTGATGTCGGCCGTCGGCCCTGGCACGCTCTCGGACACGTCCGCGCTCTTGCCCGTTTCAGGGTCCACCGCGACCTGGACCTTCACGGTATGCGCCTTCTTCTTGCCCGAATAGTACTCTTGTTGCCCCACGGCCGGGCGCTGCACGCGCTGCTCGAAGCTGTCCACCAGCACGGTGAGTTCCGGGATGTCCGCCAACAGCGCGTCGGCGTGCCGCCGGTGCTTCCGGCCGGGGTCGGGCAGGCGCATCGTGTCGCGCCCCGCCGCCTCCAGCAACGGGAGCACCCGCTCAATCACGGCGCGTGCTCCCGTGTCCGACACCCCGAAGAAGTAGCCGAGCGCCTCCTGCGTGGGATACTGCCGCAGCCACACCACCGTCAGCAGCATCTGGTCGCGCGGGCCGAGCGCGAAGGGGTGACCGCCCCCGATCGCCCGCTTGCGGCCAGGCCGGGCCAAGCGCGCGTGCGCCGCCGCCGCGTAGGCCGGGAGCAGATCCCGTACCACCTCATCGAAGACGGCCACCGGCAGCCCGGTCATGGTCAAGAACACGCGTGGGTGGCGCGACAGGTAGCCATAGCGCAGGATCATCGGCAGCTGTCTCCTCTCTTTTCCCTCTCACTATACCCGCTCACCCCTTATTGCCAAGATGAACTAATGAGAACAAGATCTGGAGCGGGCTGCATTCCAAGCAATTGGAGCGGTACTACGACATCGTCAAGAACACGTTCCAGTACCCCTACACCCTTGGTGTCTACCTGACGCCCACGGGGGCAGACCCGAAGTGTGAACCTTACGTTGCCATGGACTACACGGAGGTGGGCGCTATCCTGACCCGTGTCGTGGAGAATTCACCTGATATTCGAGACACTCCGCCACTATTAGGTGGCTCTCCCGATGACTTGGTGAAGCCAGAATCCAGAAAAAGCGTGTTGTGACTGACGAACTGTGGTCTAGCGAGCTCGTTGACAGGGCGAGATCACCGCGTAGAGCTACGAAAGGCGCAACGCCAGGTAGCACTTTATGGTGGCGCTATTGCACCGAAAAACGGACGGTGCTGGGGAGCAAAAATGTGAAGGCGCGCTGGGCATTTCTCGCTGCCCTACGCGGCTCAACGATGGCCACCGAGCGTGCCGTCTCACATTTTGGTCCATGACCCTTCACATTCTCATCCAACCTGTTTCACCAAGTCATCGGGAGAGCCTATTAGGTTGACACATACGTGCAGTCCATGATGAGACGGAAAACACCAGTTTGACCTGCCGGTTAGAGCGATTTCACGCGTGGTAGGGCCGCGTCAGGGGCCACTCACGGCCCAAAACCGTCTCACCGTCCACTGCAAATATGTGTAAAGGGAATCGTGGCGGAGCGTGATATTCGACACACGGACGTGGGCGTAGTGATCCGCCACTACGCCGATCTACTCGGGAGGCATATCGTGAACCAGTCCGAGATTTCGGATCTCTGCCGCAGCATCGACCGAGAGCATAGGAAGGCTATCGATCTCGTCATAGAGTATCGCGAGCGGCGTCGCAAGGACTTGCGAGTGGAGCTTGAAGGGCTCGTGCGCAGAGCTGGTAGCTCTCTCACACTCGACGAAAGCAATAATAAATTCGTCTTTTTTACTCCCACACAATGGGCGACGCCTCAGTTGCAGTTGGTGAAGAAGGGGCTCTGGACGAAATCCTGTCTCATCCTGCTATTCGCGTTCGCCTACGCGGGGGACACCCTCACGCTGAGCTTGACCGTCGGCCCAAGCGATAAGGAGAAGCGTGATACATTAATCGCGATGGCACGAACGGCGGGGCGAGGGGATTTGTTCGGCGGCGGCCATGTGAATCCTGGGTGGGCAAACATCCACGAAGAAGTCTTGTGCAAGGCATCCGTGTACGAGGACGCGACCGTCGCGCAAGTACTGGAGGCGATCGACGAGCCCTGGCAAAAATTCCTGCGCGCTCTGCCGGATTACATCGCTGCGATAGATCTCGATAAGGTCTGACATAGGCACGCTCGGCTGTAAGGCGTCAGAGTTGCTGCGCCATCCTCCCCTCTCCTCCCCTCTCCCCCCCGCCACGCCCATTTTCACGCTCAAAACCCTCTCTTCCTCGTGCCGAACCGGGCCGTCCCTTGGCGCCCCTCTCTGCAGGACGGCTCAGCAACTGTGACGGTTTTTTGCAGGATGGCTCACCAAGTCTGACGTTTTTTTGCCTGCCCCAGGCGTGCCTCTGGCTCATTTAATTTGACGTCTTACACCTCCCTACTCAACCGTTACCATTGCCCCGGCTGCCGGCACGCGACAAGGGCCGCAGACTTGTTGCAGCGGCTGGGCAGTGCATTACCCCCCATTTATGGCATACTATCTTTGCTATAAGCCGTAGTCGATCATGCAACTATGTCGGGGATCAACGACGACTTCCCATTAGGTTCAACCGAGATTGGTAAAGACTTAGACGTATGGTCAAGATTTACGTTGTCCCACATCAGTTCAACCCAACAACTTTTCCCATGGCCCTCTATCCGAAACTACATCAACCGGACGACCTCCCATGTCCCTGGCCAAGACTCATTTGGGCAGCCACAACAATGGGTAAACGGGGACCACGCGCTGTGGTGCGATGGCAGGCACGATTTGGAGCATATGCGCGCTCCGAGATGGTGTATAGAAGTCACATACTGTATGCCAATCTCATGTCAGAGCGAGGGACAAACAGTCTACTGCGTAGCGCGGCATACAGGGAGCTTGAGCAGACAGAGAAAGCAGCAGTATCATTCTTTCTTGGGATGACGATGGCTAAGTTGTTGGCTGCTGCATATGTAAACACACCCTGGTTAACACACCTCAAGCCGTTCGAGAGAGACTATCCTTGTAGGCTTGTCTTCACACCTCGAAATACTAATCGCAGGCCTGATTTGATTGGCATAACACGCGGCATGCCGCATCGTTGGATCGTTGGTGAGGCGAAGGGCAGGACCGACGTACACGCATCAGGAGGGATGGGGATCCTTCTAAATGATGCGAAGACGCAGGCGAGGGTCGTACGGTCTATAAGTAGCCGTAATGGTAAAAAGTTGACGCCACCACATCTATATTTCGCATCGATCTTCTCTCCCACTAATAGAGCTATCACTCCCCCCATGGAGCTAAACTGGATCGATCCCGAGCCTGATGAGGACGCCCGACTTGATTTTACATTTGAGGTTGGAGATTTCATGGAACACTACTATCGACCTTTCGTCGACCTTCTTGGGGCCAACCATGACGACACAAGGATCACTGATGTAAACGGCCAAGAATTTCGGATCCTCTCCCTTCCCGATGCCGACATCAAGGTCGGTCTACCTGTCACAGTTGAGAGGGCGTGGTTAGAAGGTCGCTATGAAGAGATACCCGGCGCACTCACTATCGCCGATGGCGGGGCAAACAGCGAGAGCGAAGGCTCAGACCCGAGCTTATACGTTGGTCCCGATGGTATTCTTATACAAGTTGGCACGCAGTGGAGCGATGAAGCTATGGAACACGACGTATACGAGCGATAGTTCGTATACGTCGCACCTACTAAATGCCATGCATGTCTCGATTGTATGCCTTAATGCCCGTGAAGGCGTCCTTTACGACAACGCACAGTAGAGGGCGACGATTTGTGTCTGATGAAGCGGTGCAGGGTTGCATGGACGACCTCAGCTGTAAGGGCGCACATAAAGTGCGCCCTTGCGCATATAACGTGCGCGGTCTATCACATATAACCTGCGCCATCCTCACGACCCCCTTTCTCCCTGACCATTTTGTACCTACAGACGGTCCCCTCCTTACGCCGGACGGGCAACGGTGGCGCTCCTCGCGCCGACGGATGGGCGCACCTTATGTGCGCCAACGGGAGGATCAGCGCACCTTACGTGCGCTAAGTCGCGCACGTTATGTGCGCTACGCTGTCGTTTGAGCGTGGCCCGTGCGCATCTTATGTGCGCCCTTACACCTAGTCAGGCCGTCGACGTCGCCACCACACCGAGGCCCACAGCTCCTCCATCTGGTTAGAGAGAGATGCTAGGGCGAGAGCTGCGTCTTGATTGTCGGCAACCACTGTCCCCTCACGGCGGCAACAGCTGTCCCCTCATGCGCCCCCCGCCGTCGGCATTGTATGTCCCCTCATCCAGCAGACAGCGGCCCCCGGAGCGCCACCGTCGGTGTGACAGAGCGTCGAGACCCCCCCGCTACCCGCTCAGGGCACTCCCATGCTCGCCCGCGCTCGATCCCTCTGCAGCCGTCGCCCAGCGCGTGGCCCGGCCGAGGCCCCCAGCTCCCCCCACTCGCGTCGCCCTGGCCATCCGCGCGCGGCCCCACCACGGCGCGCCCACAGCTCCCAGGAGCCCCGCCCGCGCGCCCCAGGGCATCGGAGGCACAAGGACCACCCCACGCCCCCTCACGCCCGCCTTCGGCCACCACGGCCACCAGGGACCTCGACAGCGCCCCTGACTGGACTTGTTCTCAACACAGGTAGCGCCTGTGTGTAAGGCGTCAGATTAAGTGCGCCGTTGGTCACAGTAGCTGCGCCAGAATGGTCACAGTAGCTGCGCCATCCTCCACCCGCACCCTCATATCCCTCCTTTTGAGCGTGAAAACAGCCCCGCACCACCCCCGCGATGCCGGCGACAACAGACACATTCTGTGCCGATTGGCGCACCTACTGTGACCATTCTGCAGGATCGGCGCACCTAATGTGGAAATTTCGGCGCGCCTAATGTGGTTTAAGGCCTCGATGTAAGGGTGGAACCCGCGCACCTAATGTGAAAACTTACAGCTCCACACCCTACGTCGTGCGCGCACGCTTCGCATTATCACACCTCCCCCTTACGCTTCGCGTTGCGACCTGCCCGCAGCCGCGCACGCCGCCGGAGGGGCTGTCAAGCAGCCGCGTTTATGCAGCCAACGTGCATGGTTATGCACCGCCGCGCCCCCCGAGGACGCCGGCGGCCTGGCCCCGCTGGGAGCCGGCGCCAGGGCGCAAGCGGCCCCACCGTGCCCACGCCGTCGACGTCGCCTCAGCTCCCCGCCACGGCGCGGCCCGCAGCTCCTCTGTCTGCTTAGAGAGAGATGCTAGGGCGCGCACTGAGTCTTGAAGGTGCGTCTTGATTGTCGGCAACCACTGTCCCCTCACGACGGCACTGCGTGGCCCCTCATATGCCGCCCCCGTCGGCAGTGCGTGGCCCCTCATCCCGCAGACAGCCGCCCCCGCCAGCGCCGGCGCCGGTGTGACATAGCGTGGAGACCCTCCCGCTCACGGCCTCCCCGTGCTCGCCCCCCTCTGCAGCCGCCGCCGTAGCGCGGCGGCGACGTGCGCCCCCGCGCGCCGCCCAGCTGAGCTCCGTACCTCCCCCCGCCCGCCTGGCCGTCGCCGTCGCAGCCAGCGCCGCCGGCGTCCCGCTCGCGCCCCCTGCCCCAGCCGTCGACGGCGCCGCCGCGGTGAGGCCCGCAGTTCCCCCCATCACTCGTAGAGAGAGGGCGAGCCGAGAGAACGGCGTCTTCAGCGTCTTGGTACGCTGGCACACCACGGCCCCCTACCCCGGCATCCTGTGGCCCTCTCCTGGGTAGGAACCCCGGCACAGCATGGCCCCCTCCACAGCGCCGGCGCACGTGGGAGCCCGTAGGACTAATAGGCCCTTTCGCAGACGCGCCACAAGGTCGATAGAAGGGGTATGGACATCTTACTCGTCGAGGACAACCCCGCCGACGCCCGCCTCTTCGCCGAGGCCCTCGCCGAGGTCAACCCTGCCGCCCACCTCGCCGTCGCCCCCGACGGCCCCGCCGCCCTCGCTCTCCTCCCGCTCGGACGGCCCCCTACCCCGGCCCACCCCTCCCTCATCGTCCTCGACGTCAACCTGCCCGGCCTCTCCGGCCACCAGGTCCTCGCCGCCCTCAAACACGACCCCGCCCTCCGACGCATCCCCGTCGTCATGCTCTCCACTTCCTCCGCCCCCCAGGATATCGCCGCCGCCCTCGACCGCCACGCCAACGCCTATCTCCTCAAACCCCCCGATCTCGACGCCTTCGTCGCCGCCGTCGCCGCCCTCGACACCTTCTGGCGCACCGCTCTCACCCTCCCTCCTATCTCCTAATGCGCCCCTCTGCCCCTCGCGTGTAAGATCCCCTAGTTTTTGCGCCCTGTCCCATAGTTCCTGCGCCCAAAATCCCACCGTTTGTGAGCCATCCTACAGATGTCCCCTCCGCCTGTGTGAAACGCCCCGTCCCCAGCGAACCGGGCGGACGGATCGGCGCACGACCTCTGGGGTTTTCTGCGGGGTGGCGCACGACCTCTGGGATGTCTGGCTCACAAACTCTGGGATCTTACACCGCCCGTCGAGGGCGTGGGCCGCCGCCCCCGCGCGTTAGCGCAATCGGCGCAACCCGCCTCCCGCAACGCCCGGCGTGCTACACTGCCACCGGCCACCGGCGACGCGCCAATGGGGCAGCGTGTCGCCGGTGACCCCTCGCCCCTCTCCGCGAACGAGAAGACGATCAGCCCGGGAGGTCCTCCCATGCAGCCACGCGCCTTGGCCAGCAGCGCCCTTATCCTGTGTGGGGTGCTCGGCCCCTTCGCCGTCCTCGCCGTCGGGACCACCGACGCCAATCGCGCCACCCTCGCCCTTCTCCTCACCCTTGCTCTCGCCGCCCTCCTCGCCGGCCTTGCCCTCGTCCTCCGCACCCCTCCTGCCCCTCACGCCTAAGCACCCGCCTTCACGGCCGCGCCCCCACCGCCACCATCAGCCCCAGCAGGGCCACGTCGGGGGACACAGCCACCGGCCTCCCCTGACGCCGCCTCCTCTGTCTGTACCCCCGCGCGCCGGCC
>JAABUR0100005324.1_pt1 | contig 16508 bp, 15 predicted proteins | sample 5560091 | NCBI WGS metagenome assembly JAABUR01 (sample SAMN10711879, study PRJNA513375) | rock metagenome | isolation source: Antarctica rocks | place: Antarctica: Victoria Land, University Valley sud | reverse complement strand
AGATCGGGCGTCCCAACTCCAGCATGTGGTTGAGGGCATGGACGGCGACGCTCATCTCGGAGGCCCGACGCTCGTCCGTGCGCGAGCGCAGCCCGTCACCGATCACCTGTTTGAACCTGCCGATGGCAGCCTCCGCTCGAGCCCGTATCGTGTAACCGGAGGCTTTCTGCCAAGCCGCTCGTCCGTGCTCGGCGATGCATCGCAGATGGCGGTCCCGCTGTGTGGGCGCGGTCGCGACCGTCTCGCTCGGCACGGCCGTCGAACGCGGTGGCACGATGATCGCCGCTTCAGGATGGCGCTCGGCGACGGCGGCGGCAACGCCCTCCTGGTCATACCCGCCGTCGCCGGTAAACGAGGCCACGGGTCCTCGCACTTGATCGAGCAAGGGGCCGACCTCGGCGCCATCGTCGACCTCCTTGGCTGTGAACGACGCCGCGACGATTTGGCCGGTGTTGGCATCCAGGCCGATGTGCAGCTTGCGCCAGGACCGGCGCGTTTTGGCGCTGTGCTTCTCGACCAGCCACTCACCCGCGCCGCAGAGCTTCAGGCCGGTGCTGTCCACCAGCAGGTGTAAGGGCTCGCCGTCTTTGCGCGGCCGTGGCCGTGGCACCTCCAGCGCCTCTGCCCGGCGGCTCAGCGTGGAATGGTCCGGCATGGAGAGAGCGAGCCCGAGCAGGCCCATGACGGAACCGATCAGGCCTTCGGTCTGGCGCAGGGCCAGGCGGAACACGGCCCGGAGCGTCAGTGCGGTTAGGATCGCCAGAGGCGAATACCACGGCTGTCCACCCGGGGTCGTGCGCGGCTGCGCCCGCCAACCCTCGACCGCCTCGTCCGTGAACCAGATCGTCAAACTCCCGCGCCGGCGCAAGCTGGCGTCATAAGCCGCCGAGTTCATGACCTTGTGCTTCTGCTTGGGAATATGATGGTGGCGGTCTTGATTCAGCTTGAAAGGCAAGATGGGTATCCGGGATCAGGTCAGGGAGGAGCCTCCTACGCCCAGCCGGCTCCGGGCGCCAATGGGCGGGTCCGTGCAACAAGGTCACAGCAGCGGCAACGACGGATCACCGTCCCAGCTCCGCTCCTCGCCGTTGATCTTCAGGGTGATTATGGTTGACGCCTCCAAAGGGTGGCCGCCTTTTGCGTTGTTCGCAGCCCAGTTTCAATGGTTGAAGCATTCGGGAATATCGACTGTGCTAGTTCAAAGTGCGGGTGGCCTCGCAGCCGCCGCGGCCCGGATTTCCAGCCTTGACCGGCTGACGAAATCCTTCAGCTTTTGGCTGGCAAGGCGAAACAACGAGCGGTCGAGGGTCAGCCGCCGAGCTGATGTCACCTTCTCGCAGTGTTCGTTGATGAATAGGCCGCCCACCGGCTCCTGATCCGCTGCCGGCTCCTGGCTGACGCAGGTCCAGCCTGCTTCGCCGAAGCGGGACTTGACCTGCTCGCCGAACAGGAACGCCTTCTTGCGCAAGTACAGGCGCGCGGCCGGGTCGGTCTCGATCACCATGCCCTTGAGTTGGCCGTCGTCACCGATTAGTGTAGTCAGCAACACGGGATGGCCGCCGACTTTGGTGCCCTCATACAGGCCATTGACCTTAGCAAGCGGGTTCGCAGCTTCGTCGTACCGGAAGTGAACCGCATGCCATCCGGACGCTTGGGCCGGGCACTGGCGATAGTCCTGCCAATTTTCCAGCTTACGCTCGGGGTTGCCGACACAGGCTAAGCCCAGATAGCCTGCGTGCGGCATCTGGTCTACGCTCATGCCGACGCGGAACTCGCGCAGGTCGTTTTCGTCAGCGACGGCCGGCAGTGCCGAGGCAAGCGCGAAGAGCAGGGCGGCCCCGATACCGCGCATGGTCAACCTCCTTGCTTCCCAGGTGGCGCGGCCCCGGCCGTCGGCGCCTGCTTGTAGACGTTGCAGACACGCGATCCCTCGCCGAAAAAGCCGATGCACTCGGCGTAGTTTGGCTCGCCTCTGCCCTTGACCTCGGCGATGACGTAGTCCGCAACTGCGGCGACCTCGTTCGGACGCAGGAAGATGTTGGCCTCGATCGGGATGTCCTTGCCCAGTTCCTGCCGTCCCAAGCCGTAGCACGGATGGTCCTCGCCATCGTAGGCGCTGCGTTGGAAATAGGGCATCCCGGTGGTGGGTCGGCCGCAGGTCACCGTCATGATGATTTGGTCGCGGTCGAGCTGTGTCGCGCGCAACGAAAGCGCGTCGCCGCCGTATCCGCCGCCGCCGCCGCCATGCCACTTATGGCATCCGACGCAATTGGCCCGTTGGAAAATGCGCTTGCCCTCGGACGCCTGCTCGTGCGGCGACCCTTGGGCGTGTACGCGGTAATGCGGCAGAACACCCACAGCGAGGGCGCCAAGGACTAGAGTGGCGAGTATCGCACGCATGGCAGCTGGGTCTCCAAAAGCGACGGGTCCCGCCTACTGGACGGGACCCGCGGTCAGATCAGAGCGCGAAGACGTAGAGCATCGAGCTCGGGGGCACCGTCTTCAGCTCCGGCGTCCCCTCGATGAACCACTTGTCCCAGGCGCCGCCGAGGCCGACCAGGATGGCGAGGTACTGCTTGCCGTCGACCGTGAACGTCATCGGCGGCGCGTTGACGCCCGATCCGGTGTTGAACGACCACAGCTTTTCCAACGATTTCGCGTCCAGCGCCATCACCTGGCCCGAAGGCTCGCCGGCGAACACCAGGTCCGGCGTGGCTAGCAGCCCGCCCAGCATAGGGAACGGTGTCTCCAGTTTGCCCGCCACCTTGCCGGTGGTGACATCGATCGCGGTGACGCTGCCGGTGATCCGCTGATGCTCGCTCGGCCCGCCGCCGGTATACATCTCGCGCGGCTTGAACGAATCCGGCTTGGTTTCCTCCACGGTGATCGTGTTGCAGCTTTCGATGACCGGGATATACCAGCGCATCAGCGTCGGGTTGTAGGCCGTCGGCGGCCAATTCTTGCCGCCCATGTTGCCCGGACACACGTCGGTTACCTTGTTCTCGCGCGACGGCGTGACTGCGGCGTTATAGTGCTGCACCGGCTGCCTCGGGTCGTACTCGACCGGCTTGCCCGTTTCCGGGTTCAGTCCGGCGGTCCAGGTCGCCTTCTTGACGAAGGGCGTGCCCCAGACGAACTCGCCAGTCGCCCGGTTTACCGCGTAGCCGAAGCCGTTGCGGTCCGCGGTGAGCGCAAGCTTTGCTGGCTGCCCGTTCACCGGCGCCTCGACCAGCACGTTCTCCGAGACGCTGTCGTAGTCGAACGGGTCGTTCGGGGTGTGCTGGTAGTGCCACTTAATCTTTCCGGTGTCGGGATCGAGCGCCAGCGCGCTGTCAGTATAAAGGTTGTCGCCGGGCCGGTGCGTGTTGTCCCAGTCCGGGCCGGGGTTGCCGACGCCCCAGATCAGCGTGTTGTTCTCCGGGTCGTAGCTGCCGGTGACCCAGGTCGAGCCGCCACCATTCGCGGCCGTCTCGGCATTCTTCCAGGTCTCGCTTCCGGGCTCGCCCTTGGCGGGGATGGTATAGGTGCGCCAGGCTTCCTTTTGCGTCTTGAGGTCGGTGGCAGCGATCCAGCCGCGGATGCCATATTCCGCGCCGGCAACGCCGGTGATTGCTAAGCCTTTGACAATGAGCGGCGCGGCCGTGACCACTTCGCCTTTGTCCGGATCGGCGACCTGGCGCTGCCAGGCGACCTCGCCGGTGTCCTTGTTGGTCGCGACCAAGCGCCCGTCGAGCGTGTGGGAGATAACCATTTTGTCCCAAAGCGCGACGCCGCGGTTGTCGACACCGCAGCAGGCGACGGCGCCGGCCCAGTCATGATCGGTCTTCGGGTCCATCTTCCACAGCAGTTTGCCCTCGCCGCCATGGGTGTCGATTTTATAAACGGAGCCCCAGCCGTCGGTTACGTACATGGCCCCGTCCTCGACAATTGGCGTGCCTTCCAGGCCGCCGTGGGTCCAGATGCCGCCGCCCTCGACGCCACCCAACGCCATCGTCCATGCGACCTTCAAGCCTTTGACTGTATCATGGTTGATCTGGTTCAGCGGCGAGAAGCGCTGCGCCGAGTAGGTGCGGTGGTGTAGGATCCAGTTACCCTGCTCCTTGTCCGCGTTGAGCAGCCGGTCTTGCGTGACATCTTCGGCGCGGGCCGGGGCGCCAAACATTCCAGCGAGCGCAGTGCAGCCCAAGGTAAGCAGACGCAGCGTTGTGCGACCTGAATTCATTAAGTCAACCTCCCTTTAACGCAGTTTTATTATCACAGTGTTGTCGTTTTAACGCACAACTCTCTTCGAAGTCATCGCTGGATCAGCATAGATCGGTCCAAATGTGCAAAGCAAGACACTTGCCGGGCAATCTCGACGATATCTTCGCGCTCGTGATTGATCAAGCTTTCCTAATCATGTCATCATAACTGTTGCCGCACTCCTTCGAATAGCTCGACGGAGATACAGCCGGGCTGGCGCAGCAACAGGTGCAGGTTTCGACAAAGCCTACATCAAGGCGCAGATCGACGGACATTCGGAACTTTTGGGCATCCAGCAGTCCTTCCTCGACGGGAAGGGCCAGGATACGGCCAGCATGCTTTCCTCCGACACCGCCCATATCGCCACGCTTGCCAAGGCAGTGATCGAGATGCACTTGGCTATGCTCAAAGATCTGAACAACACGATACGTGGCTGATCCGGGCTGCCGAACTATTCGGCCGATCCGGACGGCCCGAACTTCCAACCGGCTTCCCGCCGCGTTCCGTTGAACGGCACGCGGCGGGAACGCGGCCAAATGACCGTCTATGCGGCGGTAAGGTGGGTTGCGCGGGTGAGCGCCACTCCAGCACGCAGCGCAACCGCGACAAATGAGGTTTCAGCCAACTCTTTACGTGTGGCGGCAGCCGCTTCTGCGGCGTTCCGGTGCACCTCCAGGCAGTAGGGGCACTGCGTCGTCAACGCCACGGCAAGCGCGATCAGTTCTTTATACTTCTTCGGGATCGCGCCATCGGCCAGTGCTGCCTTATCGAGCGCCTAAAAGGCGGCCATCGCCCCGGGTGCGGCTGCGCCGAGCGAGGCCGATTTGTCCATGTTCGCCATGTTATACATCATGTCTGTTCCTCCCTTGAGTAGGTTGCCGACCGCTAACGGCTTATCCGTGCGGACATGCTTTCTATGATCTACCCGCCGCGCCGTCGGGCGCAACCGTCACCTCAACCGGGTAGCGCCGGCTTTCTGAAAAACGACAGAACACGTGAATGTCTCGCCCGGCTGCAACGGCTGCTTCGTATGCAGCAGCATCACATGGACACCTTGAGGAGCGAGCGCCACGGTTCCGCCTGCCGGGATTGCGATCGCCTTCACCTCCCGCATAGCAAACCCGCCCTCACCACGGTCTGTCGCATGCTTCTCGGCGAAGTCGGCGACGGGGCACCGGACCCGAACCAAGCTGTCCGGCGCGTCGCTTCGGTTGCCGATTGTCATGTAAACCGGCGTATCGACTCGAGTTTGCGCCAATGCAGGAGTCCACGCCTTCGAGATCTCAATCGCGCTTTGCGCTTCCGCTCTCATCAGGGGCACTACCGTGAACGCTCCGGCAAGAACAAATCTCTCAATCCAATGCACTGGTTCCTCCATTTAAGCGTTGGATCGATCCTGGCAAAGCATGGTGTAAGCGTCCACTCCTCAATGCTATGCCGCACCGTAGCCGCCCACTGAACCGCTCCGGGTTTACCGGAGGCTCCAACTCTTGAGAAGGTGGGGCCATGACGACGAAAGCGACAACGCACAAGTTTTCGCCCGAGGTGCGCAAGCGCGCGGTGCGGATGGTGCTGGACCATGCGGGTGATTACCCGACGCGCAGGACGGCCGTAGTGTCGATTGCAGCCAAGATCGGCTGTGCCGTGCAAACGCTGCACGATTGGACAAAGAAGGCCGAGGTTGATGGCGGCCAGCGCGCCGGGGTGCCCAGCGAGGTGGCGGAGAAGCTGAAGGCGCTGGAACGCGAGAACCGTGAGCTGCGGAGCGGTTCATCGTTACCCATCGCGCCATTGCTTCTCGGCCTTATTCCACGCGGCGAGCGGCTGGAGATCCGGTACCCAGGCCAGGCCGGTTTTCGCGTCCGAAGACACCGCCTCCGGCGTGACCACCACGTCGAGCAGCGCCGGTCTATTGGCAAGCGCACGGGCAATAGCGGGCGCCAAATCCGCCTCGCGCTCAACTCGCTCCGCATGAAGGCCGAACGCCCGTGCCATCGCAGCGTGATCGGCAAACTGCAAGCGGGTTCCGACCACCTTGCCATACGTCACGGTCTGGTCGTGCACTTCGATCTGCCATGCGCCGTTATTCGCTACGACGAACAACACGGGCGATTTGTGCCGCGCTGCGGTGTCGATCTCCATCGCGTTGAAGCCGAATGCACCGTCCCCGGTTGCCACGACCACCGGGCGGTCCGGGAATGCGAGACCCGCCGCAATCCCGTATGGGACGCCGACGCCGATGCAACCGAACGGCCCCGGGTCGAGCATTGCGGGCGCGCTCAGGCCGATGCGCGCGAAGCTGAGGAAATCACCCCCGTCGGTGATGACGATGGCATTCTGCCCGATCGCCTCCTGTAGGGCTACGACCACCTTGTTCGGATGCATCCGCCCGTCGCTGCCCGGCTTTGCATTCGCCATCGACAGCTTCAGCTTCACTGCCCGCTCCTCGTGCCCCGCCCGCAGCTTCGCGGCCCAATCTCTGTCGACCGCAGACTCGCGGTTGCCGGCTGTCTCCACCAGCGCCCGGAGCGCCGCCTTGGGAGATGCCAGGATTTCGGCGGCGCCGCGGCGGTTGTCGCGCAGTTCTGCCGCGACATCCGCGATGCGCACGAACTGCGCCTGGCCGAACACCGCAGGCGAGCCGTAGGCCAATTGAAAGTCGAGCCGGCGGCCGACGGTGAGAACGACATCGGCGTCGCCCATGACCGCCCCCCGCATTGCGCCCACCACGGACGGGTGCTGATCCGGCACTAGGCCGCGACTCTCGCCGGTGTCGAGGTAAACCGCCCCGAGACGGTCCAGCAGAGCGATCAGTTCCGGCCCGGCATCCCGTGCGCCCCGGCCCGAGATGACCAGCACGCGCCTCGCGTTCCAAAGCAGATCGACGGCGGCCGCGATCTGTGCCGGGTCCGGTTCCAGAACGGTGCGCCGTTTCGGGCGGATGTGCTCATCGAGCTGCAGGGCTCGTGGAACGATCGCCCGCAGCGTGTCGACGGGGAAATCGATATAGGAAGGACCGGGCTCGCCGCCTTCGCCGAGGGCACGGGCGATCGCCTCGTCCAGCTCCTGCAAAGCGAGCGCTGGCTCGCGCACGGTCCGCGCGTAGCGCGTTATCGTCCGCACGAGTTGCGTATGGTCGAGATCCTGCAACCCGCCACGATTTTCCTGCGGGCGCGGGTTGGTCCCCGCCAGGACGAGGACCGGCGCCCGCGACACGTGCGCGTTGGCAATCCCGGTGATGGAGTTGGTCATTCCGGGACCTGCCGTGACGAGTGCGACGCCGAGCTGGCCGGTGAGCTCGGCATGCGCCTGGGCCATGTGCACGGCCGCCCGCTCGTCCCGCACGTCGACGATGGCGATGCCATGCTTATCCAGACTCATCCAAATTGGCATGATGTGGCCGCCGCACAGCGCGAACACCCGGGGGACGCCGCGTGCCGCGAGGACGCGGGCAACCAGATCGGCGACGCTGTCTGGCAATACTTTCATTTTGATCTCCCTTATTTCGCAGGCTTACAGAATTGCTCGAAGGTTGCTGGACCTGCAAAAAGCCGTCATGGCTGAAGCCTTAGCTTCAGGACACGATGAAGGATTTTTCCGGTCGCGTTCCGGGGCATGTCCTCTTCAGCGAGGAAACTGTAGGAGCGTGGGCGCTTGTACCCGGCGAGCCGCTGCTTGCACCACTCGGCAAGGTCTCGCTCGGTTGCCTCGGCCCCCGCATGCAGCACGACAGCCGCATGGACGCGCTCGCCCCATTTCTCGTCGGGCAAGCCGATCACGGCAACATCCTTTACGTTCGGGTGCGCGCCGATCACGGCCTCCACTTCGGACGGATACACGTTTTCACCGCCGGAGATGATCATATTGCTCTTGCGGTCGACGAGATGGATGTAGCCATCCTCGTCGCGCCGGGCCATGTCGCCGACGGACGCGTGCTCGCCGTTGAAGGCCGCGGCGGTCTTTTCTGGAAGTTCCCAATACCGGTCGAACATGTAGGGCGTGTTGCAATAAAGCTCGCCTGAGGCGCCATCCGGCACCTCGTTGCCCGCTTCGTCCAGCAATCGAATTGGTGCTGAGCCGACGCACTCCCGGCCGACCGAGCCGAGCTTTGTGTATTGCTCATGCGGATGAAGCATCGTCGCCCACCCGACCTCCGTCGCGCCGTAGAGTTCAAACAAGCCGGATTTCGGGAACATCTGCATGATCTCCCGCTTGGTGCCCTGCCGCGCGGGAGCCGAGGAGATCATCAACTTGGTGATCCGGTCGAGATTATATTTGGCTCGCGTTTGCGCAGGCAGGCCCAGCATCATGATGTAATGGGTCGGCACGAGCGAAGCGAAGGTCGATCCGCTCTCGGCGAGGGTGCGCACGCAATGCTCGGGGTCGAAGGACTTGCGAGAATAGATTGAAGTTACGCCACCGCAATAGGCGAAAGCGCCGAAGAAGTTCAATGAATTCGCGTGACAAAAGGGCATGACGAGCAGCCCGCCATCCGTACTATGCAACCCTAGCTCGAGCTCTGTAACCAAGGAGAGCATCGTGCCGCTATGATTGCTGCGGACCACTCCCTTGGGACTGCCGGTCGTGCCGGACGTGTACATCAACGTCCAGGGATCGGCCGCTACGACCTGTTGAGCCGGTTCGCTGCCGCTCGCCGCGCCCAACAGCCGCTCGTAGTCGCGGTATCCCGGCGGGCAGCTACGCGCGCCGAAATGGATGTAGTTGCTGGATGGTATCGGAAGATCGGCACGGATCTCCTCGATGACCCCAGCCAACTCGTCTTGCACGATCAGCGCCGATGGCGTGGCATTCTCGATGATGAAGCGTATTTCAGGACCGACGAGACGGAAGTTGATGGGCAGAGCGATCAGCCCGGCTTTGGCCGCGGCCATGTAGATCTCAGCCCATTCGAGCGTGTTGTAGGTGAGCACCGCGAAACGGTCGCCTTTTTTCAGGCCAATGCCGAGAAGCGCGTTCGCCAAACGGCAGGTGCGCTGGTTCCACTGAGAAAACGTGAGACTGCGTTCGAGGTCGCGGGCTCCCAGGTCGTTCGGCCGCAGGCGCGCGTGAACGGACAGCATCTGACCGACGTGCAGAAGATCCTTCATCTTGGCCTTCGCTCCTTATTTTGCTCTACATTGCCGATGTGAGGCAGGCTACTTGTTGACCAGCCTGGCAGGGATCGTGAGGATCAAGACGCCGCCGACCGCGATGAGCGCTGCGAACAAGTACAGGCTTGACGAGGTGCTGTGGGTCAGGTCCGTCATCCAGCCGACAAGGAACGTGCTCGCAAATCCCCCGATATTGCCAAGGGAGTTGATGAGCGCGATGCCGGCTGCCGCAGCTGCGCCACCCAGGAACGAGGCCGGAAGAGTCCAGAAACATGACTGGGCCGTCGACACCCCGGCTGCTCCGAGTGTCAGGCCGACCATCGCCAGCACGGTGTTGCCGCTTGCAGCGGCTGCCAGCGCGAGCCCGGCGGCAGTGACCAGGCACGGGATGACAGTGTGCCAGCGCCGCTCACGCAGGCGGTCGCCGCTCTGGTTCACAAGGATCATGACTATAATCGCGACCGTGTAGGGGATCGCTGTCAGGGCGCCGATCGTGAGCGGATCTGCGACACCGGTCTGTTTGATAATTGTCGGAAGCCAGAAACTGATGATGTAGATGCCGCTTGCGATGCTGAAGTAGATCAACCCGAGCAGCCAGACCCGACCAGTCTTGAAAGCTGCGGAGAGATGAGTGTGACCTTCCTTTTCCTTCGCTTCACGCGAGATGTCCTGAGCGATCATTTGCTTCTCGCCTGCGGTCAGCCACTTCGCGTGTTCGACCCGGTCATCGAGATACAGCAACGTTACGATACCGAGGATCATTGACGGAACCGTCTCGATGATGAACAGCCACTGCCAGCCGCTGAGACCGTAGGCGCCGCTCGCCGTGTTCAGAATCCAACCCGACAACGGGCCGCCGAAGATGCTGGCCATAGGGATCGCGGCGAGGAAGATCGCAGTGATGCGGCCACGCCGGTTCGCCGGAAACCAGTAGGTGAGATAGAGCAGCACGCCGGGGATGAAGCCCGCCTCCGCAACGCCCAGCAGGAAACGCAGGATGTAGAACGACATCGGCGTTGCGACGAACGCCATCGCCCCGGAAATCAACGCCCAGGTTATCATGATGCGCGCGATCCAGAGCCGAGCGCCGACCTTGTGCATGATGATGTTGCTTGGCACCTCAAACAGCACGTATCCAAGAAAGAAGATGCCAGCGCCAAAGCCATAGACCGTCTCGCTATAGTTCAATTCCTTGAGCATCTGCAGCTTAGCAAAGCCGACATTGACCCGATCGAGATAGGCAGCGAGGTAGCATAAGAACAAGAAAGGCACGATGCGCATTGTTACCTTGAGGTAGGTCTGCTCCTTCGTTTCCATTAGCGGAGTGGCGAGCGCTGCTTGCGTCTGGTTTAGCATTCATTCCTCCCAGGTTACTTCATTTGACTCTACTTACACGTTAGCCGCAGGAGCCTTGGACGGCACGCTCCGGCTCGCGTAGGCGGCCCCGGATTCCGATCCAGACGGCCGCACCGCCTTGCCCTCGCATTCTGAATTCAGAGTACCAAATCACATGGCGCTGCGTGGCGTCAACGTTTTTTGCACTCTGAATTCGAAATCCGGTAGAGTGGGTTGGTGGTCTGTTCCGCTAAACGAAAGTAGGATAATGCGCACTCTGGCCAGCCGTCCCACGCGCGTCGAGCAAGTTTATGACGAGCTTCTGGCCGCCATTACGGATGGCCAGCTTCAGCCGAATGAGCGCCTTATCCAGGACGAGTTGGCGAGCAAGCTCGGCGTCTCGCGGCAGCCCATCCAGCAAGCCTTGCTGCTGCTCAGGAATGACGGCTTGGTCCGTGAAGCGCCTGGCCGGGGTTTGATTGTGGCTTCTCTTGACGCCGACGTTGCTCGCGACCTCTACGAAATCAGGGCTGCGCTTGAGGGATTGGCCAGCCGTCTTGCTGCGGAGCGGGGAGCCGGTCGGGCGAAAGCAGCCGGGTCCGCACTTTTGGAAGCAGGCCGGGCGGCGATAAAGTCCAGGTCAGTGTCTCGCATGGTCGCCGCCGACGTGAAGTTCCACCATCTGCTTTACGAGCTGTCAGGCAACGCGCTCATCCAGGAGACCACGGCGCCGCACTGGCGTCACATGCGCCGGATCATGGGCGAGGTGCTGATGTTAGACGACACGCCGCGCCGCATTTGGGATGAACATAAGATGATACTCGATGCGGTCGTCGCAGGAGACGCTCAGGCAGCCGAACAGCTCGGTAAACGTCACATTTTGGATGCGGCAGACGTCTTCATCGCGCGGCTGAAACATCGAAGCGATTCGGTCGGAAAACCCGAGGGGCTGAACTGAGCCGCCAAGCCGACTGAGTTCAGCGCGCGTTGCGGCGCTTAACCGCAACAGGATGTGGTCGCCGGTTGGTTACGCAGGTTCCGGAAATGCGGACCCCGCCAAACGGTTCTGGTAGTTGTGGTGGAAGGCCCATTTCTGCGAAAACGTACCGTAAGAAAGGAGAACGCAGACTATATTCCTCTGATTTCGACCCAAAAGGGCCGATCCCATTCTGTTTACGGCACAATTCATGCATTTATTGCGTGTATTTATTGAATACAATTCGCATCGCATTCAATACCGTGGTTGGACGTGGCATATTGAACTAAGCCGCCAACACGGCAGTATTTCACCAGTCCCATACGGTTCTGCAACGTTGTCGATGGGGGTATTTGCTCCATCGCCTGCGTTGCTTGGGTGACAGTTGCGGAGAGCGCCACGGCGGCGCGTGACCGGGTTCGGAGGCAGGATGGGGTTGCTGTTTTCAGCACACCATCAAAGGAGATGCCCCCATGAGCCCGCTTCGTCGTCGCATGATCGAGAACATGACGGGGTGGATTCAAGTTGTCGTCGCAACACTGGATGAAGGGTGGTGCGATGGCGGGTCGGCAGCGTTCGGATCGGGTTCTTCGGGGTAAGTTGGGTTCGCCGGGGCGTCCGGGGGTGGCGCGACGCGAGGACCGGCGGCGGTTCTGGGCGGCCATTGCGGCGGGGCAGTCGAGCGAGGCCGCGGCGGTTGGTGCACGGGTGTCGCCGGCGGTAGAGGTACGGTGGTTTCGGGAGGCAGGCGGGATGTCACCAGCAGCGCTTGGGCCGTCGTCGAAGCCACCATCCGGGCGATGTTTGTCGTTTGCGGAACGGAAGGAGCTTGCGATCCTGCGTGCGCAGGGGTTTGGCGTCCGGGAGATCGCCCGTTGCCTGGGGCGATCAGCCTCGACGATCTCGCGGGAGCTGCGGCGCAATGCCGCGACGCGCGGCGGCGGCCTGGACTATCGGGCTACCACGGCGCAGTGGCATGCCAAGCGGGCCGCCCGGCGTCCGAAGCTGGCGAGACTGGCGGTCAACGAGGCGCTGCGGACCTATGTGCAGGACCGACGGTGGGCCAGGGCGTGGAGTCCACAACAGATCGCACCGACCTGAGCGCACACAGTGCGGACGACCTTGCGGCAGTGGCTGCGGCCCTCAGCGCCCGTCCGTGGAAGACTCTGGACTGGAGAACGCCGGCCGAGACGCTTGACGGGGCGCTACGGGCGGCGCACGCAGACGTTGCGACGACCGGTTGAACCCGGGTTGGGCGCCGCGGTCGCTATGGCGAACCAGGCCGCCGCCCTGGACGGGACGGCGGTCGGCCAGGGCCTGCTCCAGCGCGTCCAGCACGAAAGCGGCGTGGGCGGTGCGGCTCACGCGCCAGCCCACGATACGCCGGGCGTAGGTATCGATGACGAAGGCGACGAAGACGAAGCCCTGTCAGGTCGCGACGTAGGTGAAGTCCGGCAGCCACAGCGCGTTCGGACGCGGAGCGTGGAACTGCCGGTTCACTCGGTCGAGCGGACAAACAGCGGCCGGATTGCTGATGGCGGTGCGGACCTCGTGACCGCGCATGACCCCTTGCAGGCCCATCCTGCGCATCAGGCGGGCCACCGTGCACCGGGCCACCTCCTTTCCCTCCCGCCCGAGCCCGGTGAACCCCTCGGCTCAACGCTGCCGCCATACCTTGCGCACGCCGTAGACGCCAAAGTTCGTTTCGGACACGCGTTGGATGTCGGCCGCCAGCGCCAGGTCGCGCCTGGTTCTCGGCGGCAGCTTCGCCGGGCTGGCACGCCGGGCGGCATGGGCATGATAAGTCGATGGGGCAATCGGCAGCACCTTGCAGATCGGCTCGATCCTGTAGGCCCCGCGGTGATCGTCGATGTCGCCGGCAAGACGCCGCGCCGGGAACGCGATCATCGCTTGAGCGGGCGGTCGAGCTCCGCCTGGGCAAAATACGCCGATGCCTTGCGCAGGATCTCGTTGGCCTGACGCAGTTCGCGGTTCTCGCGCTCCAGAGCTTTGATCTTGGCGCTATCCTCCGTCGTGGGGCCGCCGCGCAGGCCCTGGTCCCGCTCGGCTTGCCGGACCCAGCTCCGCAGCGTCTCGCCCGTGGAGCCGATCTTGCCCGCGATCGAGTTGATCGTCGCCCACTGCGACGGATGTTCAGCTTGGTGGTCGAAGACCATGCGGCCCGCGCGGGACCGCACCTCGGCGGAAAACCTGTTTGTCGTTGCCGTGCTCATCGCTCCATCCCTTCGAGGGTTGGAGCCTCCAGCAAACCCGGCGCGGTTCAGGCCCAGTCGTCGAAGGTTCGCACTGCGACGCTGCGCCGGATCGCGGCCGAAGAAGGCGAGCGACGGCGTGGCCGCCCTGCCGTGCGCGCCCGAGCCTCGCGCAATCGCGCGATCGATCGTGGCGGCGCTCATCGCCAGCAAACCTCTCCGCCCCCCCCGGTGCCAGCTGGAGATCGCCGTGCCGCTCCATCGCCGCGATCAGGGTCGGCACCATCGGGCGCAGCCGCTTGCCGCAGATCCGGTCCGACGCCTCCCAAATCACGATCAGCGCCGCACGCATCGCCCGATCATACATCCGACGCTCCGAGCGCGGGCCAGAGCCGCCACGCTTAAGCCCCGCGCGGAGCAGGCGCATCGCGTGCTTGCGATGGTGGTCCGTTAGCGCCGCGAACTCGTCCAGCATCCGGCCCCGCTCCACCCGGTTGCCGATGGCGTAACGCCCGGCCCACGCCATCACCAATCGTCGCATGTTGTCATGCTGACTCGCCTCATGCCCGTCCCCACCGGCGAACACTGGTGGGGAGCAAATTAGGTGAGGCAACAGGGCAACGGTCGGGAGCAATTCAGGCGAGGCAATGCGCGCTGCTCAAGTTGCCGAAGCGTGAACACTCTGGACATACTGATGGTCTCCAGTTTGCCGGCGCCGCGATACGCCGCCTTGCTGCTTTATTCGTGCCGTCCGCCGTTCAAGGTTTTTAGCATGGTCTTGGCAATCGCCTGCGTAGCCTCTGCACTCTCCCGTCATCGCGAGGGCGCGTCATCATACGTCAGGGCGCGGCAGGCGAGAGAAATCTCACGCGTCGCCCCTGAGGCTATGCCGATCCGAGCAGCCGCGCGATCGGTCCCGAATCCTGCCCGGGACGACTGATGGGCGTATGGCTGGTCGCCAGCCCCAGCACGAGCTGTCCCAAGCCGTAAGCTGCGAGGATGACGCGGGAGGCAGGAGGCTGTCGGCGCATCACCAGGGCGGCGCCAAACAGCAGAAGACCCTCGGCGACGTCAAGCGCGAGGTGTCGGCGCATGCTCACCCGACCGACCAAGCCCGCCTCGTAGTCCGTCAGCAGAAAGTAGCCGACCGGCACGGCGGTCGCCACGGCAGCCACCCGCCGCGCCGGGCGGGAGAGCCCTCCAGCGATCGCGAGCCCGCCTAGCGAGATCGCCGCCCCATAGTCGATCAGTCCGTGCAGCCGGGTGGATATCGCCATGTTGAGCTCCGATACGTTGTTAGCGCACGCTGAACGACTCAGGCACAGCGAAGATGCCATTGCTGGTGCAGGTATTCGGTGACGACCAGGATGGCTGCCGGTAGGTGTCGAGCTGCTCCGCCTAGCGGATCGAGGAGGCCTGCGATGTCCGCCAGGGCTTCGCCTTGAAGCACTCGTGCACCTGCGCCGTCACCGCCGCAAATGGGTCAGGGTGCCGCCGACCGAGCATGGCTTCTCCTTCGGCCTGCTGGTTTGGCTCACCTCGCCATCCTGCCACGCCGTGCACACCCAAACAGGAACTGCACCAACACCACCTCAGCCAGCGCAGTTATCGCGGCTGCCTCGCCCGTTGTCGCCCGATCAGCAGTCCCAGCCAACTCATGCTAAACGGAAGCCAGCGGCAAGTGTGCGAGCGCCGCGCTTCCAAGTCATCGCGGCGCTCACCCTGCCGCACATGCTGGTGCCGGCGTGGCTGCACCTTTACATGACGACGGGTGCGCCGATCTGGAGTAAGCGCCGATGTAGCCCTGCCGCGTTCCTGGGGTCGCACAAGCGGGATACCACCGTGTTGTGCAGGCAACTTTGGCCGGCAACACCGGTTCCAGCCCTGGATCACCTGGACTCAAACCCTCCTCAGCTTCTAATCGCCCTAGAACAGGATAGCACGATGCTTCGCAGCCTTTCCCACATGGCAGATCGTTCAACCCCGGCGCCCAACGAACTGCCTGCGACCACACGCGGCATGCCCAGCACGGCCGCCATCTTCGGCCACCCGATCCACCCCATGCTCATACCCTACCCTGTCGCATTCCTGACCGCGGCTTTGGGCACCGACCTTGCCGCACAGGCTACACGGGACCCGTTCTGGGGGCGTGTGTCCAAGTGGCTGCTCGGCGCGGGCATTGTTTCAGGTGCTGCGGCCGGTGCTGTTGGCGCGATTGACTACTACACCATCCGCCGCGCGCGGGAGGCCAAAGTGGGACGGCTGCATGCTATGGGGAACCCAATCGCCCTTGGCTTGGCTGCCGCAAGCCTAGCCCTCCGGCGTGGCCGCCCCGATGGCATCCCTGGCCCTGGCACGATCGGGGTAACAGCAGGCATGACTGCCTTGCTGGGTTTGACGGCATGGGCCGGCGCCGAACTCTCATACCGCCACATGGTTGGCGTCGCCGGACATGGCGACCAGCACACGCACGAGGAAAAGCGCTACGTCATGTGAGGCCGCAACCCCTCACCACCTATCAGTTTCAGCCACGCATGGTTGACGGCCAGACCCGTGGTGTGATGAAGGCCCGTTTTCGGACAGATCGGGTGGTTGGATGGGTGGGATTGAGCACGTAGCCCGGAGCATCAG
>JAABUR0100005323.1_pt1 | contig 16510 bp, 24 predicted proteins | sample 5560091 | NCBI WGS metagenome assembly JAABUR01 (sample SAMN10711879, study PRJNA513375) | rock metagenome | isolation source: Antarctica rocks | place: Antarctica: Victoria Land, University Valley sud | reverse complement strand
CTTATTTCACCCCCCCCCCCCCGCATGACAGCAGCCGCATGGGGAGGCCGTGAGCTCACGCCACCGAGTCGCAGTGTCATATTCCTGCCGCGCGCTTGCGACCAAAAGTCAGCATCAGCACACCCCCGCTCAGCAATATCAGGCCAGGACGAGCCTGGTGAGCTCCGCGAATGCCGGCGCTGTTTCGCACTCTGCCGCACCAAGCCACAGCACAGGCCGCCGTGTCACATGTCTAGTGTGAGCGCGGGCAGGCGGCGTGCGCGGCTGATAGGCCGCGCATGGCGCGCGGTGGCAACGACAACGGGCAGGCCTGGCGGGCCGACCCATGCAGGTCGCCAATGAAGCAGGCGCCTGCCAGCGGCCAGCGCCCCGGCAGCGGGACCGCAGGGGCGGCCGGGCGGGCGCCGCACCAGAGGCCATCGGAGGCCAGGATGACAAACTCGTCGTCCTCGCTGACCGAGGCCTCGATCACGTCCGGGCGCGCCACGACGGGGTCGCCGGTGAACTTGACGCTGTCGGCAAAGCCCTGGTCCCACCACTGCTCCCTGGCGCGCGCGCGCGGCCCGCCCGTTAGACGCCGGGCCCAGGCCCGACGCCAAGCTCCGCTCGACCGGCTGCCCCCACAGCGGCGGGCCCTGCGCTCGTGCTCCACAGCTGCCCGGCCAAGTGCGCAGTGGCCAAGCAGAGCAGCGATGTTCATGCGGCCCTCCGTCGCGTGCAGCTCGCGCCTGGTGCATTCCCATAGCCTCAGGCTGGCCCAGGGCGTGGGCACCCTGTGGCGTGCCGATGCTGCGGCGCGCAGTTCAATCACAGCCGCCCAGTGCTCGCACCAACTGGCAGGCCCCGAAGCTGGGGGCTGTGGTGCGGGAGAAGAGGGCGCCCCCGGCGTCTTACGCCAGCACACGGCGCAGGCCGCCGCCTTGACATGGCGCCAGCAGACGCGCGCAGCACGGCCAGCAGGTTGCAAGCAGACCCACGCGGCTTTTGCTGGCTCCCAGCCGTTGCGCCCCTGAGCAAGGCGGGGCGCGCAGGGGCGCACTCGACGCCGCGCGCCATCATGTGAGGCAGGCCGTCGCCTTTGAACTCGCGGTCGCCGAACGCGCGCGACACGGCCAGCACGTCGCACACGCGCCCATCGGCGACCCAGCCGCCGGCCGCCTGCACACGCGCGGTCTCCGCGTCCACCGTCTCGCCGCGGCCCCACACACGGTGCTCCGTCGACAGGTCCACCGCCTGGCCCCTGCGCGCGCGCGCGCATGCGTCAAAGCGGCCGGCGCTGTCGCACCGCAGCCGCGCTCTTCACTCCACGAGCAAGGGCTCATGTTGGCCCCACAGCTCTCGGCATCCGGGGGGCCGCGCGTTTGGGGCGTGCACACATGTGCTGCATCACCAGGAGGCTCCCTGCCATGGCTGTGCAGAATGCAGACGCTTTAAAGCCAGAGCACATACACCATGCAGCGCGAACCTCGTGTAGAAGGAGCGTGCTGCGGCGGCGGACGGCGCCTACGGCGGGCGCGGGCGCGCCTGCGGCTGACCACGGCGCGCGAGTCGCCGACGTTGGCGACGACAATCTTGTCGCGCCGCACCAGCGCAACAGTCGCGGTCGCGCCCGAGTTGCCCTCCTCGCCCTGTCCGCACGCTGCGCGCAGACGGCGCGGCGCATGCTGTGAGCCGCCCTGCTCGCCCTTACCGCACGCTGTGCGCAGGCAGCGGCGCAGGCTGTGACCGCTGTCGCGACCCTGCACCGCGCTGCGTGCTACAAGCTGCATGGCAGCCGGCCGCCAGCAGCCCGTGCTCCGCCTCGTCGCCAGGGCACGCGCCGCCCCTGCCTGCCTGCTCGCGCCCTGATGCGTGCTGCGTTCGTAGTGCCGAGCACATCCCCGCCGCCAGCCTACCCGCGCTGCAAGCCCCAAGCTAGTGTCGCTGCCCCTTCTTGCGCGGTCCATCGCAGTGCCACTGCCTGTGCTGGGCAGCGAAAGCGCTGCCCGCACGGAGCAGGCCGCTCCTGTGCACATGACGGAGCTCGCATGCCCCTGCCCCGAGGCGGCACCACCCGTGACCGGCATCGGGGAACGGGCCGCACCCTCCAGGTGCGCCAGCAGCTCCTTGTCCGTGCGCTCGAAGCTCGTGCGCAGCACCGAGCTCAGCTCCACCGGGCAGCAGAGCCCCGTTATGTCCCGCTCTGCGCGCGCGCATCCACGATATAGAGAAGCAGCCGGCGCGCGACCAGGCATTGGGAGGCCGTCACAGGATGCCCTTCAGCCATGCTGCAGACCCAGACAGGGTCAGGCACGTCGCAGGCAGCCTGGGCGGGCCGTGAGCGCAGCTCGGCGCCTGCATCGTCACGCAGGGCCCGCAGGCTGCGGTCGGTGCGCGCGCGGGCGCGCCTTCCAGGGAGCACTCCTCGCCGTACGTCTCCTCGTCGATCGCGTCCGACAGCACCGAGTACAGCTCCTTGCACAGGTACTGGCCCGCGCTCACGCCGCCGTGCCCGTCAAACACCGCTGCGGCCAGCAGAGACACAGGCCTCAGTCCTGCGGGGCGGTGGGCCCCGGAGCGCCTGGTGCTGCTACCACAGAACAGCACGGCCCTCACAGCGAGAAGGAGTGCGGCACCGGGGTGGGCCTTAGACGCTCCAGCTGCGTGCGCAGGCCCTGTGCCGGGGCCGCGGGAGCGCGCCGGCGAATAAGAAGCCGCAGCGGGCCCGGGGTATGATGTGCGCAAAGTCCTCCATCTCCTCGCGCGGGCCCTGCTTCATGCTGATGCCGTACGGCAGCGTGCCAAACTTGCCCGCATACTTGTCGTCCCACACGTTCTCGTCTATGGTCTGAAACACCACGTCCTGCCAGCCACAGCACACTTGGGTTTAGAAGAGCGCCCAGTCGCCGAAATTGGTGCAGGGGCGCGGGTGCGGCAGGCGGTGCAGTGTCACCTGGGTGTCTACGGTCGCGGCCACCGCTGCTTCCCTGCTCTGCAGCCGCCCTGCGTTCACGCTAAGCACCCACTGTGCTGCGGGCAGCTGCGTGCGCCGCCTGGCTGGCGCTCGGCACCGCGCTGCCCGGCATTGGCATGCGTCCACGCTGCCCCTGCCGTGTGCGGCCTGCCGCAGCAGCATCGGGCATGCAGCGACCCGGGACAGGCCAACAGGCACCACCGGTGCAGCAGGCGCGGGTACCCCGGGCGCTGGCCCCGCGGTACTTGCTAGGCAACGTACAGCATGACCGGCGTCTGGTTGACGCACCCCTCTGCACGCTCGGGCGCTAACAGTCCCGAGTCAGGACACTGCTAGCTACTGTTCTGAAGGGTGGTGTGCATGTGTATCTGGTGTGGGTCTAGGTCTCACAGGGCCTCTCAGAGTCTGTTTCTCCAGTCCGAGGCAAAGACAGGCGCGTCTCAACAGTCTTCTGCTGAGAGCCTGTAAGAGTCGTTCTTGTAGCTGCGTTGGTCAGTTTCAGAGCGGCAGCAGGTCACCGCGAGCAGAGGAGGCAGCGTGCTCTTTCTGGCTTGGCCGCACACGGTCCTGCTCGGGCGGCGCCATGGGCGGCGGCAACGCCCAGGTGCGCCCAGTGCCTCGTGTCAAGTGAAAGAAACTGCAGTTCTGCGAGCAGGCGTCACTGTGCCTCACACCTGTCGGATGGTATCTGCGCAGAAGTCCGCCACCGCGCGGGAGCGCAACGCAGAGAAGGCCAGGAAAGCTAAGGGCGGCGACAGCCAGTCGAAAAAGAACGCCGCCGCTATGTCGTACATTGTGCGGCCGCCGTGACCGCGCGTGTGCTAGACCCTCGCGCACGTGCGTGCAGAGGTGGAGGCCAGCGATGCGTGTGTGCAGCTGACGCGTGTTTGCACGCTGCTGCAGTGCGGGGTGTGCCGGTCTTCCTTCATATGCACGTCCACGCGGGTGAAGCTGCAGGAGCACGTGGACGGCAAGCACCCCAAGCTCAAGTTTGAGGTGCGGCGCAACTGTCTGCCTGCACGACGCTCAGGCGCTTGGCAAGTCGCCACTGCAGCTTGCTGAGTATATGCAAAGTGCTGGTGCGTGCGCCTGAAGCCGTGTGTTTTGAGCAGGACTGCTTCAAGGACTACCAGGCCACCACTGCTTGATGCGTCAGCAGTCAGGGTTTGCGCCTGCGTGTGACCCCATGTGTCCGGTACAGCTGGCCTGTGTCAGGGGGTCTTGGGAGGCGGGGTGTGACCGGTGCACGTGTTGTCTGAGATCAACCACGCCTGCCGCAGTATCACGCCTGCCTGCCGTCTGCGGGCTGCTGCCTTGCCCAGGCCGCGTCAGGCATGGAGGTATCTTGCAACGTAGGGTAGCCTGCTGGCAGTAGGACGTGGGAGCACTGACGAAGGGAATGCACGCCCAGGAGCTAGGAACGTATGCCTTTGACCTGTTGCAGATGGCGCGTGCAGTGCAGGACACAAACCCGGTGTGTAAGCTGACCAGCATTAACGTCAACAGGCGTCTGTCACACCTGGCCAAGCGCCAAGACGTGTGCGTGCCGCGGACCACGGGGCCCGGCAGCCCCTACTTCTTGGCCTTCTTCTGGTTGCGCTCCTTGATGTCCGCCCTGGTCTCCAGCTTTATCAAGCGCAGTGCCTGCCGCCGGTCAAGCGCGCCAAGGTCGGCACCCACACAGGCGCAGAGCGCGGCGTGCATGAACTGCTCACACTGCAGCACAAGCGGCGGTGGAGGCATGCTGGCGCGCTCGGCCGGCGCACCTCCGGCAGCGGAATGGTCTCGATGTTCCGCTCGGGGCCCAGCTTGCGCTGCAGCGAGAACAGCGGCTCCTTGGGCTTCATGATGTCCCACAGCCAGTCGGGGTAGTCGCTGTCGGGGAGCAGGGGCGGGTCGCTGCCGCCCTTCACGTAGCTGGCGCCCGTCACCACCTCCTTGGACATGGCCATGCCTGCGCCCGGGCGCGCACGCGCTTGTCGGGGGTCATGCTCGCCTTCTGCGACCTGTCGACCGCTGCAACCGCGCTGCACTTTGCTGCCTTGTTGTTGCTGTTGCTAGTGCGCCCGAGTCAGTGCCCGTCGCGCATGTCGCCTGCCTCCCAGCACACGGCTCTGCCTGCGCGGCCCCGCTCCAGGGCAAGATATGTTTGCCGTTAGGCGCTGAGGTTCTCAACTACTCCTTGCCTGGGTACATAGGCGGCGACTCGCCAGTGCACCTGGTCGCTGGTAACAGCGTCAGCCGAGGGGCGCAGCCCTTCCCTATGCTGCACGCCTGTCGCCACGGTGTGCCATACTGCCTCCCAAGCTAGACTCTGATGGCTCTGTGACAGGCGATGTCTGCTAGCAGCTAGCAGCGGTGAGTGAATCGTGTGCAGAGCAGGCCTAGCACATGTCCCAAGGAACTTCTACTGGGGCAAGCTCACTGTCTCACCTCTCCGGCCCAGCGGCCAGGTGGCTGTGCAGCAGCTCCGCCACGCTCGCGTAGCCAACATGGCGCTGCGCTCCGAGTGGCACAGTCTGCACGAGGCACGGTCTGCCGCAAGCGCGCTCTAGTGTGGCGCCTAGCGGCCCAGCGCTCTTCAGCTGTTTGGCAGTTGCTCCAGTGGCATGGTTTGCAGACGGCAAGCCTAGCGGCAAGGGAGCGCCTGCTGCACCACGCAACAGCAGGTGTCAAGCCGTGCCGGTTCGCCAAGGAAGTGACACCGGCTATATTGTATGTGTATGAACTGTCTCTGCTACAGGCTGACCAGGCAAGGTCTCGGTTCGAGGTAGCTTGCTCACGCTCATGAGCAGCAGCCCCAACTCGAGTGCTGGCCGCCTTAGCCCTCAGCGGCGGGAGCGCAGGCCGCCAAAGCCCTGAGCGGCGGCAGCAGCAAGTGCAACGCGAACTGTGAAGCCCAGCCTCCACTGTTTCACAGAGCCATGCCTCACACGGCGTGTTGCTGACGCACAGCCTATAACACGCTGCGGCTGAGCACCCTGCTACTGCAGCTCGGCAGGTAGCCGGCCAGCTGGTGGTGGTGGAGAGTGCTAAGGTCTGCTTGCACACTTTTAGCGCATTGCAAAACAACCTCCAGCAGCAGTAAGAGCATACTACTGGTGGTTGCGCCCCTGCAGCTCAGTGCAGCAACCACACAGGAAGGGCAGTGTCTGACAGGTGTACGCGACTGTGCCGTCTTCCTTACTTTCTTGCACTGCCTTCATCAGCTCTGGTTGCTGTCAGGGCCCTTATCACGCCCTCCAGTGGTGAGCGAGCGCGCCCTTCGCCCGGCGCACAGTCGCTGGCCACTGCGCCCCCCTCCTCACCTCTTCCCTCCTCGCCACCGCCAGCGGGCTGTTGGCCGGCCTGGCGCCGCTCCGCCTCCCGCCGCCGCCTGTGCCCCGCGGCGTAGCGCCTAAGCCGGGGCTTGCTGCGTTGCTTGCATGCGGAGGCTGCTTGTGGGTGGAAACGTGAAGCCTCACAGATCCCAGGTGCTGTAGGCGGCCAGCAGCAGGACGCCGACGAAGAGCAGTGCGGCCGAGGGCTGCGCGGCGGGATCCACCCACCAAGGGGCAAGCTCTTGACCTGCGATCGCAGCGCAGCGCCTAGGGCCGCCTGCCCGCTGCGAGGGGGTCCTCGAGAGCCTGCTGCCCCTGCGTGGAGCTGCCCAACTGCGGCTGTGCACAGCAGGCGCCTGCCGCGGCAAGTCTCTGGTCTCAGCTTGCCTGGCAGGCAAGCAGGCTGTATAGCTTGGCGGCGCGGACAGCAGCAGGGACTGGCCCCGATGCGTACACGCGCACATTAATGGCTGCATCAATTTTTTTGGCAGGTTGCAAGAAAGGAGAGAAGAGGTTCAACCAGCCTCGACTCTTCTATTGTCGAGTGCGAGATGAATTAGCCGAGAAAAAAGCTCGGCCTTTGCCTGCTCTCCTGCGCCCGCCTGCTCCTCCTTTCCATTCGAGCTATCAAGACCCTGAGGCCCTACATTGATCGTGCCGGAAGGGACACATGTGCGCTTCCATGTGCAAGGCGTACGTGTACACGAGCTCCCCATGTGACACCACCACTGACCGGCCAGTGCGGTCTGTGTCGGCCAGTGTGGCCGACACGGAATGCCACCATCGGGTGGTGGTCAGCACAACCTGGCGGGACTGCGTGTTCGTTGTAACCATTCTTCCATTCTTTCCATGCCTAGCCCTTAGAAACGATGTAGTACACGAAGTGCTGGCCAGCAGTGACATGCCAAGCTGCAGCGCCCGCCTGTGCACATCATGCCATGTTGAGCTCATATCACATGTGGGGCACCAGCCTGCACACAAAACTATGGCACAGGATCCCTGAAATATACTTGACACTGCAATCAAATGCTTGCAGAGACGCATCCCCTGCCAAACCAGAGCTGACAATACTGCAGAAACCTGCAAGGGGAGATTGACATGCAGACCGGCGTGAGTCAAGTGCCCCAACCCAAGTTCCCCTGCAAAGCGCTACGGCGCATAGCCGGCACAAACGCGGAGCCTGCTCTGGCGCTGAGGCCACACAAGCAGGCGCATGAACCACGCGCGGCACCACGCCTCGCCCCGCTCACCACACCCCTCCGCGACGGGCTCGCCCGGCCGCCACGCCCGCCCACCGCCGCCCTGGTAGCACCCCTGGCCCCGAGCATTCTGTACACGTGCCCCGGCTCCACAAGACTCTGTATGCAGCGGGGGCAAGGGCGCTGTCAGCCGCGCGCGCGCGCCGCGCCCGCCTACGGTCGCTCATCCTTGTGCTTCTCATAGTGCCGCAGGCTCATGGGGAACACAGCTGCCGCGCGGGCCTTGCCGCCGCTGCCGTCTGACTTGGGCCCGCTGCCGCGCCCGGCGCGCCGGCCGAGCACATAGCACGCGCACGAGCACAGCAGCACCGCCGACAGCAGCACGGCGGCAGTGGCGATGAAGCGCGCGTCTGGGACCCATCCGCCCGACCTGCGCGCCAAACCACCGTGGAGCTGGGACGCCCGCGCCAGCTTTGCACGATTCACTGACAGTCCCGCATCTCGTGGTCAAGTATCATTTGGGATGCAAATGGAGCGCAGGGACGGAAGCAAGGCAAAGCAGGGGTCACGGGGGCGACTGCGCCGGCCTCGGCCCACTTTCCCAGTCCGTCCGGGCATCACCTGGAGGCGCCCGCGGCAGTGACCACCGGCGCGGCCTGCGTGCTGGCGGACGCGGGGCTGGAACCCGACGCCGACCCTGCGGCCGCCTGCTGCCCGGCCGCCAGCGCGCCCGCAGCCGCGTCCGCGTCGCGCCCCGCCGCCCTGTCGCCGCCCGCGCCGACGCCGCCGCTGGCCGCAGACACCCACGCCGCGCGCGCGGAGCTCCCGCCGGACCCCGCCCCGGACTCGGACCCTGCCGTGGTGCCGCCGCCGCCGGCGAGGTCGTCGTTGCTCGTGGACGCGTAGGCGAGCCCGGCGGGGATGGGCAGGTGCTTGGACTGGCGCAGCTGCACCGCGAGCTGCGACGGGCCGCCGCCGCCAAACCTGGCGCGCGCGGCGCGCCTCAGAGCCGCGCCGGGTTGCAGCCCCGAACCTGCTGCACCGCATGCGGCCGCCTGGTGAGCCGCGGCGCGCCGCCCATGCCGGGCGCTCGCACGGCAGGGGGGCCGGGCCGGCGGTGCGACGCGGGCGCACAGGCTGAAGGTGTGGTTGGTGTCGAAGTAGTCGTCCATGCGGTAGTGCGACTCGTTGCCGATGGGGTGCCACTGGTGGTCGTCGGGCAGGTGCAGCGGGTTGTCCGGGTTCATCACCGCCTGGCCCGCCAGCAGCCGGTCGTACGTCTCGCCCAGCATGCCCTACGCGCGCGGTTAGGATAGGTTAGTCAACCCTAGCTCAGGCCGGCCCGCGGCGCGCGCGACGCCGCTTGCCGCCGCGCGTGCGTGGCGTGCGTCGGTTGCATCCAGCGGCGACACCGCTGCACCGGAGGGCAGCTGCGGCGCCTTGCGGGTCGGGCGCGCCGCGCGCATGCGGTCGGGCGCGCCAGCCCGGCCGCTGTCCCTCTGGAGAGCGCTGCGAGTGAGAGGCGTTGCGCGCGCGCCGCGCGACACCCTGCCTTTGCCGAGTTGCCATCTGGGCGGCCCTACGAATCATGTGAGCAGAGGAGAGACATGGTTGGGCTGACAAGTCCCGGCACCATCGACCGACGACCAGCGGGGTCGCGCCTGGAACTCAGCAGGCTTGGCCCGCTGCAGCAGGATGGCCTGCACGTTCAGGAACGCCGGGATGTTCATCGCGGCGCCCTGCGCCGACTGCGGCGCCAGCCAGGTCGTGACCTGCAGCATGTCTGCGCGCACGCGCCCGCCACGCAGTTACGACCAGCACGCGGCTTTGACACGGGGCACCGCGCGTGAGAGGGGGTTCCCCCGGCGGAGCCAGCGCCTGCACAGGGCGCACTGCCACGTGCGGGCGGCTGGCGTGGCAGGCAGCGGTCAGGGCGGTGTTCCTGTTTCAAGCTCACGCGCAGACAGGGCTCACCCTGATGACCCTGTACGCTGCAGGTCACGAGCGCGGCGCTGGCCAGGCCAGGCGCACGCCTGCACCATTGCATGTGCATGCTCTGTCAGCAGGCTCAGCAACGGCCTGCAGGGGCGCCGATGTTGCGCTGCGAGGCCCGAAGCCCGTGCACGATTTGCGGCGTCGCCACCCTCTCATGCGCGCCATCTTGCCAGGGCCGTCGACACAGCCAGTTCGGGGTGGGCGGGAGGGGGGCTGGCGCGCCTGTGGTGAGCTCGGCGGTGTCGCCCAGCAGCGGGCGGTACTGCTGCCACAGCAGCAGCAGCTGGCCGCCGTCGGTGCTCGAGTAGGTGCTGCTGACCTCGTGCACGTCGGGGTCCATGACCACGACCTTGCCGTCCACCGTCACTGCACCGCGCCCGGCCGCCGCCGTTGCATGAAGCCCCCATGACCGAGATGGCCTCCCGCCGCCAGGGCTGCATGCACAAGCCTAAACGCCCCGCTTGCTTGGGCTGCAGCAGGCGCGCGTCCACCGACAGCGCTGCGGCGCTGTGCGGCGGCAGAGGGAGCTCCGGCTGTGAACAGCCGGAAACAGCATCTCGGATGAGCACAGCCACAGCTCTGCGATGCGGCAGCGTGACGCCCGAAAGTTCGCTCCACAGCACATGCCGAGCGCTGCGTTTGCGGCAGGGCGGCACCGTTGAGGTAGAGGCCGTCGTCGGAGATCTCTATGCTGGCGTTGTGCTCCCTGTAGCGAAAGCCCAGGCCGACGATGTATATGGTCTGGTTGTCGGCGGTCCCGGCCTTTACGACCTTGGCCGCCACCTGCAGCGCGCACGCGCGCCGCTGAGGGGCGCGCCCTGCAAGGCGCCGCGGCGGCCTCTTTTTCAGAGCAGGCGCGCGCCGCGGCTGCGCAGGGACAGACCAACGCAGGGGCTGCAGGCTGGGGGGCCGAGGGCGCGCAAGGGCAGGCGCCGCGCCTGCTGCGTCTCGCTGGTGAGCAGGCAGTAGTAGGCGTTGGAGTCGAGGCCCGTGATGTCAAACTTGCGGCCGCCAAACCCGGTCGCGACAGGGTCCTGGCCCCGGGCGCCGGCGCAGGGTGTCGGTGCCGTGTGCGGCGCACCACGCGGCCCGCGGCAAACACCTTGCCTTTCCATGCTGCCTTGAGCTTCACATGCTTGGGCGCACGGGCCCGCACATGCTGACATGTGACAGCAGGCAGAGTGTGGGCTTTGTCCACAGACAGATTATACTCATTGTCAGCGCCGGTCATTGTGCCATGGCCGCTCTGGGCGCTGCCGCACCTGTGCCAAGGCCGGGTCCAAGCGCGGCCCCAAGCGGCCGTACGCGCGGGGCACGTTGTCCCCGGCCCACCCCGGCCGGGCGGTCTGCTGACGCCCCGTTCAGGAACACCGTGTGCACCATCGTCCCTGCCACGGGCGGTTCAGGTGGCGAGTCAGCTGCAGCGCGGCACGACAGGCACACCAAGTTCCCAGCTCAGCCTTGTCTGATGCACCATGCCCGGGCACTGCAGGGCTGCAAGAGAGAGATGCAGCGCACTGCTCGCACCGGCCAGTGCTATGTGCTGAACTCCAGCTACCTGGCACGCAGGGGGGAGCACCTGCCCTTATCAAACTGTGCGGCAGAGCTTGGCAGGGCCGCCCGCGCACCAACAGTGATGTTGACGCCGGGCAGGTTGTTCTCGGCGTGCTGCGCCCACTGCACCACAACGTCTGGGCTGCCCTGATACGTAAAGTTCTGGACGTCCAGCGCCGTGTCGCGCACCAGCCGCTGGCCATCCACAGTCACTGCGAGCGCACGCCAGCTGTGGGAGGGGAGCTGCTGCGCACAGCCGCAACCTCTCAACAGCTCAATGCAGCAGAAATGCACAACCAAGCCAGCTCAAGCCGCTGGGCATGGTGACACACACCCAGGAGGTCGTTGCCCATGGGTTGTTGCAAGTCCGTCTCCACTGAAACCTGGTGGCCTGACAGCACGTACGTGTAGCCGCTCATATAGGTCGCGTTGTTTGGCCCGCCCCTGCTCAGGCGTGTGCAGATCTGCAAACAGCAGGAGCTGCGTCAGAAGGCCCGGGCAGGTTTGCGCCGGGAACTTGAACTTGAGAAGCAGGGCCGCCTACGTTGCCGACTGCCGCAGTCTGTTGTACACACGGGTTCGACGCGCCAGAGAAGTAGGCTGTGTTGTCAGTGGGCACGAGCTGGCCAACGGCCGTCCTGCCCGTCGCCACGGACTGTGCGGCTGCCACCCCGAGCACCGCCAGGGCAGCCAGACCGAGCAGAGCCGCCATGATGCCGACTCGGTGCACCACCGTACACCGTGGTCTGGACAACTTCTTCGCGACCAGCTAACTCACCCTTGGAAATGCCAGGGTTGTGGTCTAGGGTTGATTGAAATGTTTTTTGAAGGATCAGTGTGGCTCGTTATACAAAAAATGGTTCCGGGGTCGTTGGTTCCATGCATGCACGTCCGGCGGGCAGGCACATGTGACAACGCGCTGCATGTGTTCGCCATGTACCAAGATGCGTGTGTTGCACACTGCCACTGGTGGCAGGCCAGAACGCACTCTGTTTTGGCCTGCAACAGCTGTTTGACGGCGCTTGGCCAACTGCAAACCGGCGCGCCCTGGCTACAACTTGCCCGAAGGGGACTGTACAGGGACGCCGCCCACGGGACGCCGCCTTCAGCGGCGCGCCCGCTTGCCGCCGCCGCCGCCGCCGCCGCCGCCCCCGCCCTTCTTCCGCTTGCCGCGGTCGTCGTCGTCGTCGTCGTCGCCGTTCGCGTTTTGGCGGTCCTCCCTGCGCCGCGCGCGCGCCCCCTCGCACATCGGCATCACGCTCGGGCTTTGTCGCAGGTTCAGCACACGCGCCGTCTCTGCAGTCCAGGCACCTGCATGCATGCTGACCTCCCTGCGCCACGACAGGGCACAGGAGCGCAACACCCAGGGAGGCGGGCAGGCTCCGCTCGCGCGCGCCCCAGGGTCCCGGGCAAGCAGCCGCCCTTGGCTCTTTCCAAACACGGGCACGACGACAGCATGCGCCTGCGTGCAGCTCCCCTGGCAAGCTGCACAGCCAGGTAGGGTATGGTTAGGGCTAGGGGCGGGTGCGCACTGCATCGCCTCCTCCTCCAGCTCCTCCCAGGACAGGCCGGCCTCCTCCAGGTCCTCCTCCTCGTCCTCGTCGTCCTCGCCGCCCGCGTCCTCGCTGTCCACCAGCGACTCGTCCTCGCTGCTGCCGCCGCCGCTGCTCTCCTCCTCCTCCTCCTCCTCCTCCCCGCTCTCCGGCTTGAATTCGCCTGCGCGCGGCAGCGCCCCCTTCAGGCGCGCGCAGACGCATGCAGCCCTCTGGCAGCAGGCGACGTGACCGCCGCGGCCCGCGCATCCTGTCACTGTCTGCTTTGCTGGAGAGCGCCCCCCCTTTCACCCCGCTGCCTTCCAGGCATCTGCGACAGCCGCCCGCCACGCCGTAGCCGGCAGCGTCGGCCGTGGCAGGGGCGGGACGGGGTGCATGCGGCGGGGGCGCAGGCGCACCGTCGCCCTCGCTCTCGTCCTCCTCGCCCTCGGCGTCGGAGCCGCCCTCCTGGTCCAGGAAGTTCCAGCCGCCGTCCTCCACAAAGCCCTCCGGGTCCTGCGCATGCCCGCGCTCTCTTGGCGCACTGATGGCGCGACCACTTTGAACCTTGGCTCCTGCCACTGTATGCTGCTGCATGGCATCAGAGACAACGAGTGCACCAGTGCGCCTTGCGCAGCAATGCCCCTGCCGCACCAGGACTTCTCACTGATAGAGATGGTAACGGTAATGCCGCAGATGTGCCCTGTCAGGGGCAGATGTACGGTGCGTTGAGCCTCTGGATGGAGGCTTGCACAGCCGATCATGTTTTCAGTAAAACAGCGGTGCCACAGCGGGCGCGCCTCAATGATGCTCTTCAGGATGGGCTTCCAGTTTAGGTTGATCTTGCTCTCGTAGAACTTTATGTTGATGGAGCCCAGCCACTCCTACGCAACATCGGTGGCAGCCGTGAGCGCTGAAAGGAGGCTGAACACAAACACACCGAGCAGCCGCCGCAGCTCTCGCACCCATGGCGCGCCTCACAGGCACAGGCTCTCGGGCGCACAGCAGAGCCTAAAAAGCTATACCCAAGGGAACTCAGCGCACATGCGAGCATGTAGTGTGAGTGTTGCGAAGAGGCCAAACAGTGACCGCGCAGGGCGGTCAGCTGGGCGGATACATGCGCAGAGCGCCGCACCCGGATCGTGTCCAGGGACGTGGATGGGATGGCGTCGATGCGCACCACATCCCGGGTCAGGTCCTGCACGGCAGGGCGCCTATGAAATGCCTTGCGCATGCGTCCGCCCAGCTGCAGTCGGAGCTTGAGCCGGACAGGCACCTGGCTCCAAGCACATGTACCCGCGCACCACCACCCCTGCATGCATGCTGTCCAGTATGCCACCGGTCATGCAGGCAGCTTGGGCAGCCCTCCAGACAAGGTGCGCCCTCGGCAGGCCGGCCGGGGCATGAGGACGAAGGGGAGCAGGGCGCCGCCCCCGGCGGCCGCTTGGAGCGCGGGCGGCCGGCGGCGCGCGCGCCTTGAACACGACGGTCATGTCGAAGTTGCGCAGGTTGAAGCCCACGCGCTCCAGGTTGACGATGTTGACCTCGGCCATCGTGATCACCGTGAATGGCATCTCCAGCAGCTCCACCTGCGCGCGCGGCTGCTAGGTTAGAGTGGCTACCCTTAATCCAGCCCCAACCCTGCACGGACGGCCGCTTGGTCGCCCGCTCGCAACAGCGCGCGCGCGCCACGCTTATAACCCGCTTCACCTGCCAATACAGTCCGCTTGACACGCGGCTCGGCCGCCTTCCGAGCCGGCGCCCCAAAGATGGGCATGCCCAGCACTGTCCATGCACGCCTGTTGACATGGCGGAGCGGCACTTTGGACTGGGGGGCGTGTTGCACGGGGATGCGGAGCCATGTGCAGGGCAGGCCGCCGCAGGATGCCCAGGCGCGCGGGCGCAGACCAGGCAGTTGACGGTCGGCATCACGTTGCTGGCGGTGCGGTGCGGCACGCCGCTGAAGCCCAGCTCCCGGAACGGGATCTCAAACTCCAGCTCCATGTCCCTGGCGGCGGCAGCCGCGATGCAGCCGCGAGCCACACCGTGCAAAGGCAGGGCAACATGTGGCGAGCGAATGCGCCCAGAGACATATCATCAACGCAGCGGGACCCTGTCATATACCGCGCGTTGCAGGGCCCCCGTCACAACGAGCCGGCCGCCTGAGCCATGCGCTCATGGTCTGGACGACAAACCCGGCAGGCGTGCTGCGGAGCCCCAGTGGGCGATGCGCTGCCAGGGACCGCGCGCGCTGTGCGGGGTGCAGGGCAGGGGGCGCGGCTGCCGCGCACCCAAAGTCGCGCTCCCAAACGTCCTGCTGCACGCGCTTGACGAACTGGTTAAACTGCTTGTTGATCTGCGCGCGGCCGCCGGCCGCGCTCTGTTACCCACCAAATGATAGAGCGCCCGGTGCTGCGCCAGCCCGCTGCGCTTGCTGCGGCATGCATCGCCCCCACGCATCCGCGCACGCTCCCGCGCAGCAGGCTGTCGTTGCGAGGGTGACGCGCAGGCCCGGTGCCTTGCTGCAGCGGGTGCTCTGGCCACCGCATCATTAAGCCCACTGACAAACTGTGGCTTGCACACACTGAGGCTTTGCAGTGTTATCACTCACGCCAGAAGCTGTGTGTGTGGCGGTGCAGCGCATGGCCGTGCTCGCCCGCCCATGCATGCGGTGGGCGGCAGGCTGGGAAGCTTAAAACTGGCGGCCCCCAGGCCAGCGCCCGGCAAGTCTGCGGGCGCGCAGGGACGACATACGCATGAGATTAGGATATGTTAGGGGTACGGCGTCCCTTTCACTCGAACGTCACCCTATGCTTGCATGAGGCGGGGTCGACCTTGTTGCGGATCTCGCGCTCGCGCTGCTCCTCCTCCAGCTCGTCCGGGTCGTACATGGAGCGCCGCCCGGCGTCCACCGTCTGCACGGTGTCCATGACCTGCGGCGCGCGGCGCGCGCGTTTAGCCCTGATTCTGACCCTACCACAACGACGCCTGCAGCAGTGGCTGCGCCCCGAGGCACCGGCGGGCCGGCGCGAGCCCGGGCGCTGGGCAGGGGCAGCGGGCGAGCCAGGCGGGACACGCGGGCAGGCGCGGAGCGGCAGACGCGGGGCGCGGCCGAGCCCTGCACGCCTGGCGTTGTCGCCTGGCCGGCAAGCGCGGCGCCGCCAGTGCTCCAGGGCGGCGCGGGGGCGCGGGCGCGCCTCGGTGTAGAACTGCACGTCGTTGGTCTTCTCTTGCCGACCATGATGGGGTTGACCAGGTGGAAGTGCACCAGCGTCACCATCTCGCCGTCCGCCGGCTGGAAGAACGCGTGCTTGACATTCCTGCGCGCAGCTTGCGACCATCAGCCCGCGTGCGCCGCGCCGCCCGGCCCGCGCCAGCCAGGGTGACATTGGGCCACAACATCAGTCTCGCAGGCAGACCCCATGCGCGCTCGTGGAGCGGAGCAGACGCGCTCCCTGGCCGCACGCGGCCGGGTAAGCCCGCGGCGGCGGCCCGCCCGTCCCGCCTCAGGAGGCCTGCACGACAGGCGCGGCGCGCGGCGCGCGGCCGGCGGCCAGCCGGCGACCGCGATTCGCGTCGACGGTCTGCAAATCATGAATAGGCGCACGTATCAACACCCGGCGCACGTATCAACACCCGGCACGTGTGCAGGAGCCTGACGCGCCTGTACATGATGTCCAGCTGCTCGCCCTTGGGCGAGGTGTAGCGGAAGCCGTTGGCATGCGCCTCCAGCTGGCCCGTCATCTTGCGGCCCTTGCCGCCAAACGGCGGCCGGATCCACACGTCCGGCAGCGTGTACATGCGGCCCTGCGTGCGGCCCGCGCCGCGCGTCACGCCTCCGCGCGCGCTGCGGCAGGCGGCTCGCAGCCGCGGGCGCCATGCGTGCCGCGCCCAGAGCAGGCACGGGCTCTGGGCAGGCTGCCATGCTGCGCGCCCGCCCGCGCGCCGGCGCGCGGG
>JAABUR0100005321.1_pt1 | contig 16510 bp, 8 predicted proteins | sample 5560091 | NCBI WGS metagenome assembly JAABUR01 (sample SAMN10711879, study PRJNA513375) | rock metagenome | isolation source: Antarctica rocks | place: Antarctica: Victoria Land, University Valley sud | reverse complement strand
CGAAGAAGTTGAACGTTTTCCACTACCAGCTTGCTTCAGCGAATGATTCGACCTGAGGACCAGCCAGAACCCACCGACGTCAGCGCCATGAAGTGAGAAGACGATACCTATCGTTCATCGATCTTTTCTCAACTCCACCCTTACTCCGTAGCTCATAAACTATCTAAGTAGGAATAGCCGTGCTAGTCATCTACAAGCGAGGATGTAGGGCTGTAGGGCTGCCGCCTATGGCTCTGACAGACCACATTTCTCCACTTCAATTTCAAATTCTTTGTTGATTTGATCAACGCATGCTCAGATCTATCTTCTTTGTGTTTATGATAGATTCAAGAGGCCTTCACTGGCATTGCCTGCCGTATCCCAATACCCTTCTCTAGGTCAACTCGGCACGTCTTAGATCAGTTTCTGTTCCAATGTCATTCGATGGGATATTTACAATCATTATCGACTCAATGGAAAACCCACTGCTTTCCATCATCAGCTGCGAGTAAAGCGACAGCTTCAGCAAGTACTGCTGCTAAACACCGATTGACCTAATGTCACTAAGTTCGTCACCGTGTATTACTATGGAGTCCATCCCAACAATTCTAAAACGGACGAATATTCCTATCAATGGATGCTGAGTGCTACTGAGTGCAGAAGAACTGGAAAGGAAGAAGTACCATCCTATGATCGTCCAACAGTACAGGGGAAAAGCCGAACACAAATAAAGCTCCGTATTATGCTCTATAACGTGACCTAAAGACGGCAAGGGCCAGAGGTGACAAGTCTAGAAGTACTAGGACTAGTGAAGACCGAAAAGATCCATTCCTTACGGTACAGTCGGTACTGTAGGCACCTCGAAAGCTCCGAGTTCTGACTGAGGAGCGACAAGACCTTGCAATCCGGCCAAAAGGTGTATCAGTAGTGTGTCAGCAATACGATGGCATCCATGTCCAATAGGCTTCACTGGTGACTGGGGAAGTTTTCCACCCATAGAAGGTAATTGTGGCGCGTTTGGGGCAATCCTGATAGGGCGGTCTGGCTTCTCCCCGTTGAGGTATTATGCACGCCACTTCGGGTTCTATTGGAACACCCAGTCCTTGAGATGTGGATTTGGGGGTACCAGTGGCTTGAGGTACCTAGTGTCTCTCCCTGTCCACGAGTAACCACATTTACTACTACAGTACCTTACACAGTAGTCATGTTACCCCTTATTGCTATAGCATAAAAAAAGAGGGATTTCGTTCTCATTGCAGCTTTCCCGATTGCCATGAAGAAGGATTACCTAGCATAAACGAGATATGAGGAAATTAGAGATAAACATCATGAACTTCCGCGCCAGTAAAGCGCTTGTGGAAAACTATTGAGCCGCCAATAAGTTGGTGATCTCGCCCCGACCATGGGTCCACCAAGGAGGCGAGCTGAAGGCAGGGAAGGCGAAGAGACGGGAAGGAAGTACTGTACAGATCCGGACCACCTCGTATTCTGCTCGGAAATTTTCTACGGAATAGCGCTGAAGTACAACGAGGTAAGACAAGGAGGCTTCTGGTATGTCATGTAAGATGATACAGTATTCTTTGGTTGCAGGGGAACTCCTTATAACGGAACTCTCTTTATTACGGACAGAAGCTGAAGATTTCACCTTTTTGGTATGGGAATTCCGTTACCTCTGTTTATTACTTTGTAACGGACGGATTTCCGGAGTATTGTGGTGATGCCGTTATAAACCGAGGCAAAATCCTCATACAATACTGTATTGATCTAACGGCAGGGGATACTTCTGGGTAAGCTTTTCCTGTTTTGGTACTGATTCTGTATGAATCCTTGATTTTATGGGTGTTTTGAACGGAACTGTTTGGCTGATTTACCACCTCCGCACAGACGACTATACTTGGAGGCGCCACAACGAGTGGTCGACGACCATGTGGTAGACCGGTACTTCAGTAGAGAAGAACTTGAGCCGGTGAGGCGGCCTACACAGTACGAGAACATCGAGGCAAGAATTAGATAGCTAGACTGCCACGACAGCCTCCGGTCCGCCAAGTACAGTAGAGTACCACCGTATCTCGTCGTATCCAAAGCGCCCCCACAGCAGCTTGGGTGAAGCCCTCGCGTACAAGCGTCCAATCAAGGGAGGTGATACTAGGTACAGCCCAGAGCCATTGACTTACATTCTCTTACCTTAGTATTATTATAATTAGCGGGGTCTAACCGTCTGAGTGGTTGCGCTTCGGCCTTCAGCCTACAGTAGGTAAGGTAGGTAGGTACGAGGGTGACCTACCAGGGTTGAAGAGGGGCCTAAGGTACGTCTCTTAGCCGCGAAGCCGGCCCACGGATTAGTGACTACAGACACTGCGGTGAAAAGGAACACTCAGGGGTATCGAGTGACTCTTGATAGTTACAAACTCGTCAATAATAATGCTAGCAGTCGACGAATTGTTCATAGATCCGATTCAAAAGATTCATGAAGAGGATCCTCCTCGCTTACGGTTGATTTAAACTATTAAGCTTCTTCCCCACAATGCCGACAATGCGTAAGAAATGTCGTTCAAAAAGTCAATAAAATGGACTCGGCGTGTGTCGGCTTGATAAGTGACTGGTCAAACCAAGAATGGGACCCCTGCACAGAGTCATTGGTCGCATGCAGCCTTGGGGACTCGATTTTGACATTGACCTAACGGGTTGGCGACCGCGCTACTGAGGCAAGTGCCGTTAGCCCTTTCACTGAAATTTACCGACATCTGACCTTGGCACTTGGTTCCCCACAGAACTAGTACTTTACTACTCTGTCTCTGTACGAGGTACACAGTAGACTACTCTGGCGTAGAAAGTACCACCACGCGGATTGCAGTAGTCGATCGATGGATCCCACCGCACCGACCCTTGGCATGCGTGGCATGTGTGGTACCAGGAACATCGGTTTTCCAAGATGGCGGTTGGGCAAGCTCCCAGACACTATGGACTTTTCGAGTCTCGACTCTGGCCTTGGCCCAACCTGGCCTTCCTTGGTCTCAATGACTGTCCGAATGCGGCTCGAAGTTCTCCTTGGACTGAGCCTATCTGCCATGGCTTGACTAGGTACACTCTTCAGCTGAAGTGGGTAAAGTGGGTGCTGGCCATGCAGAGAAGGCGCTCTGCATTGACCTGCATCTGGGTACCTGGTCTTTCCTATGATAAAGGTAAAAAGAATGCCACCGACCTTCGTTTCGTTCGTTGAATTTTACCCTCCACCAGGGCTTTTACTGCGGGGTTTACTCTCTCCAAGTGTTGCCGACAAACGGCGACGACGACGACATACCCCACCATGTTACACAGTCTTTACAAAATTGCCGCTATAGCGGTGGCCCTTGCCTCGCAAGTAGCTGCCGTGGCACCAACAGACAGTTATACCGATGCAGATCTAGGACAGTCAGGTTATCTCTCCAACCACAACATGGACCCTGCTGTCGTTGACAGCTCTGCCTTTGGCCAATTATGGACAGTCCCGTTCAACGCGAAAGAGCAGGTGAGCAACTCTGATTTCCTCCGCGAAGCTCGAGTACTGACCAGTGAGCTGAGTGGTAGTTCTACGCGAAACCCCTCGTGTACTCCCCGAATGCTGGAGGCAACCAGATTCTATTTCTGGCTTCTTCCCAAAATTGGATCCGCACCTTAAATGCCAAGACCGGCGCTCCTATGAATGCCCGACAAGTCCATACACCATTTTTGCAGTCTGACATCGGATGTACTGATGTTCCTGGCACGATTGGAATAATTGGGACCCCAGTTATCGACCCGGCCACAGACATTGCATACTTCTTCGCCAAGACTTATATCGCCAATTACAGGACAGCGGGAGCTACTGGAACATACAATGGGGTTTACTATTTTCACGGCGTCAATGTTAATACGCTGGTCGACGTGTTTCCACCTGTCCTCATCGATGGCTCGCAAAGTGACAATGCCCCGGCGAAATATTTCCTTGGAGGTACAGTTTTGCAACGACCGGTAGGCTGATTAATCAAATCGATAGAGAAACCGAGGACTGACCATGGTATAGTCTCTCCTTCAAATTGGTTCTGTCGTCTACGGGGGGTTTGGCGGCCACTGTGATTTGTTCAACTTCACCGGGGTCGTAGTAGGCGTTGATGTCAACTTGCAAAAGGTGGTAACAAATTTCGCTACCGAATCTGGACCTCTGGTACCTCAAACCAATGTTTGGAATCAAAACGGCGGCGGTGGCGAGGGCGGCATTTGGCAGTCGGGCTTTGGTCTATCATCAGATGGGCAACGTCTTTTCTTCGCTTCCGGAAATGGCCAAGGTCATCAGAACGGTGGCACCCCTGCCTCTGGCAGCAGTCCGTTGCAAACGCTGGGCGAAGCCGCCGTAAGCGATTATCCACGTATTGCATGATGCCCATGAGTGCTAACGTCATCGAAAGGTGAATCTTGCTGTCGGCCCTGGCGGTGTACTCTCGCTTACCGATTACTTCCAACCCTACGACTACCAGAATCTTGATGGCGGCGATCAAGACTTCGGGTCTGGGGGTGTAGCGTTACTTGATCCCACCGTCTTCAAGGGCACTGGAGTGTCCAAAATGGCCATTACAGCAGGTAAGAATGGTAAAATCTACATAATGAATGCCAACAACTTGGGCGGTTACAAGCTCGGACCCGGTCAAACGGATGGAATTATTCAGACTATAGTCACAACCAAGGCCGTCTTCGGTGGCGTAGGTTCATATCCATTGGAAGGAGGCTACTTTTACGTCACCCCGGTTGGATATCCTACCTATGTCTACAAGCTTGGATTCGATGGTTCCGGGGTGCCTGTGTTCTCCCTGGCCGGCCAGACGACCGAGAATTCGGCAGGACGCGTTGGTGTTGGCATTCCTACGGTTACATCCTATCAAAATAAGGTAGGTACTGGTATACTGTGGATGTGCGATCCTGACGCAGGGCTACGGGCTTGGTACGCAGTGCCTGGTTCTGATAACAAACTGAAGACCATCAATCTGCCTCAAGTCAACGGATTGAATAAATTTCAACGTCCCGCCTTTGGCGACTCAAGACTGTACGTCACGGATTCCCAGGGAACATTGTACTGTCTTGGATCCCCAGTCAATCTGCCGCTCAACTGTACCTCTCCAGTCAGCTTTGGCCAGGTTGCGCTCGGATCACAGAGTACCCAAACCGTCTCGTGCAAAGCCAATATTGCAATTACTCAAATCACTAGTGTCACGGTTGGCGATCTGCATTTCAAAGTCAATCCTGCAGATCTTCCGCAAGGTGCAATTGCGCAAGGAACGACATTCACTTTCCCTGTGACCTGGGATTTAACCGGAACCACTTCTTCAAATACAGCGAATGCTTCTTACGGCAATGTCTCACCCGGGGTCAAATCGACCGCGTTAACATTGACCACGACGAATTCTGTTGCAGGATACTCTACTAAATTCCCTATTAGTTTAACAGGTACAGAGGTCTCCAACAAGCCATTCCTGGTCATATCTCCCATCACGGTGGATTACGGAGGAGTTGTGCTCCTTAGCAACCAAACTGTGCCTTCTATTTCTCAACCGTTTGTCATCGCCAATGCCGGACAAAGCCCACTTACGATAACTGGCTACGCCTATACTACTGACGCCCTCACTGGTACCACGATCAACTATACTAATGTGACATTTTCCAACAGTAACGGTGAAGTTCTCGGCGATGGTTTCAGTTCTACCAAACTTCCGGCTGTTGGTACGCAGTTAGTCGGTGGAAGCCAAGTCTCTGTGGACTCATCCTTTTTGCCGTCTCATGGCGTTGGTTCTTATCAATCTTTCTTTACGACCTGGACGACAGGTGGAAAGGTTTCTATTATCCTCGAGGGCTCTGCCTCCACAGCTCCGGTTGGAAATTTTTCGATCAGCACCGCCGAAGGTGGTTGGCTGCCCGGAGGTAACCTCATTATGGATTTCGGCAGCGTTGCACCCAGCTCTACCTCCTCGAGAAAGATTCGTATCTGCAACAGTGGTGGCTCCGTGCTACATATATCAAAGAGCAAGCCGCCAAACGGTGTTTTTCGGCCTGAAGATCCCACTGCGCTGCATGAATCCCAGAGCATAGCAGTCAACGACTGCGCATACGCCACAGTGTTGTTTATTACAAATGCAGAAGAAGTAAACATCCCCGACCAAACGTTTACCAACACTTGGACGTTGAATACAGACGATCTTAGCTTTGGCGTTCACGAAGTACAGATCACAGGCGTTGTGGTGGACCGCAAGGTAGGCCCGACAAACTCTACTGGCCAACCGGTATACACGTACCTCGGATGTTATCACGAAGTTCAACCAAGTGGCCGTCTCCTTCCTTCTCCGCAGTATGCCGATGCCAACAACGACAATGGAAGATGTCAGACAAGCTGCAAGGGTGGAAACTTTGTCTTCTCAGGAACAGAATACGCTCGCGAGTGTTATTGTGGAAATACGCCACCCCCATCTCAGTACCTTGACGCAGCTGACATTCAATGTAATTATGCCTGTACTGGCGACGCATCGCAGGCTTGTGGTGGTTCAAACGTAAATGGCGGCGGCTATATTAGCATCTACTATGATGCAACTCGGTATACCCCTGGCTCCAATGCTAGTACTGGTGGCGGTGGCAGTAATCCTGGTGCGCCGGTGACTGTGCAGCAAGCTGGGAACTACAACTACATCGGTTGCTATTCAGAAGCCACAACCGGTCGAGCACTATCAGACAAAGCCCCTGCAGCTCCTACAGCAGGCGGTACTATTGAAAGCTGTCAGTCAGCTTGTCAAGGTTATACCTACTTTGGTATGGAATACTCTAATGAATGCTTTTGTGGAAACACCATCAACGCTGGTTCCGTCGCTCAGACTAGCACTACTCCTGCCACAAACGGCTGCTCGATGCTCTGTGGAGGCAACACCACGGAGTATTGTGGGGGACCCAATAGACTTAACATGTACGCAATTAACGGGAGTCTACCCCTACCGACTACCTCAACGAGTACGACCAGTATTCCCTCTGGAACCGGTAATTCTACGATGACATCTGCAACTCCAACGCCAACACCTACCGGTCCTATCACCGTCCAAACCCTGACCGGATGGACTTATCTCGGCTGCTACAGTGAAGCTACCAACAGTAGGGCTCTCACAGGGCTTGGCAACCCTGCTGCTGCAGTTCCGGTGACAGTAGAGTCTTGCTCGGCTGCCTGTTCCCAGTACGTTTACTTTGGCGTGGAGTATTCTGGCGAATGTTACTGCGGGAACACCATCAATGCAGGCTCAAACCTTGTCGGCGGCACCACACCTGGTGTGACAGGGTGCTCCATGATTTGCAAAGGCAATGCCACGGAGTACTGTGGTGGAGGGAACCGTCTCAACATGTACGAAGTAGCGGCTAGTTCCTCGAGTAGCAGCTCAAGCATAGGCACCTCGACTATCAGCTCAAGCTCAGGCACCTCGACTATCAGCACTTCTACTATCGGCAACCTTACTACCTCTGCCTCGACATCAGGAACCGCTTCCTCTAGCTTGATATCAGTGAATTCTACCTCTAGCTCGACATCTGGAACCGTTTTATCCACCTTGATATCAGGAACTGCTTCCTCCTTGACATCAGCGACCTCTAGCTCGATATCGGGAACCTCGAAGTCGACATCGGCGAGTTCTACTTCTAGCTCGACATCAGGAACCGCTACCTCTACATTAGCGAGTTCCACCTCTACATCCGCATCTGCGACTCCGACAACAACAAGCCCAACCAGCACTACTGCCACCTCCACCACCACCTCCTCCACGACCTTCGTTCCAACCCCTGGCCAAACCATAAACTCATGGGCCTACCTCGGCTGTGCTAACGAGACCGCTCCCCGCGCCCTCTCCGGCGCAAGCTTCACGAATAGTACCGGTATGACAGTCGAAGCCTGCCAGTCTTTCTGCAGCAGTCCAAAAATCAACTATGGCCTTGCCGGCATCGAGTACGGCCAAGAATGCTTTTGCGGTAACGGATTGCAGAATTATGCCGCCGTTGGCCAAACAGGCTGTAATATGGCCTGCAAGGGTAATACCTCCGAGATCTGCGGTGGCAGCTCTCGTCTATCTGTATACAACCTTACCACTTACGTACCGCCAACTACCGTCAAGCAAGTTGGCAGCTACGTCTTCCAAGGTTGCTACAAAGAAGCCACAACCGGCCGCGCTCTTTCGGGCGCCTCGTACATCAACGCCACCGCCATGACCGTCGAATCCTGCGTCAACTACTGCCAGGCCGCCGGCGCCAATTACGCTGGTGTCGAATACTCCAAGGAGTGTTTCTGCGGCTCGAGCATCGCTTCCACGGCCACTGCGGCAGCAAGCAATAGCAGCTGCAACATGCTGTGTGCAGGAAACAGCAAGGAATTCTGTGGTGCTGGGTCGTTGTTGGATATCTATCTCAACACACCCGGCTCAGTCAATGCAGCCGGCACGCCCGCGACCATGAATACTGCCAATCCGGCAATCGTGGCTGCGAATACCACGAGTCCCAAGTCGAAGCGAGTGTGGTTTGGAATCGATCTGGAGGCTCTCAAGAGCTGAAGCTCAAATTTTGATGATTGATGAATGGATCCAGTTTATCAACAAGATAATATCTAATGGTGATTAGGGGTTTTTTTTGTGGTTCGGGTAGCGAGGCGCTCTTTCTTTTGCATAGCACGGCATACATACATATACATTTGTAAATCATAGAGACTCATTAATAGCATATCTAATACCCAGAATTTGCCCATACTCTATCGAACATTCATAGCATCCATGTTCCCGATTTCAAAAACCCGAAGAAGAAATCCAAACCTCATCATACTCCACTCAAGGAACCCCCAAAAACACCCTTCCCATTTTTTTTTTCGCCCGAAACCCTTGTCTTCCAGCCCCGCGCGTGATATCCAACCTCTCGCCTACCCACCCCGGCAGCCACACCCCACGCCCTCATCTCTCGCCCTCTGATGTAGGATGGATTTGGGATGTGGGATATGGGGGCGGCGTGATGGAGCGCGTGGACCGATAGAGAGGGGGATAGGAAGAGGGAAATAGGGATTCGGTAAAAAATCAAAATGCAGCCTGTGGTTACTGTTTATTGGAGATGCAGGCCACGGTTCAAAGGAGGGGATGAGGTATTGTTTCAGGATTGATATCCTCGGTTGAGGCGTATGAGTGTCCGAGACCGCTAATGCTGGGATGGGGTTTTTGCGCGCTTGGAGCAACTATGAATCCCGTATGGAGGGAACGTTTTGCCTTATCCAAGCAGTACCTGGGCTTGAGATCTCTTGGAAATTCTCCGCAGATGGGTTCAGGTGATATCTGCTTCTGGTAGAATTCGCGATATCTTTCAAGCTCGAGGGCTGTTTCATGCACCAAGTTCTTTGCTGGTCAAGGTTTGAGTCGGAACATGGTCTCTTCCTGCCTAGAAATAGGGTTGTTCCACGGACATTTTTCCTTTCTACTGTGCGGGTTGGACAGTCTTTCGTTTCATTGTTCGTTGATATCTTATTCGGCCGTCTCTGGCTGGAGATATCTTTGCCTCTCGTAGCCGAAAATCACTCTTCACCACCACTAACAATCACCTAGTCCCAATACCAGCAATCGTTGCGTTGATAAGGTAAGGCATATTGTAGCCCCGTTCCCCGCACCCGGCACACCAGCACCAGCGACCTCAAAGATATTCTTCGGCCCCACCCTCGCATCACCCGGCAGCTTCCTGACACAAGAATCAATAATATCTTCAGCCACATGCGCAACAAGAGGGAGCGTAAACGTATCCTTCCAGGATCCTCGGCGGCGTGGAGGATAACCTGGCACAGCCCCATATCTTTGGTATCTCGTGGCGTTCTGTCTTGTCGTGGCTAAAGTCCAAAGGGCTGTATTATTTTCTCCAAAACGAACGCGTTTTACTGCTGCCATGAATTCTTCTAGATCAACCCGGAGGGCGCGCAATTCGGAATGGAGGCTGGTCAAAATCAAAGACACGCACTGGCTCCCGGTCTGCTTCGAGGCTGAATCATGGTGGATTCAGCGCTGCGAATGAGAATCGTTGTGTAGTAGAGAATGAGGAGCAAGCTGGAATTATGTACGAAGTAAAGCATTGCGTTCAATATGAGCTATTAACAGATTGTAAAAGAATGACTATTGGCAGAACGGAGTATACTCGTGATGTATAGTAATGTCTGCTCGTAAACCCATATCTTGGGGATTTTGATACATGCAACTCTGTCTGCTGTATATATGATTAGGTTAACGCTGTGCTATTATCTCGCACAAGAGACCTATATAGGCAAATCTGGTTACCCTTATGTCGCTTCGGCGAGCCGTCCTGGACAACAAAACAGTATCACCACGGAGGTTTGATTTGCTTGCACCGAGACGATCCAAGCAGGGAAACTGCCCTGCTTTAAATCCCTCGGATTGAAAATTGTGGCTCAACGATGGAGTAAAGTTACTTAGAGGAACACTGCTTCACATGATCTGATTATATAGGAATCACCTTAGCATCAGACAGCCCGTACCCTCAGGTTAAAACTTATGCTGTAATACCGAAGAACCAAGCGAGAGTGTTAGCAACACAGCTCCTTCGAACAATCTGTTATGCCTAAGGGGCTTCGATCGTGAGTGGTTACGACCTTGTGTTGGAACGAGATGTTCTTAACCGGTCTGTATCATCAATTCTCTAGGACAGATAAGCCTCTTCGGTATGAAATAAGTCATCTCGCCAGGAATCAAACGTGGATAATATATATGATGAGAAATTAGGCAACTCAAACAAGCGACTTCACTAGGTCTTGCAATTTTGGCACCTTTATAGGATTTCTTAAAAAGCTATTGGCGAAATGGACTTTGTTCATGACCTTTCTGTTGAAAATTTGCATCGTACCTTCGGTGTTCAGAGCTGTACAGTATCGATAAATGTCGTCCATTGTGGTGGGAAAGCAGTGGACATCCGGGCCATTGGACGTTATCACTTCGAGGCCAAGGCTTGCGTTACGCTCACCCTGGTCTAGAGCAGTTAGTTATAGCAAAGCAGAGTAAGGCTTCGTAAGGCGTGACAACTCAACTGGTATCTCTTGAATCATAATCCAAATTTACGAAGACCTTGGTCAGGATGCCTCTTCAGCGATGTTGCAATCATCAGGAAATCCGACTATGATTTCGGTGGACTTCTCAGTCTTTCGATCTCAACTCGAGCTGGTGACGACAATTGCGAGTCCAGCATAAGGACGGCAACTACTTAGTAAACGAGACGTCCATGGACCAAGAGCCAAGATAGAGCGTCTGATGACAGGGCACTTTCATCAACTTGGTCCATTTCATTAAGTAGTAATGAGTATTGAACCTTGAGGTTTCCAAGGTATGCGAATGCAGTCGAAGTCGCCTTGATGGGATTAGACAAAACAATCCAACTTCAAAAGGAGGCGTGGAGGATCACAACTTGGCACGATACGTAAGACGATCCAACAGTATTTAGGAGAGAATTCCTTTCCCTGAACGATCGATCCCTTAGACCCTTGACCATAAGGCAGGTTGCCAGTCTGAAGAGGCGGGAACGCCACTATCCACGTTTTGGCCGCTGTACAAGTTGGCGACCCTATCATGAGAATGATGAGATATCGTTCGGCTGACGGACCTTGAGAAACCTGTGCATGAGATTGGTTGCAGCTTCGAAGTCGACATTTCGTGGCCCATGCATGAGATAGAGCACGTTGTTTATCGATTGGTGCTGATTTCCCACCGCTCTTCCAAGTTCCAATGATCTCTCTGACTTTCACCCGGGGCCCTCGCCGCCTGGTTGATGTTCCACAGGAGCTATCGAGAAAGCATAGCTGAAGTATATGAAGTAATAAAAGATTTATGAGGTGTGACAAGCCATGGAAGGAAGCAAAGTTGACAGCTTTGACGGGGCCCTGGCTGGACGGTCGGAGCGTTCCGCCGGATCTCAGCAAAAGCCGTTGGGTCTTGAGATATCAAAGCGTTATTGGCTGGAGACAAGCATTGCCAAGCCTTCCGCCAGGAATCCTGGTCGCATCTGCACTAGAATCGTCATTTGTGGTTGCAGAAAGTGTTGAGATGATAAAATTATAAAGGCCTGTAGCAAAGCAGCATCGAAGAACGTGGTCGTCGCACGGGTCGCAATCACTTCTGTTAGACTGTTTCAAACACTGAACATGAAAGCCAAAGAGGCGGTCAAGTCAAGCGTAACCCGAACGAAAGATATATTGCTAAACCATCGACTGCCAGAGAGAGAGCCCTATCGCTATCGGCACTGCTGTTGATTGTATGGAGAATCATTGCACATATGCCCCTCGGCCTCCCTCCCAACCGTAATATCTAATCCCACAAAAGTCCCTCATAAGTCCGTCCACCAATGTCACCCACATGTCAAACCCCTTCTATGTTGCAGAAAATACCTCACCTGTTCTCTCGGTGAGGTCTTCGGAGCGTCTATTTGAAAACGATTATGCATCCACCACACCCCAAGCGCGGCCCCCAGAGATAACACCCAATGCGTCTGCTCGACGCTCAAGGGCAGAAATACCATTGCGATCATTCACAGAGTCTACTGTGTACAGTCATTGGGTGCCCCAGGTCCCAGAGGTTGCTCTGTTTACGACACACGATGACTTCTCCACGACTTCCCAAGATCTGCTCACAACCCGAAACGGCAACTGCAACACTCCTTCCTCTCAACATGATGAGACTAATTGTCAGAGACTACCACAGCGTCTCTGCTCACGAGCATCATCACCCACCTTATCGTTACGGCAACCCGAACCTCCGCCTTTGACGCCACCATTCAGGGCGTCCCCAACCAGCTCTAATTCAGAGCCGAGCTTCACCCACGTAAGGCAGTCCTATGCCAACACCCAGGACGGTTTACCTAGTTCAACCCCGGCAGCAAGTCTGAAATTGATCAGATCCTCCCCTAGCTCGGTCAGACCACAACCCACCAAGCCACCCACTTCGCTGTCGCAATATCAACGGACAAGATCATACGGGACACTGAGTTCTACAACTATGGCGGAAACGCTGGGAAGAGATACCGGAGATACTTCAGGTACTTCCCACAGTACGGAGAAACCTACAGGGGCAAGGGAAGAAGCATTTTCCGAGAAGAGGAATCGGAGCTCGAGCCGCAATGGCAATGGTCATGTTGAGAAGCGCATTGAGGCGACAATGGCCAATGCGGAGCCCGCATCGACCGCTAGAAGTCGAAAGTCAAGCCATATTTTAGGGTTATTCAAAGAAAACACCGCTTCGCAGGAGCAAAAGAAAAGCCAGGAGAAAGCTCGGACAAGCTCAGGGCTAGTCAAACAAGACACAATACGCGAAGATCAGTCCGAGAAAAAAGAAGCCGTCAGGTCTGGAGGACGCCCGATGATTGCTACATCGACGGTCGGGTCCTCAGCAAAGAACGAAGCACTAATTGAAAGTGACGAGTCCCCGACCAAGGACAACGAGAGCCTAAAACAACAACCTCAATTGATTGAAGATACAAACCAACGTCAGTTTGACCGAAGACCATTCGAAGGCCCAGCAGCATCAAAGCCTCTCGGCGATATCTCGAACACGTTACAAGAACACGAGGCGTCCTTTAAAGAGGACACTGCGAACAGGAGTAAAAGCATGTCTCACCGTTTTGATCACACGTCTGAAGGTGGTCTCCCTATTCGGCTCCTCGAAGAGATCAGAAACTATCACAATTTGACCGCCCCATTCAATCACAAATTCAAGGCAAGGGCTCCCAGTTCTGGATTGGAAATTGAGGATTTAAATACAACACCCAAAAACGGGGAAACTCCCATAGACAAGCTACAGGATACTGCTGCTGACGTGGAGGAGGAGGAAGATGAGTCTGATAAAGAACAGATATCGTCCGCTCTTTACTATCCCCACCAAGCTCCTTCCCCAGACGCACTCCAAGATGTCAGTATAGATAGCCTCGATGAGCTTGACGACTGCCAACACGGAATAGAACCACTTCAGTCAGGAGAAACATCTGTAACAACATTCGACAATGACGCGCCTTCAGAAGACGTTGACATTGCATTGCAGTCTAGACATCAAAGCCGATATTTACACGGGGATCTTCAAAAGGCACGAATGCCGTTGGAAGATCGCTATGTCAGTACACTTGAAAGTGGCACGTCGTCCGCTTCCGGATCAGAGTACGACTCACTAGATGAGACTACACGGTCAATGAATGGCGACGACTCCAGTGCCACAGATGATGCAGAGACGACTCCCAAGGCTACTCCTAAAGCACGGTCCCCATTCCTACGATCGAGATCGCGAAGGAATCATCGAGCTCCGGCTGCACCTCTCGGAGCGGTCGAGTTGAAGCCCTACAATCATCAAGTAGGCGGACACACTACCGTCTTTCGTTTTTCGAAAAGAGCCGTATGTAAGCAACTGAGCAATAGAGAGAACGAGTTTTACGAAGTAGTCGAACGTCGACATCCTGAATTACTTCGCTTCTTGCCTAGGTAAGACGCACCGTCTCTTCAGCCCTCTCGCTCGAAGTCTTGAAGCTGAAAGATAACGAAGCTACAAATCCCAACCCAGTCGAGCCTCAAAGTATTTGCTAATAAGATATCATGGTTCTCTTTTAGGTACATCGGTGTGCTCAACGTCACGTATCGCAAGGCACTCAAGCGTAAAAAAACCATTGTAGAAGTCGATGTCGATCCGAAGGCAAGCACTGCTGACTCGTCAGCTGGTGTCGACAGCCGCGGGCTGAAGCGTAGCTCTATCGCTGAAAACGCTAACCCGAGGCCTTATGAAGATACTAAGCACCAAGCTTGTAGCGAGCAGCATCGGGTTGTAAGTCATTCCTTGCAAAGCGGTCCAGTCCCCCAAGTCATTCTCGCCAACAACCGTCACATCATTCCGGACAATTTGTTCCGATTTTCATCGTACAGCGTTGCTTCAAGTCCCATAGCTTCTGCGAACGGCATTGGTGCAGACCGAGATCATAGTAATCAAGCGCCAGCCCATGCCAATCCTAGCACAATCGCAGAAGCACACAGCATTCATGGCTTAGACATTAGGCCCACTCTACAGAAGCATAATGTTAGCTGGGGCGCGACGAGGGTAAACACAAAGCTGAAGGATCAAGTAATTCGAGAAGTCTTTGCGCCCCCAACTATATACCACCGTATTCGCCACGGACGAGGTCACAATGCCCTTTCGCGAGTGAACGAAGGAGATGAGCATCGAAACTCTGCTTTGGACAAACCACCTTTCTTGCGTCAGCGCAAAAGCGATGATCTTTCCATGGATTCGAAGGCTACGCAAGATGCAGATCTGTCAATAAAGCCAAGATCCTCGCGAAGAGAGGCGCCACAGTCATTCCCTCACAGACAACAAGAGCCTCCGGAAGCCTATAATCTACTCCATGAACCTGATTCGGAAAAGGTTGAAAAGATGCGGACGACTGGATCCGAATCTATTCAAATATCTATCCCAAGTGTGCGGCGCCTTAGGCGACGTCACTCTGGGAGCGGATTACGGAGCTCTCAAACCAACGTGGACAGCGATAAGCGAAGCAACTTGGAATACTTTGAGGAAGAGGGCTATGGCGGCGATCATGAGGACGAGATATTCCCAATGGAGGTGGATTCCGTAGAGCCAGCAGAGGCTCGAAGAGCACCGATGGGGGCAAGCGGTCCTCTGCTAAGCATGCAAAAGCCACGGTTCCAGTCTGAGCAGGAAGAGTCACAAGAGGGCATAAGCTCGAAGGAAAGGCTTGGATCTGTTTCTTCCGCAACAGCGCCGAATTCAACAGCGAGCATTCTGCCGACCCACGACTTTATCACCGGACCTATGAACCCAAAGCAAGCCCAAACTCTTCCTGATGAAAGGGTGCAATACTTCCTGCTATTAGAAGATCTCACAGCTGGCATGATCAAGCCATGTGTGCTCGATCTAAAGATGGGTACCCGGCAGTATGGGCTTGATGCTGATGAAAAGAAGAAGAAGTCCCAGCGGAAGAAGTGCAAATTGACCACTTCGCAGCAACTCGGCGTTCGTCTTTGCGGAATGCAGGTATGGAATGTTAAGGAGCAGTCCTATCTTTTCGAAGACAAGTACTTTGGACGAGATCTGAAAGCTGGTAGGGAGTTTCAGGATGCTCTTACACGCTTTCTTTACGATGGTGTGTCTTACAAGAGTGTTCTCCGTCATATTCCAGTCATTCTAGAGAAAATAGCCAAACTCGAGAACATCATACGCAACCTACCGGGATATCGTTTCTATGCGAGTAGCCTTCTAATGTTATACGATAGCGGCCAGAGCCCTGAGGGGACTGAAACAATGACATCACCATCGAACCCAAATCAAAGGCAGGTGGAAAAAGCGAAGCGCGAAAAGCGTGCAAAAGCAACAATCGACCTAAAGATCGTTGATTTCGCTAACTGTGTTACCGCCGAGGATGAGCTACCCGATTCCGTACCCTGTCCGCCTCATGACCCAAACGGAATCGATAGAGGGTATCTTAGAGGCCT
>JAABUR0100005318.1_pt1 | contig 16512 bp, 14 predicted proteins | sample 5560091 | NCBI WGS metagenome assembly JAABUR01 (sample SAMN10711879, study PRJNA513375) | rock metagenome | isolation source: Antarctica rocks | place: Antarctica: Victoria Land, University Valley sud | reverse complement strand
CGTCGTGCTGGGCGGACCCCGGCGCGACCCGGCCCCCGCCGAGCGGGCGGGCCGGGACTCCGGCGACCTGCTCGGGTGGTTCGACGAAGGGGTGACGGACCTGCTCGGGGCGCTCGCCTGCGCACCCGATGACCTGCAGGCGTTCTTCTTCCTCGAGGACGCGCCGCCGCCGAAGCGCGCCTGGGCCCGCCGCCAGTGCCACGAGACGACGATGCACGCGGTCGATGCGATGAGCGCCGTCCTGGGCCGTCCGCCGGAGGCGGCCCAGACCTGGATCCGGCCGGCTCAGGCCGTCGACGGGATCGACGAGCTGCTCGGTGGTTTTCTCCCACGAGGCGACGAGGCAGTGCGCTCCGCACAGCCGCGCACCGTGCTCGTCGAGGCGCGCGACACCGGTCACTCCTGGACGCTGCAGATCGGCACCGGGCCTGTTGTCACCACGGCCCACCCACCGGGTGGCCGTGCTGGGCAGGCGAGCACCGACGCCGGTGTCACGGTGCTCACCGGGACGGCGACGCAGCTCTTCCTCGGCCTGTGGAACCGCGGCGAGGAGATCCGCAGCGAGGGCCCGACATTCCTCCCCGGCTGGCGGCGGGACATGACGGTCTCCTGGGACTGACGGCACGGCATACGGGTGGGCGGTGCTCCGGCGTGGCCCGCCGGCGCGCACACGGGCGGCCGGGCGGCCGTGTTCACGTCACCTGCACCTGACGCGCCGGCTCGAAGTGCAGCCGGGCGAAGGCGAGCGCCTGCGCCAGGTCGCTCTCCCGCTCCCCCTCGGTCAGCCTGCGCGTGCCGATCTCGACGACGACGTCGCCGCCGAAGCCGGTGCCGGCGAGGTGCTCGAGCAGCTGGCCGCACGGCTGCGTGCCCCGGCCGGGGACGAGGTGCTCGTCGCGGGGCGATCCGGAGCCGTCGGCGAGGTGCACGTGGGCCAGCCGGTCCCCGAGCGCCCGGGCCATCTCCATCGCGTCGGACCCGGCCGTGGCGGTGTGCGACAGGTCGAGGGTCACGTTGTCGTAGGCCTGGTCCACGGGATCCCAGCCGGGCAGGTAGGCGAGCAGCTCCCTGCTCTTCGCGCGCCACGGAAACATGTTCTCCACGGCCAGTCGGATGCCGCTGTCGTGCTCCCGCACGGCGATCCCGTCGACGAACTCCGCGGCATACTCCCGCTGCCACCGGAACGGCGGGTGGAGCACCACGGTCGCCGCGCCGAGGTCGTGCGCCATCTCGATGGACCGGTCGACCTTCGTCCACGGGTCGGGGCCCCACACCCGTTGGGTGAGCAGCAGGGTCGGTGCGTGCACGGAGACGACCGGTATGCCGTGCAGCCCGCTCAGCGCGCGGAGGGCGCCCGCCTCCTGGGAGACCGGGTCGGTCCAGACCATGACCTCCACGGCGTCGTAGCCGAGCCGGGAGGCCATGGCGAAGGCGGCAGCGCAGTTCTCGGGGTACATCGACGAGGTCGACAGCCCGATCCGCGTGCTCATGCCTCCATTGTCCGTCATGCGTGGGCTCGACGTGCCTGCGGTGCGGTCAGGGCTCCCGGACCGAGCCCGGACCGAGCCCGCGCCGAGCCAGCCGTCGGACCTCAGGAGGCGAGGTGGTCCAGGCGGCGCAGGATGATGCCCTCGCGCAGAGCCCAGGGGCAGATCTCGAGGCGGTCGAGGTGGAGCAGGTCGAGCGCCGCCTCGGCCACGATCGCTCCGGCGAGCAGCTGCGACGCCCGGCTCGGGGAGACGCCGGGGAGGCGGGCGCGCTGGGCCGAGTCGAGGTGGGTGAGCCTCGTGACGAGGACCGTCACGTCGGCCCGGGTGAGGGCCCGGGTGACATAGGGACCGCCGTCCCGCGGCGCTGCGCCCGCGATGCGGGCCAGGGAGCGCAGCGTCTTGGACGTGCCGACGACCCGGTCCGGCGGACCGCCGGTGACGAGCGGACGCAGCGACCGGGCCAGCTCGGCGCGCACGAGGGTGCGGGTTTCCGCGACGACCCGCGCCGCGGGTGGGTCTCCGGGGAGGTGGTCCCGCGTAAGCCGGCCGGCACCGAGCGGCAGGCTGAGCACGGCGTCCGGCTCCTCGTCGATGCCGGTGGCGACCTCGAGCGACCCTCCGCCGATGTCGACGACGAGCAGCCGGCCGCTCGACCAGCCGAACCACCGACGGACGGCCAGGAAGGTCAGCCGGGCCTCGTCCGGACCGGAGAGCACCTCGAGGTCGATGCCGGTCTCGAGGCGCACCCGGTCCAGGACGGCGTCACCGTTGGGCGCCTCCCGGACGGCCGACGTGGCGAAGGCCATGAGGTCCTCGACGCCTTGCTCTTTGGCCAGGTCGAGGCACTCCCGCGCGAAGTCGACGAGCCGCTGGGCCTGGCCGGCGTTGATCGAACCGTCCGGCTCCAGCCCCTCGGACAGCCGGAGCTCGATCTTGTGCGAGTGCGCCGGGAGCGGGTGGGCGCCGGAGTAGGCGTCGACGACGAGGAGGTGGACCGTGTTGGAGCCGATGTCGATCACTCCGAGGCGCATGACCCCCACCGTATCCGGCGCCACCTCACCCCCCTCGCGTCCGAAGAGGTGGTGGGGAGCGCCGTTGGTTCGGACCCAAGCCGGGAGCGGCAAGGTGAGCACCCGGCATACGCCGGGCTGCGCGGTGCCCGCCGGCGCGTAGGGTGTGGCGGTGGCCGAAGTCCCGCTCGACATGCCGCGGATCTGGGTCGAGTTCCCCGATCCGGCCGACATCGCCCAACGGTTCCGGTGCGACCTGACGTGGCTGACGTCCAGCTGGATGTGCATCTTCGGCGCCGGCTGCCAGGGCATCTACGCCGACCGGCCGGACGACGGCTGCTGCACCCTCGGCGCACACTTCACCGACCAGGACGACTACCGGCGGGTCAGGGCGGTCGCGGCCGAGCTCGGCGAGGACGAGTGGCAGCTCCACGACGTGGCCACGGCGGGCGGCGGGCTGCGCAGGGAGAGCTGGACCGAGCTCGAGGACGGCGTCCGCAAGACCAGGGTCGTGGAGGGCGCCTGCATCTTCCTGAACCGGCCCGGGTTCCCGGCCGGCGCGGGGTGCGCCCTGCACCAGCACGCCGTCGTCAAGGGCCTGCCGCCCACGTCGCTCAAGCCGGAGGTCTGCTGGCAGCTGCCGGTCCGGCGCACCTATCGCACCGTCGAGCAGCCCGACGAGTCGAGCTACCTCGAGGTGAGCATCGGCGAGTACGACCGGCGGGGCTGGGGTCCGGGCGGGCACGACCTCGACTGGTACTGCTCCGGCAACCCGGAGGCGCACGTCGGCCGGGAGCCCGTCTACCGCTCCAGCAAGACCGAGCTCGTCGAGCTCATGGGCGAACCGGGCTACGAGCAGCTGGTCCTGCGCTGCGAGGCGCACCTGCGCGCGGTCACGGCGGCGCGCCGGATCGGCAACCGCAAGCTCCTGCCCCTCCTGGTCCACCCGGCCACGCTCGCCGCCCAGGACACCGCGAAGGCCGAGGCGGAGGGGCGCGCCGCCGCCGAGAAGCCTGCCCGCCACTCGAGGTGATGCCGGACGTCCGGCAGGTCGGCCGTTGTAGCCACCCCGTCGCCGGACGCAGCGACCACCCGCGTCGACGGCGAGATGCCGGGCAGCTGTCTCCTTTCTGATGCAGGATGTCCACGTGTCGACCCTCGTCTTCCTCCATGCCCACCCCGACGACGAGAGCTCCCAGACCTCCGGATCCATGGCGCGTGCCGCGGCAGGAGGTCACCGGGTCGTCGTCGTCTACGGCACGAACGGTGACCACGGCGAGCTTCCCGAGGACCTCGCTCCCGGGGAGAGCCTCGTGGACCGTCGCCGCGTCGAGGCAGCGGCGTCCGCCGCAGCCACCGGAACCCATCGCGTCGCCTGGCTCGGTTACGCCGACTCCGGGATGACCGGCTGGGCGCAGAACTCCGCTCCCGAGTCCTTTCACCGGGCCGACCTCGACGAGGCCGCCCGTCGACTTGCCGCCATCCTCGACGAGGAGGACGCCGACGTCCTCGTCGGCTACGACTGGCACGGGGGCTACGGCCACCCCGACCACGTCAAGGTCCACCACGTCGCCCACCGCGCCGCCGAGCTCGCCGCTCGTCGTCCCCGTCTTCTCGAGTCGACGATGAACCGCGACGCCATGCGGGCGATGATGGCGGGGGCCGTCGCGGCCGGCCAGGAGGGCACCTTCGACGCGGACGGGCCCATGGACGACGGCAACCCGATGGGCACGCCGGAGTCCGAGATCCACTGGCGGGTCGACGTGACGCCCCACCTCCCGCAGCGCCGGGCGGCGATGCGGGCGCACGCCAGCCAGGTCACCGACATCGGCAAGTTCATGGCGATGCCCACCGAGATCTTCGCGATGGCGTTCAGCCACGAGCACTACATCGAACCCGGCCGTCCCGACGACATGGTCGACGGGTGGTTCCTCGAAACCTGAGGAGCACACCCCCGGTATGCCGGGCAGCCGGGCCCGCGCCCCGCTGGCCGACGAGGACTCGGCAACCGCACGGCATACCCCGCGTGTCGGTGCCCTGACCTAGGTTGCGGAGATGGCTACCAGGGCGACGGCGAGACCGAGCGGCTACCACTGTTCGGACTGTGGGTGGACGACGCTCAAGTGGGTCGGCCGGTGCGGCGAGTGCCAGGCGTGGGGCTCGGTCAGCGAACTCGGCGCGGTGAGCATCCGGACGACCCCCGCTGGCACGGTGACCCGGCCCGCACTGCGGATCGGGCAGGTCGACATCCAGCGGGCAGCGGCGTGTCCGACGGGGGTCAGCGAGTTCGACCGGGTGCTCGGCGGGGGACTCGTCCCGGGCGCCGTCGTGCTCGTCGCCGGTGAGCCCGGCATCGGCAAGTCGACCCTCCTGCTCGACGTCGCGGCACGTGCCGCGCGCCAGGGGCAGGACGTGCTCTACGTCAGCGGGGAGGAGTCGGCAGCCCAGCTGCGGATGCGGGCCGAGCGCATCGAGGCGATGGCCTCCTCGTTGTTCATCGCCGCCGAGACCGACCTTGCGACCGTTCTCGGCCAGATCCAGACCCTCCAGCCCGACCTCGTCATCGTGGACTCGGTCCAGACCATCTCCAGCGGGGAGGTCGAGGGGTCGGCCGGCAACGTCTCCCAGGTCCGCGAGGTGGCTGCCAGCCTCATCCAGGCCGCCAAGAGCCGGGGCACCTCCGTCCTGCTCGTCGGCCACGTCACCAAGGACGGCTCGATCGCCGGCCCCAGGGTGCTCGAGCACCTGGTCGACGTCGTCATCCAGTTCGAGGGCGACCGGCACTCGCGGCTGCGACTGGTGCGCGCCGTCAAGAACCGCTACGGACCGACCGACGAGGTCGGCTGCTTCGACCTCTCCGACGTGGGCATCGTCGGCCTGGCGGACCCGAGCGGCCTGTTCCTGTCCAACCGTGCCGAGGCCGTGACCGGCACCTGCGTCACGGTCGCACTCGAGGGCCGTCGACCCCTCGTCGCCGAGGTCCAGTCGCTCATCGCGCACAGCAGCCTGCCCTCGCCGCGCCGGGCGACCTCGGGACTGGACCCGTCGCGGGTAGCGATGATCATCGCCGTCCTCGAGCGTCGCGCGGAGGCCCCGATCCGGTCGAGCGACGCCTTCGTCGCGACGGTGGGCGGGGTCCGCCTCACCGAGCCGGCGGCCGACCTGGCCGTGGCGTTCGCCATCGCCAGCTCGATCCTCGACCGGCCGCTGCCACAGGGCGCCGTCGCCTTCGGCGAGGTGGGGCTCGCCGGGGAGATCCGCCCGGTGGCCGGCATACCACGACGGCTGGCCGAGGCCGGGCGGCTCGGTTTTCGCACGGCGTTCGTCCCCTTCGGCGCCGTCGGCTCCGGCCCGGTCCCCGAGACGATGCGCGTCCTCGAGTACCGCGACGTGGCCACCGCGGTCGGCGCCGCGCTGGCTCCTTGAAGCGCCGTTAGACTGCCCGGGCACCCGACCGACTCGGCCAGCACCGAAAGCGACTCCACGTGGAACGCAGTGACGACGACCTCCTCAGGTCAACCCTGGCGGCCGTCGCTCCGGGCACCGACCTGCGCGACGGTCTGGAACGCATCCTGCGGGGCCGCACCGGCGCCCTGATCGTCCTCGGCAACGACAAGGTGGTGGAGTCGATGAGCACGGGCGGCTTCCCCCTCGACATCGAGTTCTCGGCGACCCGGCTGCGCGAGCTGTCGAAGATGGACGGGGCCATCGTCCTGGACCGCGAGGGCACCCGCATCCTGCGGGCCAACACCCAGCTCGTGCCCGACTCGCGGATCGAGACGCAGGAGTCCGGCACCCGGCACCGCACCGCCGAGCGGGTCGCCATCCAGACCGGCTTCCCGGTCGTCTCGGTGAGCCAGTCGATGCGGATCATCGCCCTCTACGTCGGCGGGCGCCGCCACGTCGTGGAGGGCAGCGCCTCCATCCTCTCCAAGGCGAACCAGGCGCTGCAGACGCTCGAGCGCTACAAGTCCCGGCTCGACGAGGTGACCGGCACCCTGTCCGCGCTCGAGATCGAGGCCCTCGTCACCGTCCGCGACGTCGCGAGCGTCGTCCAGCGCCTCGAGATGGTCCGCCGGATCAGCGACGAGATCTCTGACTACGCCGTCGAGCTCGGCACCGACGGCCGCCTGCTCGGCCTGCAGCTCGAGGAGCTGACCGGCGGGCTCGGCAACGACCGCGAGCTCGTCATCCGCGACTACCTCGCCGCGACGAAGTCGACCCGCACCGTCGAGCAGGCCCTCGACGCCCTGATGGCGCTGTCCGGGACGGAACTGCTCGACCTCAGTGCCGGCGCCCGGGCGATGGGCTTCACCGTCGTCGGGGAGGGGCTGGACAGCGCGGTCAGCCCTCGGGGCTACCGGCTGCTGACCAAGGTGCCGCGCCTGCCGGGTGCCATCGTCGACCGGCTGGTGGAGCACTTCGAGTCCCTCCAGGGGCTACTGGCGGCCAACCTCGAGGACCTCATGGACGTCGAGGGGGTCGGCGAGGGCCGGGCCAGGGCGGTCCGCGAGGGCCTCTCGCGGCTCGCCGAGTCCAGCATCCTCGAGCGCTACGTCTGAACCGTGCCCCGCCCGCCCGTCGAGGTCTGATGACCGACCCCCGCCTCCCCGCCGAAACCGGCGCGTCGACGCTGCCCCTGCTGCACCGACGAGTCCTTGACTGGTATGCCGGGCAGGCCCGCGCGCTGCCGTGGCGGCTTCGTTCCGCCACCCCGTGGGGGGTGTTCCTCTCCGAGGTCATGGCCCAGCAGACGCCGGTCGCCCGCGTCGAGCCCGTCTGGCTGGAGTGGATGCAGCGCTGGCCGACGCCGGCGGCGCTGGCGGCGGCCACCCCGGGTGACGTCGTCCGGGCGTGGGGCCGGCTGGGCTATCCCCGGCGGGCGCTGCGCCTGCACGATGCCGCCACGGCCATGGTGCAGCGGCACGGCGGGCAGGTGCCGGCAACGGTGGGCGAGCTGCTCGCGCTGCCCGGCGTGGGCGACTACACCGCCTCCGCCGTGGCGTGCTTCGCGTTCGGGGTCCGGGCCACCGTCATCGACACCAACGTGCGCCGGGTGCTGGTGCGCACTCTGGCCGGCGCGCCCCACGCCGCCCCGTCACTGACCCGGAGCGAACGTGAGCTGGCCGACTCGGCGATGCCCGCGGACACCGACGACGCCAACACGTGGAACGTCGCGGCGATGGAGCTCGGCGCCCTCGTCTGCACCGCGCGCGCTCCCCGGTGCGACGACTGCCCGGTCACCGACCTCTGCGCGTGGGCCCTCGCCGGCCGACCGGCATACGAGGGTCCGCCCCGCAAGGGCCAGTCCTGGCACGGGAGCGACCGGCAGGTCCGCGGATTGATGCTCGCCGTCCTGCGGGAGGCGGCCGGCCCCGTGCCGGCCGCGCGGCTGGACGAGGCGTGGCCCGACGAGCAGCAGCGCAGGCGCTGCCTCGACTCGCTCGTTGCGGACGGACTGGCGCAACCCTTGCCGGGCAAGGGATTTCGCCTGCCCGCCTGACTCGCAGACGACACACGACAGCCGAGCACGCCGCCGCGATGCCGTGCCCACCGCGAAGTCCTCTCTTCGGGGTGCCCGGCCGAGCCGCCGTTCAGACGACGAGGCTGAGCAGGAGCACGAGGAGGAAGCCGACCACGGAGATCACCGTCTCCATGACCGACCACGACTTGATCGTCTCGCCGACGGTCAGGCCGAAGTACTCCTTGACGAGCCAGAAGCCGGCGTCGTTGACGTGGCTGAAGAAGAGCGAGCCGCAGCCGATGGCGAGCACGAGGAGCGCAAGATGGCTGGCACTGAGCGTCGTCGCGAGAGGTCCGACGATGCCTGCGGCCGTGATGGTCGCGACGGTGGCCGAGCCGGTGCCGAGGCGGATGCCCACGGCGACCAACCAGCCGAGGAGCAGGACCGAGAGGTTCATGCCGGTCGCCCAGTCCTTGATGACGTTGCCGATCCCGGCGTCCACCAGAGTCTGCTTGAAGCCGCCACCGGCCGCGACGATGAGCAGGATCGCCGCGATGCCGGGCAGGCCGCCCCCGAGGGAGGCGCTGATGGCGTCACGTCTCATCCCGGACCTCAGGCCCAGCGCGAAGAACGCGAGAATCGTCGCGAGGAGCAGGGCCACGACCGGGTTGCCGATGAGGTCCAGGACCACCCTGACCCCCGACTTCTCATCCCTCACCGTCAGCTTCGCGATCGCGTCGGCGAGCATGAGCAGCACCGGAAGGGTGATGCTGATGAGGGCGGCCCCGAAGGGCACCTGGCGTCCGGGCCGGGGGGTTCTGGCCTTGGCCTCCCTGGCCGCCGTTGCCGTCGCCGAACGCCCGGCCCGCCCCCGGGCGTTGGGGCGCTCACCCTGTCGGGCCCCGGCTGAGGACGTCCTCGCGCCGAGGTCTGCCGGCACGCCACCGAGGGCGGCGGGGGCCGTCGTGGGCACCCACTGGTCGACGAGATGCGCCAGCACCGGTCCGGCGACGATCAGCGTCGGTACCGCGACGATGAGCCCGAAGAGCAGGGTGATGCCGAGGTCCGCCTTGAGCAGCGCGATCGCCGTCAACGGACCGGGGTGCGGCGGGACGAGTCCGTGCAGCACCGAGAGGCCGGCCAGGGCGGGGATGCCAACCTTCATCACCGAGATGTTGAGCTGACGGGCGACGAGGAGCACGACCGGCACGAGGAGGACGACACCGACCTCGAAGAACAACGGGAGGCCGATGATGGCCGCGATCAGCGCCATGGCCCACGGCAGCCGGCCGGGTCCGACCCGCCCGATGATGGTCTGGACGATCCGGTTCGCCCCTCCGGAGTCCTCGAGCAGCTTGCCGATCATGGCGCCGAGCGCAATAAGGATGCCAACCCCTCCTGCCGTATCCCCCGAAACCCTTGACGAAGCTCGTGATGATGACGGAGGGAGGCATGGTGGCCACCGCACCCAGCACCGCCGAGCCGAGGATCAGCGCCAGGAACGGATGGACCTTGACGACCGTGATGAGGACCACGACGACGGCGATACCCAGGAGGCAGGCCAGCACGAGCTGGCCGTTACCGGCATACACGGGCGGCGGGTCGGCCGACGGCAGGAGTGACAGTGCGGTGGCCGGGGTGCTCATGGATCCTCCAGGGTTCGCGGGCGGGGCCAGCTCAGATCGTGGGAGCGAGATTCAAGGCCTTGAGCGCGGCCTGGAGCACCTGCGCCTCCGTGCCCTCGTCCGAGACGACCGCGCCGGGCTCGTCCGGCCCGAGCGGCTCGAGGGTCGCGAGCTGGCTGGCCAGGAGCGAGGCCGGCATGTAGTGGCCGGCCCGGTGGTGGAGCCGGTCCTCGATGAGACCGTCCGGAGCGGTCACGTGGCAGAACCGGACGTGCGGCCGGCCCTCGCGCAGCAGGTCCCGGTAGACCCGGCGCAGGGCCGAGCAGGTGATCACCGCGGACCGCCCGTCCGCCTCCTGCTGCGACATCCACTCGCCGATGAGCTTCAGCCAGGGCCAGCGGTCGTCGTCCGTGAGCGGCACGCCACGGTGCATCTTCGCGACGTTGGCCTCCGGGTGGAACGCGTCGCCCTCGGCGAAGAGCCAGTGCATGCTGACCGCGATGCCCCTGGCGACGGTGGTCTTGCCCGAGCCGGAGACGCCCATGACCACCACGAGGTCGACATCGCCCATACCGCTCACCCTAGCCAGCGACGGGCTGCCAAGTGCCGGCTTGCCACATGCTCGGCACCCGGGTAGGTTCTCGCAGTTGTGCGCCGGACAGCCAAGACCACCTGGATCCTGGCCGGCGCAGGGTTTCGCCGGTACTCGACCTACCGGATCGCCATCCTCGCCGGCCTCACGACCAACAGCGTCTTCGGCCTTATCCGGGTGTCGATCCTCCTCGCCGCGCTGGCCTCCGCCGGCACCGACATCGCCGGTTACTCGGCGAGCGAGGCGAGCTCTTTCGTCTGGTGGTCGCAGGGGCTCATCGCCTCGGTCAACCTGTTCCAGTGGAACGACGTCGCCGTCCGGGTCAGGTCCGGCGACATCGCCGTGGACTTCGCGCGTCCCCTCGACCCGCAGCTCGCCTTCCTCGCCGGCGACCTCGGCCGCGCCGCCCTGCAGCTCCTCGCCCGAGGTCTGCCGAGTATCCTCGTCGGAGCGCTCACCTTCGGGATCGCGCTGCCCCGAAGCCCGTGGCTGTGGCCGCTCGCCGTGCTCAGCACACTGCTCGCGGTCCTCATCTCGTTCGGCTGCCGGTATGCTGTCAACGTCGCCTCCTTCTGGTGGGTCGAGAACCGCGGTCCGCAGCTGGTCTACCTGGTAGTCAGCGGGTTCCTCTGCGGTCTCTACCTGCCTGTGCACTGGTTCCCGGACTGGCTGCAGACGCTGGCCCACGCGACGCCCTTCCCGTCGATGCTCCAGTCGCCCATCGACCTCCTCAGCGGGCGGGCCTCCCTCGATGACGCGCTCCCGTTGCTCCTGACCCAGGGCGGATGGGCCCTGGCTGTGCTCGCCCTCGGCCAGGCCCTCACCCGGATGGGCCGGCGCAAGCTGGAGCTCCAGGGTGGCTAGCGACCTCTCGTCCGGGGCCCGGAGCGGCCTCCGGGCAAAGTGGACCAGCCGCTCGCGGCCCTACCGCGTCATCCTGCACGCCCGGATGCGGGCCCAGACCTCCTACCGGGCGTCCTTCGTGACCGACCTCGTCGGGACTCTCCTGGTCGGACTCACCGAGCTCGCCGAGGTCTACGTCCTCTTCTCCAACGTCCCCCGGCTGGGCGGGCTGACGTTCAGCCAGGCGCTGCTCGTGTTCGCCCTGGCAAACATCGCCTACTCACTCTCAGACATGTTCGTCGGCCACCTCGACAACCTTCCGACCTACATCCGGGCCGGGACGATCGACGTGTTCTACCTCCGCCCGCTGCCGCTGCTGGCCCAGCTGGTGACCAGCGACATCTCCTTGCGCCGCTTCGGACGGCTGGCCATCGCGCTGGCGGTGCTCGTCGTCGCGGTCGTCGGCAACGACATAGCGTGGTCGCCGCGAACGGTGTCGATGCTCGTCATCGCCGTCACGGCCGGGACGGCCATCGTCGGTGCCCTCTTCACGACCGCGAGCGCGCTCCAGTTCTTCCTCATCGAGGGATCCGAGCTGACCAACGGTTTCACCTACGGCGGTGCCTACGCCTCGCAGCAGTCCACCCAGGTCTTTCCCAACCCCCTGCGGATCCTCTTCACCTTCGTCGTCCCGGCGGCCTTCATCGCCTACCTGCCCGCCGTCGTCATCCTCGGCCTCCCTGGGGCGACCCTCCTCCCCGCGTGGCTCGGGTGGCTGACGCCGCTCATGGCCGTCGTGGCGTGGACCGTGGCGCTCGTCCTGTGGCGCGTCGGCACCAGGCACTACCAGGGAGCAGGCGGATGAACGCCACCGACCCGGGCCGGCCCGTCATCGAGACCATGGACCTCACCCGCACCTTCCGGCGGCGCGTTCCGGGGCTGCGTCGTGGTGAGCTGTTCACTGCCGTGGACCGGATGTCCTTCACCATCGCGCCGGGTGAGTCGGTCGGCTACATCGGCGCGAACGGCGCGGGCAAGTCGACAACGATCAAGATGCTCACGGGGATCCTGCGACCCACGTCCGGCACGCTGCGCACCTGCGGGCTCGACCCGATGCACCAGCGCAAGGACGTGGCCCGGCGGGTCGGCGTGGTCTTCGGCCAGCGCTCGCAGCTCTGGTGGGACCTGCCCCTGCACGAGTCGTTCACCATCCTCGGAGCGATCCACGGCCTGAGCGGCGCGGCGGTGCGCGCGCGGGCGGCCATCCTCGTCGAGCAGCTGGAGATGGCCGACACTCTCGACACCCCGGTTCGCCAGCTGTCCCTCGGCCAGCGGATGCGCGCAGAGATCGCCGCGGCGCTGATGCACTCACCCGACCTGCTCGTCCTCGACGAGCCGACGATCGGCCTGGACGTGCTCAGCAAGCAGCGCCTCCGGGAGTTCCTGCGCCGCGAGCGGACCGAGCGGGGCACCACGTTGCTCCTCACGACCCACGACATGGGAGACATCGAGCGCCTCTGCGACCGCGTCCTCGTCGTCGACCACGGACGGCTGGCCTTCGACGGCACCCTCCCCGGACTCGCGGAGACGGTCGGCGCACGACGGGTTCTCGTCGTGGACCTCGTCGCGCCGACGAAGCCGCTGCACGGCATACCGGAGACAACGCTGCTGGACAGCAAGGGCAACGGGCTGCGACAGCGGCTCGCGTTCGACGCCTCGGCCACGACTGCCGCCAGGGTGCTGGCCGAGGTCAGCGGCCGCGCCGAGGTGCTCGACCTGGCCATCGAGGAGCCCGACATCGAGGACGTCGTCCGACGGATCTACTCGGCCACCCGCTGAGGCCCCTCCCCCAGCGGCGAGGCCGCCGGGCCACTCCCGCCGCAGACCTCTCCGTCAGAGGGTGAGGAGCATCCGGGTGTTGCCGAGGGTGTTGGGCTTGACCCGCTCGAGGTCGAGGAACTCCGCGACGCCCTCGTCGTAGGACCGCAGCATCTCCGCGTACACCTCGGGCTCGACCGCCTGCCCCTCGATCACTTCGAAGCCGTGCCGCCCGAAGAACTCGGTCTCGAAGGTCAGGCAGAAGATCCGCCGGACCCCGAGCTCCCGCGCGTCCTCGAGGAGCGCCCGCAGGAGCACGCCACCAACCCCATTTCCGAGGTGGTTCGCGGCCACGGCAACCGTCCTGATCTCCGCCAGGTCCTCCCACATGACATGCAGCGCGCCGCAGCCGATGACGACGCCGTCGACCTCGGCGACCCGGAACTCGTGAACCGACTCGTAGTAGGTCACGGCCTCCTTGGGCACGAGCACCCGAGAGGCGGCCAGCGGTTGGACGATCTGACGGATGGCTCGCACGTCAGGGGTCCGGGCGCGCCGGACGGCGATGGAGGCAGCGCTCATGCGGCGGACGGGGCGTCGTCGATCGCCTGACGGAGCAGGTGGATCAGCGCGTCGAGCTGGAGCGAGTCGCCGGTGGAGATGTCCTCGTCGCTGCCGTCGAGAGCCCGCGCTGCCAGACCCTGTTTGGCGTCGATGAGCTCGGCGATCTTCGAGTCGATCGTCCCGGCGGCGAGGATCCGCCAGGCCGTGACGGGCTCGTCCTGGCCGATCCGGTGGACGCGGTCGATGGCCTGCCCTTGCTCGGCCGCCGTCCACGAGAGCTCGGCGAGGACGACGTTCGAGGCCGCGTGCAGGTTGAGGCCGACCCCGGCCGCCATGAGCGAGCAGACAACCACCTCGACCTCGGGGTCCTTCTGGAAGGCGTCGATGGCCTCCTGGCGCTGGCGGGTCGTCTGGTCGCCGCGTACCGAGACCGTGCGAAGTCCGGCCTCGGCCAGCATCCGCTCGGCCGTGTCCATGACGTCGATGTGCTTGGCGAAGAACACCACCTTGCCGACCGAGCGGGCGAGCTGCGCGGTGTAGTCGGACGCCAGAGCCGCCTTGGCCTGGCCGATCTTGCGGACCATCGTGAAGACGTTCTCCGTGCCGCTGCTCGACGAGGAGGACTCCAGCTCGGCGAGCGCCACCCGGCGCATGAGCGCGGCGTCGGGCTCGCCGTCGCGCTCGACCCCCTCGCGTCTCTGGAGGAGCGTGCGGTACTTGCGGTGGAGGCGCTGGCCCAGGTCGCGCTCGGCCTGCCGGATCGAGCGGCCCAGGTCGTCGTCGAGCTCGACGGGCAGGTCGGCGATGCGCTTCTCCGGAAGGTCCTTGGCGACGTCGACCTTGCGGCGCCGCACGATGCCCATGTCGATGACTGCCGAACGGGCCTGGGGATAGAAGCCCCGCTCGGCCGGCGTGTAACCCGAGGCCTCGAGCCGTCGCAGGATGTCGGGGCCCGGCTTGCCGCCCTTGACCCAGCCGAGGAAGCGCCAGATCGCCTGGAAGTCCTCGACGTCGTTGATGAGCGGGGTGCCGGTCAGGGCCATGAGCAACGGGTTGCCGCCCGGGGTGTGCTCCCGGATCCGCTCGGCGAGCGCCAGCACGTGCTGGGAGCGCTGCGAGCTGAGGTTCTTGATGAAGTGGGCCTCGTCGACGACCATCGAGCGGAAGCCGAGTGCCGACAGCCACGAGAGGTGCCGGTCGAGGATGGCGTAGTTGACGACGAAGACGTCGGCGAAGGCGTCGACTTCCCGGCCGTCGCCGTGGATGAGCGTGACCCGGCGCTGGGGCGTCCAGCGCTGCACCTCGCGGGCCCAGTTGATCTTCACGACGTTGGGCACGATCGCCAGCATCGGGTATGCATGGGCAACGGAGGCCGCAATGACGGCTTGGGCGGTCTTGCCGAGTCCCGGCTCGTCGGCGAGCAGGAAGGTGCGGTGCCCTTCCCGGACGCTCTCGAGCAGGCGCGCCTGGTGGGCCATGACCGTGCTGCCCGGGGGGGAGAAGCGGTCGATGGCCGGCGTCTCCGGCAGCTCCATCGACGCGGCCGCACCGCCGGCGCCCTGCTCGAACGCGCGGTAGAGCGGGTCCATGAGGTCCCACCCGGCCAGGCGGCCAGGCTGGTAGTCCTGCTGACGCGCGCGGTCGAGATCGGGGGCGAGGAACGGGTTTGCCATGACCCGGGCCGGCACCGAGGCCGGGACGACCTGCCGTGCGGCCAGCTCGGCGGAGACCACCGGCGCCCGGGTCGGCTCAGGTGGCGTGATGACGAGCTGCTCCGGAGCCAGTTCGGCGCCCGACTCGAGCAACCAGTCCCGACGCATGCGCTGGGCCGCGGGGCCCGGCTTGGCGGACTCGTCGAGGAGGGTGAGCAGGCTGGTGTCCCGGGCTGCGACGCGGGCGAGGATCGTCGCCACGCCGTCGAGCCTTTTGAGCAGCTCGAGCCGGGTCGCGCCGGCGACGGAGGCCTCGTCGCGGATCCTGGCCCGCTCCTCGCGCACGAGCAGGGCAATGACCTGGAACTTCGTCCGGTTGGTCGGACCGACCTTGCCCTGGTCGGACTTCGCCTCCACCTCGCGCACCCGGCGGGCGAGGACGGGGATGATCGGGGCAGGGTCGTCCGGACGCATCATCGACTTGCGGGGACCGGGGCGACCGGACGTGCGACGGCGGACAGTGGGCGGCATACTCCTCCTGGTGACGAGGCGTTGACGGCGGACCGGGTCCCAGCGGAACGGCGCCGTGCTGGCGCGGTGTCGGGCTGGCGCGGTGTCATCGCAACGGACCGGCGTGGGCCTGTCGCGGATGCGCCAGGTGCGCGACGGTCTTGGGCGGCGAGGGCACTCCGGTCCTGACCCGATCGGCCCGCCCTCGAGCACCAACGGCGACCATACCCGGAACGCCCAGGGACAGCCTACGGCCACAAGCACGAGATCGACACCGCGGGCCGGTCCAATGGCTCCCTCACGCCGCACCAAGTGCGGGCGAACCGCCCCCGGACGGATGTCCGGGGGGCCGTCCTGGTCGTGCTGCGTCGCAGTCAGCCTGCGGCTGAGCCGGTGGAGTCCTGCGGACCCGAGCCCCGCGCGACCGTCTCGACCGGTGGCGTGTCCGGGATCTCCGGCAGAGTGTCCTCGCGGCGCGAGCCGGTGAAGAGGAAGGTGGAGTCCTTCTCGTCCCCCGTGGCGTCCACGAGCACGAACTCGCCGGACTTCAGCTCGCCGTAGAGGATCTTCTCCGACAGGACGTCCTCGACCTCGCGCTGGATGGTGCGGCGCAACGGTCGGGCACCGAGCACGGGGTCGTAGCCCTTCCGGGCGAGCAGGGCCTTGGCCATGGTCGTCAGCTCGAGGCCCATGTCCTTGTCCTTGAGGCGCGAGTCGAGCTTGGCGATCTCGAGGTCGACGATCTGGACGATCTCCTCCTGGCTCAGCTGCGGGAAGACGATGATGTCGTCCACGCGGTTGAGGAACTCGGGGCGGAAGTGCTGCTTGAGCTCGTCCTGGACCTTGTTCTTCATCCGCTCGTACTCGGACTTGGTCTCTGGGCCGGCCGAGAAGCCGAGGCTGCCCTTGGTGATGTCCCTCGTGCCGAGGTTGGTCGTCATGAT
>JAABUR0100005315.1_pt1 | contig 16513 bp, 19 predicted proteins | sample 5560091 | NCBI WGS metagenome assembly JAABUR01 (sample SAMN10711879, study PRJNA513375) | rock metagenome | isolation source: Antarctica rocks | place: Antarctica: Victoria Land, University Valley sud | reverse complement strand
ACCGACCGCCTCAACCAGCTCCCACTGTTCCTGCACCGATACAACTACCATCGACCCCACACCGCACTAAAAGGCCTCGCCCCCGTCATGCGCACCCGCACCGTCACCAACCTGTCCGGATCGAACAGCTAGCGTGCCGGTCGCTGAACCGGTGAACACCACAACCGACGTGCCCACTCGTGACATCGCTTCGTTTCCTGTTCCTTGGTGGTCCATCAGCCGCTCACCACGCGCTGGCGGTGGCGCATCACGGCCGCTCCGACGCCCCGGTCGTCATCCAAGACGAACACAGCGTGGCGGTTGCCTTAGCCCTAGGAGCTGCACGAAGACATCTCCCGTCCATGAGGGCCCGCGAGCCCGGCGGCGTTCGATACCGTCTCGGTGCCCGCCAGTTCTTCGTAAGGTCAAGGGATGATTGTTCCACCAGCCGCCCTGCTTGATGGGTGGGAACTTCCGCCGGTCCAGCACCTGGGTGCCAAGAACAACCAGAACTGGGTTGTGGAAGCTGACGGGCAGCGACTGGTCTTGCGTAGTTCTGTCGACTATCCCGCCCTGGACCAGCTCTACGAACTAACGCTACTCGATCGCTTGTTCGCGGCAGACTGGCCCCGTACCCCGCCCCGTACAGGGACCTGGGCTTGCCCCGTGTTGGTGGACGGTGGGTCAGGCTGAAGCGTCCCAGGTTTCCTGCCGCATCCTTGTGAGTTGGAAGGATGAACCCTATGCCGAAGCAGATCGTTCCGGAGCTCCGTGCCCGCGCGGTGCGTCTGGTGACCAAGCACCGCGGAGAGTACCTGTCGCTCACGGCCGCGTCAGCGGCGGTGGCGAAGCAGTTGGGCGTCGGACAGGAGTCCGATCGCTCGGTGGGTGATCCAGGCCGAAGTCGATGCCGGCGGTCGGGACGGTGTCACACCCTGGAGCTGGAAGAGATCCGCAAACTGAGGCCGAAACCGGCAGTTTCAGCGATGGAAAGTGGGCGGGCGTACTCCTCGTCTATGACGTCCTGCACCCGATGGACGGTGTCGGCCAGATGATCGCGGTGACTGAGCATGGCGCTGAACTGTGGCGCGGATCCGTTGCGGCGGGCAGGGACCACCATCATTCGGGCGACCCGGGCGGCAAGTGCCGGCCCCGGTCGGCGGCCAACAGGTGCAGCGCCAGATCGATGCCGCTGGCAATGCCGGCGGCGGTGGCGATCCGGTCGTCGACGACGTAAAGGACGTCACGCACGACCCTGACGAGCTGATACCTGCACTCCAGGGTGTCCTGGATGTCGTGATGCGTGGTGGCCCGCCGCCCGTCGAGCAGACCCGCCGCGGCCAACGCAAACGCGCCGCTGCAGATGCCGGCTATCTGACCCCGTCCCGCAACGGAACGATCCAGTCATCATGTTGATGGCGCTAACTGGAATTTCCCCCAGGCTTGCTCACTGAAATTCCTCGCCTTCATTGCTCCCGCACCCACTGAGCAATCGGGCCATTGCCCACTCGTCCAGGGGCCGCGCCCCGCCCCACCTGGCCTGATCGTCATCCCGTCAGCCAGCGCGCACCACCGATGCCCGCTGGCGCGATGAGCGCCGACCGAGATCGCCATAGTGCGTGCGTCTGGGCCTGTGGCACGGCGTCGCCTGGGACCTCCGGTCCTTGCGATTCGGGTCAGGACGAATCCCGACGGGCGCGCCCGGGAAAGGGTTGCGGGGTGGCTCTCGGTGCCGTCTAGTGACTACATGGTCGAGCAGGGGCTGACGGGTCAGCGCTTCCAAGGCATCGTCGAGCTGCGTCAGTACACGCTGCACCCGGGGCGTCGTGATGACTTGATTGACGTCTTTGAGGAGTTCTTCATCGAGTCGCAGGAGGATTGTGGGATCGACGTGGGCGGACTGTTCCGCGACCAGGGCGACGCCAACCGCTTCGTGTGGATGCGCGGGTTCCGGGATCTGGAGGACCGGACGCGCGCTTTGGAGTCGTTCTACGGCGGTCCGGTGTGGGCGGAGCACCGGGACCGGGCCAACGCCACGATGATCGACAGTGACGACGTCCTGCTGCTGCAGCCCTGCGGGTTCCGCTGCGATCGGCTGGTGGAAGTGACGGCCACGGCAGCTGCGATTTCCGTCCGGGCCGTGGCAGGTATCTGGGTGTCCGACCGAGCGGACAACCTCGATCAGCTCGCGACGTCCGACGTCCACGACCTCCTGCGTACCCAGCTGCAGACCTGCCTGGGGCTGTGGCGGTCGCACCCGGGGCCAAACGACTTCCCGGCCCTCCCGATCAGGGACGAGCACGCCGTGGTCTGGCTGGCGGTCTTCCCCGATCCCGGTAACTGCAGCGACGCGATGGAGCGCCTGCACTGCTCGCTGGGTTGGCAGCAGCTGGAGGAGCGGTTGAGCCATGCGGGAACGACGTACCAGGAGCTCCCGCTCCTTCCCACCGACCGTTCGCGGCACCAGTGGATGCTGCGGGCTTTCCACCCTGATGAGAGGAACGCGCGTGATCCAGGCTTTGTGGCCCCGTGAGCTGGACGGCCTGCCGAGGCGGACGACGGGGTTCGACTTCCTGGTCGGCACCTGGCAGGTGCACAACCGGCGGCTGCGGGCGCCGCTGACCGGTTCGGAGGAGTGGTATGAGACCTCCGCCAGGGCGGCTTCCATGACCATGCACAACGGCTCGGTGAGCATAGACGAGATGTGGTATGCCGAGCTGGGGTTCGCTGGCTCCTCGATCCGGGTGCACACGCCGGAAGACGACCTGTGGTCGATCTACTGGGTCAGCAGCCGTACCGGTGAGCTGCAACCGCCGGTCAGCGGGCGCTGGAACGACGACGGCACCCGCTTCGAGGCCCAGGGCCCCGACGTATACGAGGGCCAGCCGATCATCTCGCGGTACTACTGGCACTCGATCACCGACACCGAGGCCAGCTGGGAGCAGGCGTTCTCGACCGACCAGGGCCAGGTCTGGGAGACCAACTGGGTGATGACCTGGACCAGGGGGCCGTGGGACTAGCCAGCCACTGCCTGCCGTAGATGAGCCGCGGGTTCCCGGTCGGGGTCGGGGTCGAGGTCGGCTGTCCCAGGCAGTAGCGCTGGGCGTGGAGAGGTCCTCGAAGAGCCGGCGGCCGAGTGTCCCCGCCGTGGGGCCAGCGACGATCCGCAGCTCGTCAGCAGGTCGGCATCGAGCAGCTACTGGACGAGCTGAATGCTTCCGCGCACTCGACGTCCGAAAACCTCGGCCCAGAAGCTGCGCCCCCCCCCGTCCCACATGTTCCGCCCAGCCGTACGGCGTCCTGGGTCGACGCCGCCGCCGCTCGATCGCGTCTGACTCGGACCTCTGGGTCGTTGCTCGCCGCCTGCCTCAGGGCCCGACATCGGAGCGCAGCCCGGTGTGCGTGCCACGGTGAGCAAGGTGTTGTAGCCGTCGGCCGGGTCATGGTTGCGGCGCCAGTGGACGGTGTTGACCACCATGAGCGGGGCAGCCCGGCAAGGTTGGCCATGACGGGCGCGCCCCCTTAGGACCCGGACAGATCGGGGGCGACGCTGGACTTCAGCAGTTCGCGACCCGGAGTGGTGAGGGAGTACAGGACCAGTCGCCCTTCCCGTGCGCTGACGGCCAGGCCACTCTGGGCCAGTGCGGAGAGATGGGCGCTCACCGTGCCCGGGGCCAGCTCCAGTTGCCGTGCGAGGTCGGTGGTGCTGCGCGGCACCACCTTGAGCTCCTGCATGATCGCCGCCCGTGAACGGCCCACGACCTGGGCGAGCGCGCGACCGCCGCGGCGGCGTGCGCGGTGAGTCCAGATGTTGACGGCGCCGCGCGCGGGGTAGCAGATGGTCACCCGCCGGTTGGCGCCGAAGGCGGCGACCACGCTCGGCCCCCGGAAGACGCTCGGGATGAGGTCAATACCCTGCCCGGTGGTGAGCACGGTGCACTCACGGCGGGACGCCAGCGGGAGGGTGAGGACCGATCCACGGTAGGTGATGCCACGGTGCAGGGACTGCAGCGTCGGCCCCAGCCCGTACCTGGACAGCATCCCCTGTCGGAAGGCGATGTCGGCACGGGCGATCGCCTCCGCGCTCTCCCAGATCAAGGACAGGCCCTGGGCCCAGTACGTCGCCATCGCGTCGGTCACAGAGTTGAGCAACCGCACCCGATTGCCCCAGGCGATCGGAGACTCAGGCGCGAGCTGTCGCAGGACGCTCAGGTCCGACTCGACGCAGCGGGGGTCGGTGTGGCGCAGGCGGGAGATCTGCGCCGCCGGGCTGGTGTCCTCGGGTCCCGGGCTCGGTGCGAGCGTGTCCGGCAACCAGCCCGGCACGTTGGTCAGGTAGGCCAGCACCCCGAGCGCGTCAGGCCGCACCCTCGACAGCAGCCGCGGCAGCGGCCGGTGCGGTCCCGGCGGGGCGGCCCGCGTGCCGGCCTGCACGCTCGCCACCGCCTCCCATACGACGTCAGTCGTGAAACGGGTCGCCGCCAAGTCGTCGGCCTCGAGGGCAATCTTCAGCACGAGCGGGAGCCTAACGGCCGAGCGCCACCTGGTTTCCCACCGGATCCGGTCCCCCAGCTTGCGGTCGGGGTTGTCGAAGAGTTGTAGGCCGATCGGGTCAGAGTTGAAGCGGCGGTGGTCTGGCCGTACTTGAGGGCGAGGCGGCCTTTGGCCAGTGGGCACCACAGCAGGCTTGCGATGTGCTGGTCGCCAATGAGGTCGATCATTTCGCGTTCAAATATGCTGATATGGCGAAGAATGTTCGGTGCGGTCGCGAAGGAGGAACTGTGGACGCGACAGATGAGGCAATTTTACGCAGGCTTCAGCAGAACGGTCGGCAAACGAATCGTGAGCTGGCCGAGGCGATCGGGATCGCCCCGTCGACGGCGTTGGAACGGACACGCGCGTTGCGCGCGAGTGGTGTGATCGCCGGGTTTCATGCTTCGTTCGATCCTGCATCGCTTGGGCGAGGTGTGCATGCGCTGATCGCGATCCGCGTTCGTCCTCAGTCGGAGGAGGCAATCCTGACCGTGCGGGACAATCTTGCGAAGCTGCCCGAGACGCTAAGTGTGTTCGTGGTGACCGGCAACGACGATGTCCTCGTGCACGTCGCCGTGCCCAGCACGCAGTACCTGCGTGACTTCGTGCTGGACGGACTCGCCCGGCGCAAGGAGTTCGTGGACGTGCGCACCACCGTTGTTCTCGATTATCTCGAAGTACACGAGCAGGGCGAACTATTTGCGCCCAGAAAAGCTAGATAGCCGAACGTCGTTCGGTCGGCGGGGGCCAATTCGGCTGCCGCACGAAACAAGTGAACGGTTGGGCTGCCGTTGTATGCCTTATGTTCGGTCGCTGTTCCGCTCGGATGCCTGGCGCCATATTGTTCGGCTGCCCTATCCGTTCCCCGATCGAAGGCAACCCATGACCGACTATCTCGTCGCTCCGCGGGGTAACGATCGGCTCGAACTTGCCGGCCACTCGGGTCGAATGTTCACCAAAGTCGTGGTTGCGGTAGTTGATGAAGTAGTGGTGTTGAGCCCCGTCGGCGTAGTTCCGGGACGGCGGTGGCCAGCCTCCGAATCACCGGGTCCTACTGTGGTCGGGCGGGCGGAACCGCATTCTCGGCAGCGTAAGGCCGATGGTCTCCTACTAATCGCCGGCGAGGACGACTCCGTCCCGCCGATCGAGACCTATGTCGCGGAGACGGTGGAGAGCGGGCCGAACGCCACGATGCGTTTCGCCAATCCCCGACATCATCCGCACGGCCACCTACCTCGTGCCGCCGAGATGCCCGAGGTGCGCATTGTGGACATCGTCGGCTTGGAAACCCAGGCCCACATCGGCATCAACGTCGCTGCCCCGCGGCAGATCGGCCGCTACGGATCGCGCAGTCGAGAACAAGAGCCGGCTTCCGTTGGTTACGGGAGTCCGCATCGAAGACTGAACACCGTCCAAGCGGCGGCCGGCCCGGCTGGACACATCAAGGGAGCTCATCTCGACACCAAGAAAGGAAGATGCCGTGCAACCCCGCCATAGCATCGGCTTGGAAAGCGACTTCCAACACGAGGCGCTCGCCATCGAGCGCAATCCGGAGGCCGGTCTGACCGCGATCGTCGCTGTCCATTCCACCGTTCTCGGCCCGGCCATCGGCGGTTTGCGGATCCTGCCGTATCCATCGTGGTCGGCGGCGATGGTTGACGCGCTGCGCCTTTCCGAGGCCATGACTTTGAAGACGGCAGCAGCCGGGTTGCCGCTGGGCGGGGGTAAGGCGGTGCTACTGCAGCCGCCTGGGGGCAGCGATCGGCGCGCCCTGATGCACGCGATGGGCGAGATGGTCAACCGGCTGGATGGGAAGTTCGTGATCGGCGAGGATATCGGCACTACGCCGCTTGATATGGACTGGATCGCCGAGCGCACCGAATCGGTGACGGGCCGCTCGCCTGCAGAAGGAGGATTGGGGGACCCGTCGCCGGCAACGGCCAGGACGGTCTTCGGTGCGATGCGGCAGGCACTGGGGCTGGTGGCCGATTCCCAGGACCTGACCGATCGGGTGGTGGGCATCATGGGCGTCGGAAAGGTCGGCGGCGCCCTGGCCCAGCTGGCAGCCGAGGCAGGAGCTCGGGTAATCCTTTCCGACACGGACACCGAGCGGGCCCTCGAAGTCGGCGCGTTCTGCGGCGCCGAGGTCGTTCCCGTGGCGGGGTTTCTGGCGCGGCCATTCGACGTGTTCGCACCTTGCGCGGGCGGTCAGGTACTCAACGTCGAGAGCGCCGGCGCCGTCCAATGCCGGGTGATCGCCGGCGCGGCTAACAACCAGCTGACCGAGGACGCTGCGGCTGAAATCTTACACTCGCGAGACATTATGTATGTGCCCGACTTCGTCGCCAACTGCGGTGGCGTGATCTTTAACGGTGCCGAGTACCTCAAGCGTGATCCGGGCTTGATCGACCACGACCTGGACGCCGCCGTACGCCGAACGGGCGAACTCCTCCAGGCAGCCGTCAGTGCTAACGCTTCACCGCTGACCGTGGCCCGCCGGGCGGCGCTTGATCGGATCAGCGCAGCCCGGGCTGGACGAGAGCGGCAATCAGCGGCACAACCATAACGACGCGGACGTTTGTCGCTTCCCTACCTCGATGACGTCACCGCGCTTCGAACTCGGCTTTAAAGGAGCAGTTGATCCCAGAATGCGCTGTGGGACTAAAGCGCATTCGGCGCCACGGCAGCCAACTTGTGTCATTGCGCCCCTGATGCGAAGCGGTCCTTTCGAATCGACCGACGTCACCCACATCAGGCATCTACCGCCACCATACCGTGTTCACCAAACCACGGAGCCGATGCTAACCGCCGAGGCGCATCACCGCAGTTGTACCAATTGATCCAGCGGGCGGGTCTCCCACTAAGCCTCGCGGTATATCACCCAGGTAAGGTTCGGAGCGTCGATCGCCTCGGTCTTGAGCAGTCCGATGGTCGATTCCATCAGAGCGTTGTCCAGCGCGACTCCGACTGTGCCGAAGGATCCGGCGATTTCAGCGCCGGCCAACGCCTGGGGTGAATGCAAGCGACATATATCGATTCGGCTTCGGATTGGTGAACCAAACCCGTTGTGGTGATGAAACTATCGTAGCGGCGGCGGGTGTGCAGCGCGGTGACAAACCGTGCTGGCCGGCGAGGAGTTCGATCATGATGCGGCAGGCGATCCGGGCGCCTTCCATCAGGTCGGCGTGGATGCCCAAGGTCCCGTAGTAGGCGGGGGCGGGGTCGAAGGGGAGTCCCCGCTCCCAGGCATCCTGGGCGGCCCAACGCCCTTGACGGCGCCCCGGTCGTCCTGGTCGACTTCACCGGCCCCGAAGGCCTGGTCGCCCGAGTCCGCGCCCGCTGGCGCACCACCAACGTCACCGGCCCGGTCGGTGCGCTACTGCCCCGCGGCGAGCGTGAGCGTCTCACCGGTGCCGGCTGGCTCGAAGTCGATGCAGGCCATAGCCAGCAACTGCCGGGCAAACTTAGGCGAGGCTGTTAGCAAAACGCGCCGGTGAATGTGCGACCATCTACTTACTCGCCTCCTTCGGCGGACGGAAACAGTGGTTCAAACCAAAGTCAAGTGCCCGGTAATCGAGAGCTCTTTTTGTTAGCTCGGTCGCTTCGCCGAGCAGACGTCTTGGCCATCGCGCGAACTCCGCAATACACTCCGATCACCATGCAGAGAATTAATGCGATCAGAATAACAATAAGAAGCGGGTCAACGCCAGGATCGATTTGATCATCTGCAGCGATGATCCCATCTCTAATTCGCACCGTAAACCAGGCCCACAAACCAAATCCGGCAGCTACGAACCCAACACCAGTCAGTAAAAATGTGGCTTGCTTGGCGGCCCCGGTATAGATAGTAGCTCCTCTGGTATGATCCACCATACTCCCTTTTTTCGGTCAAGTTCAGGTGAGTGTACCCCCACCTGCGGCTGTGAATCCCTGATTTATATGGCTCGGTTTGCTCTAGTTATTTGGCGCTATTGGGTGCCGATGACGAGTGTTTGGCGGGCGGCGTTGACCAGGTCGACGGTGATGTTGTCGAGGTCGTTGATGTCGCGGAGCCGGCCGATCTGGGTCATGAGGCGTCGATGAGGCGGAAGTTGCCACCGGTGATCCGCACGATCGCCCCCCACGACGTCACTGCTGGACCTGTGGAATCGTCCGACAGTGCAACAAACCGCCGGATGAGGCTTGACGCATGGCGCCAGCCGGGAACGACCCGACAGGTCGGCAGCGCAGTCGGCTCGTTCGATCATTCCGGTGATTCCGAGGGCCGGCGAGTCTGGTTGGCCTCGTGGATCATTGCCCAGGCGTCTGCTACCGGGCCGACGTGGCCGAGCTTGTCGGGGTTGAGCACCGTGCGGATCGTCTGGATCTGCCCGTCGAGGATGTCCAGCGTCCAGGTATTGAGCACCTTGTGGTCCCGATCGCGGAAGATCGCGCCCGGTTGCCCGTTCACCTGGTGTGGCTCCAGGTCTCCGCCGATCCGGACGAACAATGGGAATGTCGAGGCAAGCACCCTGGCCACCTTGTCGGCGCCGACAATGCCCTTGCCCCACTGTGGTGCCTTACCGCCGCCGTCAGCGATCATTTGAGCGTCGGCGGCCAGCAATTCCCGCAGTCCCCCGACGTCGCCCTCACGCAGCGCGCCGAAGAATCGGGCCGCCAGCTTATCCCGCTCCCTGCGGTCCGCCTCGAACCGCGGGCGTCCTGCCTCCATGTGACGCCGCGCCCGCATCGCGAGTTGACGGCATGCCGACTCCGACCGATTTACCGTCGACGCGATCTGCGGGAAACCGAACCCGAACACCTCGCGCAGCACGAAGACCGCCCGCTCGAGTGGGCTGAGCCGCTCGAGCAGCAAGAGAGCCGCCATCGACACCGAGCCGGCCAGCTCCGCCGACCGCGCGGGATCGGAATAAGGATCGTTGAGCAGCGGCTCCGGGAACCAATTCCCGACGTATTCCTCCCGCCGGAAACGGGCGGAGCGCAGTACGTCGATCGAGATCCGGGTGACGACGGCAGAGAGGAATGCCTTGGTCGAGGTAGGTTCTGTCGGGGAGGACTGGTAGCGCAGCCAGGTCTCCTGGACCGCGTCTTCGGCCTCGCTCACACTCCCGAGGATCCGATAGGCGATCGCGAACAGCAGCGACCGTAACTCCTGGAATTCCTCGTCCCTGGTCACGCCAATTCTTCCTTGAATCCTTGCCGCCACGACGGATACCGCAGTTGCCAGCCGAGTTCTCTTTTGGCCTTGGCGTTGGAGAAGCCGCGGCCCTCGGTCATCATCGTCACCGCCACTTGCCCGGCCAGCAGCCTGGCCAGCCAGCTGGGAACTCGCATCGGTGGCTTCGCTCCTGCGCATTCGGCCAGATAGGGCAGCCACTCGCTGACGGGGGCCGGTTCGTCGTCGACGATGTTGAACACGCCCTTCGCCTGCTGCTCCACGGCTAGCACGGTAGCGCTCGCCGCGTCGTCGAGATGCATCCACGAGGTGTATCCGCTACCTCCCCCGACGAGCGGGAACTGCCGCTTGCGTAGCGGGGCGACCAGATCTTCGGTGGCACCTGGCCCGTAGAGCCAGCCGTATCGCAGGGCCGCGCCGCCGGCCTTACCGACCACATCCTCGACGTGCCGGATCGCCGACATGTTCGCCTGCGCCGTCGTCCCCGTCAACGGGTCGAGCGGATCTTCCTCGGTCTTCACCCATCCACCCTCGCGGATGCCGTTCCAGCTGGCGTAGCTCTGCGCGACGAGGTTGGATACGCCGGTCGCGTCGGCAGCGGCCAGCAGGTGGTCCGTCCCCTCGGTGCGCAGCCGGTTCGTGGTGGCGAACCACCGATCCATGTGCTTGAAATCGGGCTTGCCGGTGATTGCCGTCAACTCGTGCACGATCGCGTCGGGCCGGGCCGCGGCCACCGCCTCACCGACCGACACCGCATCCAGCCCATCCATCACGACCGGGTCGGCACCCAGCTGCTGCACCAGTGTGAACTTGCTCTGGCTCGTCGTCGTCGCCGTCACCTGGTGGCCGCGGGCCACCAGCTGCGGCACCAGTCGCCGCCCGATAACCCCGGTCCCGCCTGCCACGAACACTCGCATAGCCGTCACCTTCCTGATTCCGGAATTTGTCTCCGAGACCCGAGACGAGACAACCCGGCCGACTGTGACATCGCAGCAGTGGCGAGACGGAACGTGTCCGTCGATCGGGTCAACCGGCGGGTGGGCGCACCGCCAACGGTGGGCTGGTGGACGTGATCGACTTCGTAGGGTCAGCTCGAGTCGCGTCGAACCTCGAGGTGCGCTGGATCCACGGAGCTCGGCGCCGGACCCGGTGCGTCGATCCGGCGATTCAGATCCACCGGCACGACGCCCACACCTTCATCCTTCGGCAGAGCATGGCCGTCAACTACGAGGCGCCGTTCATGCATCTATCGTTCGGCAACGATCGAGCACTCGTGCTGGACAACCGTTGCGAACGCCGATGCCACGCTGTTCCGTGGCGGCGTAACCGTCGACAAGCTGATGAACAGCTGGCTCAAGGAAACCCACCCACCGGCTATCAGCTCGTCGTCGCACATTCGCATGCGCATTCTGACCACGTGGCCGGCGACGGTCAGTTCGCCCGTCGGCTGGACACGGTGCTGGTCGGCTCGGCGGACCCATAGGTGCGGGCATTCTTCGGGCTCACCGACGATCCGGACGACCTCGCTGCCTACGATCTGGGCGGCCGGAAACTGCAGCTGATCGCCTGCCCCTGGCCGCCATCCGACATCGATCGCGATCTTCGATCGTTCGACCGGGTGGCTGCTGACCGGCGACACCGCCTTCCCGGGCAGGCTCTACATGAAGGACTTGGATGGTGCGGGACACCAATGCCGGAGTTGGTGGAGATCTGGTCGTTGACGCCGGCGACTGCAAGCTCTTCGCCGCAACCGTCAGGGGTCCGCCTCCGTCCGGAAGCGACACGTTTCACTAAGCGTACTCTGGTGCGTCCAACCCATCGCCGAGTCGCTCAGCCTCTGCCCGGACTGAGCGAGAGGGGTGTTGCTGCGCAAGGCTTCTGATTTGTGCGCGCATCACCTCCGGAAGGCCGCCCGTCAGCTTTGCCATGGCGCGCAAGATTATCAACGGCGCGAGCAATCCATCCTCCTCTAACAGCTCTCTCAAACGCCGCTGCACGACCATCGCGAGCGTCTCGTCTGTGTGCATGAGCACGACAAGCCCGCGGCCTGCCTGCGCGCGGACCTCAATGTCGGGATCCCGGCTTAACGGCAATGCCAATACGAGCAACTCGCTACGCGGGTTGACCGCCGCTAGCGCGGCGACGGTGAGCGCTGCCTCGCGGCGTGCCCCGGCTGCCCCGCCGCCAGCCAGCTCCGCGATCGCGTCGTAGACATCGGCATCCTCGAGCAGCCTATGGCTGCCCAGGAACCGGAGAGCGGACGGGTACGGAACAAGCGACGGTGGTTCGAGGAACGTGTCGGGGCCTGCTGTCATCAGTAAATCCTGTGCCCGCTCACGGAACAGGTCCGCAGCTGTCGGAGGCAGATGTACCTCGGAATCGGCGAGCCATTCAAATGCCGCGGATCGGTCCTCCCTGTTCACCGCGGAGTCGATCAGAAAATCGATGAGCACCGGCCAGAGCTCTTGGGTGTCGGCGGGTGCGGCGCTGACCATGACAGCTGCTGTGTGAGCGACGTTAACTCCGCCGATGGAGTAAGTGCCGCGTGCCGCGTCGGAGCGGATTGCTGCCAGGGCGTCGCGAACTACGGGAACGCCGTTGCGAACAGCTGAGTGGTCCACGGTGCCGCCCCTGAGAAGGGCGTTAAGATGGTTACTTAGCCCGGCGAGAGGGCTCGCGGCTGTTGAAGCTGGCGCCTCGCGACCAGTGCGATTCAAAACCGCGCTTGCGCTGCTGGTTAACTGTGCTGCACGCATCTGCAGGAAGTCCACCCATGCCTGCTGGGTCCGTGGCGGGATGTTCGCCCACTCGAGTCTTGCGACGGCGGGCAGCAGAGCGTCGTCCAGCAGCTCGTCCTCAGGCGGCACATTGTTTGCCTGGTTGAGAATTAGCTGAGCGACCTCCTCGGGCTGTCCGCACGCGTTGCCTAGAGCGGCGGCGGCTTCCCACGCCACAGCGCGGCGGAGCAGATCGAGCTGCCATTCACCCTGGAGGTTTGGGGGGCCACCAGCGGCGAGGCTTGCTCGGATCGCCGCCAATCCGACTCGCGCCTCGGGGGGTGCAAGGAGCTCTGCAGCTACGTTGAGCACTCTTAGTTCGACAGTACGGAGTTGCTCTGGCTGAGTGCGCGTCCGTAGCACCTGTCGTGCATCGTGACTTAGGGCGGCTAGTGGGCCGCCCATTTGCAAGCGACGGAGAACTATGTCCAACTGGTTTCGGGCTGGAGCGTGGCGAAGTAGGCGCAGAGCATCGGCTGTGTTGGCCGGGTCGCTGACGGGCTGGACAAGTCGTAGCAGAGCGAGGTCCTTGCGCACCGTGCGAACCCAGTGATGCCCGAGCAGTTCCAGTCCGAGCAGTGTAGAGAAGAGATCCGGCTGGCCGGCGCCGCCGATGCTCCGCGTCTGGTTACCAAAGCGATCGACGAAAACCTGTTCTACGTAGTCTGCGTAGGTGTCGGCGCGTGATCCATTGGTACGCACGCTGATAGTCGGCGGTAGCGCTGGAGCCCGTTTCGGCAGCATCGAAACGCCACTGCCGGAGATGATCTGTGCGTCCGAGTTGGAGTGGGGCCCGGACGTCAGGCTGATGGCGGCACTGCGGAGGCTGCCTCGTATCTGTTCGAGTGTTACGTCTGGCGATGTTGTTATTCCCGGGTTTACTGCGAAGTCGCTGCACATTGTGACGTCGAGGTGCTCGAGGGTGCGTGCGGCTTCGAGGGATCGTTCGAGATGTGGCTGACCGGCGTCTCGGAGTCGTAGCGCCCACTGCTGGAGCAGCGCGGATCGCAACAAGCTGTAGTCCGGCGTCGGCACAGCTGACACGCGTTGCACTTGTGCTTCGAGGATCGCGAAACATGTCGAGTAGTCATCGAGCTCCGCCGCGGCGCTACATAAAATCAGAGTGAGGGCGACTGCCTCAGCGGTGTCTGAAATCTGTCCATCGGACAGCACCTCTGCGAGGGTCGCGACGCTCGCTCCGATCGTGTCGGACTGCAGGCATCGTTCAGCCAACAACACCACTTTGAAGACGTCGTTCGTTCCTCGCTCGCCCTGATTGTCCGCGGCAGCCGCACTGAATTTAGAGGACTGACGTAGGCGCCATGGGTCACCGCTCACAACCGCAGCGAGGCGCGCAGCCGGAAGGGCGTCGTACTCTTCGTTGGGAAAGTTCGGGTGCGGTGCGACATCGTGCGGCTGCAGGACCGCCACGAGCCAAGCAAGGTTCACGGGTAACCGCCGCCCTTTTGGTGGTGGTATGTGTTGCCATACGCATCGACTCTGGCGCCGACAGCGTTGGCATGTCGGCGTCTGCCTATCACAAGCTGCAACCCGCGTGCCAATACATCGCGGAGGGCATCGGAGTCTGCCGCGCCGTTGACATACATGTCGCCAGAAGCCGGCGCCGCGGCGATCCATGCCTGCACGGTCTCCTCAGCGGTTGCGAAGGCTGCGCCGACCGGTGAGATGGCGACCGTCATACTGCGTAGGGTTGCAGATTCAGCGCACGCCCCTTCGACCGTGGCCCTAACCGCCGGAGCCGCTGCCAAGACAAGCTCCGTAGCGTGCACCGCAATCAGCAGGTCTACATCGGTTATTGCCACATCGCGCACGTCCTGCACGACGACAGTGGTATTGGTGGCTGCTTGAAGTGCCTCGGTGTACAGCTCCGCCCAATGCAGCCCCGCCGGATCAGTCCGAAACTGAGTCACCACCTCGGCGGGCGGCCGACCAAGGGTCTGCGCCGCACGCGTGGCCGAATGCCGATACTCCCGAGCAGCCTGGGCGCGAACCTCTCGGCGATCTCGCATAAGCCGATGCAACCAGCTTTCAAGTTCGCTGTCGTGCGCCCGCGGCTTGACGATTGAACTATGACCCCCGGAGAGTGGAAGCCGCTGCTGCTCGGGGATACCGAATGCTGCGCTAAACCCATTCACCATCAGATCGTCCGCGCCGAGCACCGCGTATACCGGCAAGATAGTTCGACCACCGGATGCGGCGACCACGTTTTGGCGTTCCACGTAAGTGCTGAAGAAGGTGTCGATCTCCTTGCAGTGCGCTGACAGCGGTCTGAGTACCTGTACGTCCGGTATGACGAGCTGAAGAGCCCGCTGCGCCCAGCCTGAACCGGCACGCGGCACTGCAATAAGGACGAGCGCAGCCAGCGGAATTGGTTCCCAGATTGATTTCAAAGCGCGCTCTTGCACCCAAGAGCGCGCGGCTTCTTCGACGAGTAGTCCCCCGAGGCTATGGCCAACAGCGAAAATTTCATCGTAATCGTCCCCAAAGTCCCGAAGGGCGTTGCCAAGTTGTTGGGCCCGGAACTCGAACCTGGCGCCGCGAAACGGCCGTCTGTGCCCGCTCGAGTAGTCGAAGACCCCCACATCCAGCGGTGGACCGCCGGCTCCCTCAAACATCCGCTTTGGCAACTCTCCCCAAGTTTCGTAGCCACGGCCGCCGAGGCCGTGAACGAAAACGATCAGCTGTCGCGAGCCTCGGACGTGGAGGTTGAAGGAACCACTTGTGAACTCTATGGGCGCGAAGTTGGACTGGAACTGCCGGTTGACCACCGTGCCCCCCAACTTTCCGTAGCTCACACTAGCTGAGGGGATCGAGCGAGGGACCAGGGTCGCGGACGCGGCGTTACCGCTGCCCCTCCTTCAAGCAGCCTGGGAATGGCCGCCGAACGCACAGCCGCATCCTTCGGCTCTGTGCCATGACTCAGCGTGGATTCTCTCTTCGAGGAGCGGGCAAATCCACCGGTGAGGCAGATCGTTCTGTCGACTGCCATTGAAGTTGGCCAATCTGGCGGGTAGTTGTCCAGCGCTGTGATCGCGGGTGTCCTGGTGGGCTGTGCCGTTGATTCTGTGCAGGGGCCGTGTGGGGCGGGGTTGTGGCGGTGGAGTTGTCCAGTGCGCAGTGGCACCGGAGGGCTCAGGGGATGCTGCGCGTTCGTCGGATGCGCGGTGGGGTCAGATTCGCTCTTCCGGGGGGTGGCGGCGTAGCTGCTGGTGGATGTACGGGCCGAGCAGGCGATCGAGATCGGTGAGTCGGGTGCGTCGGGTCCGGATTAACTCGGCGGCCAGCGTTTCGACGAGCACCCGCTTCTGGTCGGGATCCAGGCAAGCTCGCGGCGCAGGTGGGCGCTGAGGTGTTCGGGGCCTCGCACCAGGGCGTCGACCGTCGCCCGGTGCGGAGGTGGGCCGGCAGGTGCAGCACCCGGCTGGTGCGCGGGTAGAGGACGAGCCGGTCATCGACGCCCTCGACGAAACCGGGCCGGTTTCGGCGGCGCGCAGCCGCCCTGCCCATGCGGGTGGGCCGAGGATGGTGGCCTGGTCGTGGACGGCCTGCCAGGTGGCGTCGATGAGCCGGCGGGTGAGGAACCGGTAGCGGCGGCCGCGCGGTAGCGCCGCTCGGCCCGCACCCATTCCGGGCCGGTGGGGATCTGCCGCGGCTGCTCCGGCCCCGTGGCTCGGCCAGCAGGCCAGGCGAAAGGCTGCGCGGCCTGCTGGCCTCCGTCGCCGCGGCGCAACTGCACCACATCGAGCCCGTCCGGGCTGCGAGTCGCCAGCGCCTCACGGCACCGACGGTCTCCCGCTTGCCGGCCGAGGAGCGCGCCAAGGTCGTGCCGGCCACGGCGCACACGCTCATGCCCGGAAGGTGCCTCACGGCACCGATAATCGGGGACCTGCACAGCGCGCTCCCCTGCGTGTCAGGATCGGGTGAGGCCAGTGGTTCATAGCAAGTCCGCCTGACGCGGGGCGAGATTCGAAGAGGTTTGATGATGTCTGCAGTGTTGGTGGGCCAGGATGAAGCGATGGGTACTCCT
>JAABUR0100005314.1_pt1 | contig 16515 bp, 14 predicted proteins | sample 5560091 | NCBI WGS metagenome assembly JAABUR01 (sample SAMN10711879, study PRJNA513375) | rock metagenome | isolation source: Antarctica rocks | place: Antarctica: Victoria Land, University Valley sud | reverse complement strand
GTGATGACGTGGCCGCCGGACTCCTTGATCTCGGCAAGTACGGCCTTCAGCCGCTCCTCGAACTCGCCGCGGTACTTCGCCCCCGCCACCATCGCAGCGAGGTCGAGTGACAGCAGTCGGCGACCCCGCAGCGACTCCGGGACGTCGCCGGCGACGATCCGCTGCGCCAGCCCCTCGACCACAGCGGTCTTGCCGACCCCCGGCTCGCCGATCAGGACGGGATTGTTCTTCGTACGCCGACTGAGGACCTGCACCACGCGACGGATCTCGCTGTCGCGCCCGATCACCGGGTCGAGCTTGCCGTCGCGCGCGGTCGCAGTCAGGTCGACGGCGTACTTCTCCAGGACCTGGTACGTCGACTCCGGGTCCGGGCTGGTCACCTTAGCGGCGCCGCGCACGGTCTCGAACGCGCCCTGCAACGCCGCCGCGGAGGCGCCGGCCGACTCGAGCAGCTCCTTCGTGGGACCGGCGACCGAGGCCAGACCGACCAGCAGGTGCTCGGTCGACGTGTACTCGTCGCCGAGGGACTCCGCGAGCTGGCCGGCGGACTCCAGCGCCTGCACGGTGGACCGGGCATAGCTGGGCGAGGCGACACTCGAGCCGGTTGCCGTCGGCAGTCTTCGCAGCGCGTCGGCGTTGGCCGTCGTGACGGCTGCAGCGTCGACACCGGCTGCCTGCAGCAACGGCACGGCGATGCCGTCGGGTTGGGCGAGCAGCGCGCCCAGCAAGTGGGCCCGCTCGACCATCGGGTTACCCGCCGAGGTGGCGAGCTGGATGGCGGCGGCAACAGCCTCCTGGCTACGCCGGGTGAACTTGCTGACGTCCATGGGTCCTCTTTGTGGTTCGGGTTTCTTGCTCAGATCTGGGTGTCGCTAGCGAGGCGCGAAAGGGTGCGGCTCCCACCGGGCGACGACCGACCCCGCGCGGACGGCGGGAAGGTTGGGCACGGCGGCATGCGCAGCCGCCACCAGGTCGGCCTCGAGCTCGGCCACCCGCGCCCGCAGTGCGCAGACCTGGTGCTCCAGCTCGAGGATGCGGCGAACGCCCTCGATGCCGATGCCGGACGACGTCAGCTCCGAGACGGTGCGCAGCAGCTCAATGTCGCGGACCGAGTACCGACGCCCTCCTCCTCCAGTGCGGCCAGGGCTCACCAGTCCCATCCGGTCGTAGCCGCGCAGCGTCTGGGGGTGCATGCCACTGAGCTCTGCGGCGACGCTGATGACGAAGACCGGTGCGTCAGGGTCGGCCATCTCGAAAGTGATGCGGGTTCTAGGCATGTGTCTGGCTCCCTCTCAGCAACCGGGCACGAGGATCGTGGTCCTTCAACGCCTCGCGGAGCGCCTGCACCGCTGCCCGGGCCTGGTCATCGAGCGCCGTGGGCGTCTCGACCTCGACCGTCACCAGCAGGTCGGCGAGCGTGCCGTCGCGCCGCGGGGCGCCGCGACCCTTGACCCGGAACGTGCGCCCGTTCGGCGTACCGGCGGGCACCTTGAGCGTGACGGGCCCCATGCCGAGCGTCGGGACGGAGATGTCCGCCCCCAGCGCCACCTCGTCGAAGCGCACCGGCACCGTGAGCGTCAGGTTGTCTCCCTTGCGGCCGAAAAGCGGGTGGGGGGTGACGTGCGCGAGGACGTACAGGTCGCCGGCCGGGCCACCGGTCTCGCCGGGGCCACCCTTGCCGCGCAGCCGGATCCGCTGGCCGTCGCGCACCCCGGCCGGGATGCGGGCCTTGACCGTCCGGGTCGAGGTCCCTCGGCCCGACCCGTGGCACACCGGGCAGGGGTCGTCGACCACCAGGCCGCGGCCGAGACACTCCCGGCACGGTTGGGTCATGGCGAACCCACCTGCCTGCCGAGCGGTCTCCATGCCGGAGCCCTCGCAGTTCGGGCACACCTTCGGCACGGTGCCGGCGCGCGCCCCGGTACCGGAGCACGCCGGACACGCCGCCTCGCTGCTGAGCGCGAGCGACACCGTCATGCCCTCGAGCGCCTGCTCGAAGCTGAGGGTCACTTCGCTCTCGACGTCTTGTCCGCGACGCGGCTGCCGGGTGCGGGCGCGGGTGCCGCCGCCGAACACGTTGCCGAACACGTCGGCGAAGCCGCCGTCACCGCCACGACTGCCACCGAACAGGTCGGAGAAGTCGTAGCTGCCGCCGGACCTGCCTGGCTGTGGGCGGAACCCGCCCGTGCTGAACAGCGCACGCTGCTCGTCGTAGTCCTTGCGCTTGGCCGCGTCGGACAGCACCGAGTAAGCCTCGGAGATCGACTTGAAACGCTCCTCGGCCGCACCGTCACCCGGCTTGGAGTCGGGGTGGTTGACGCGGGCGAGTTTGCGGTACGCCTTCTTGATGTCGTCGGCAGACGCGTCCTTAGAGACGCCGAGGACCTGGTAGAAGTCCCTGGTCGCCCAGTCAGCTGGACTCACGCGCCCACCTCCTCGTCACTGCTCGCGGTTGTCGTCACCGCTGCCAGGGTCGTCAACGGTGTCGTCACTGTCGTACGCCGACACGCCCGCCGGCTGCGTTTCGTCCTGGTCGGACGCCTCGGGAACGACGGTGCCCGCTGGCTCGGCGACGGCTACCCGCGCCGGCCGCAGGATGCGCTCACCGAGGCGGTAGCCCACCTGCAGAACGGCCTGGCAGATCGGCTCGGTCACCTCGTCGGAGTACCCGTGCATGAGCGCCTCGTGGATGCGCGGGTCGAACGGGTCACCCACGTCGCCGTACGGCTGCAGGCCGAGCCCCTCGACGGTCCGCTGCAGCGACTCCGCCACCGCCTTGAACCCGCCGGTCAGCTCGTCGTGCTCACGAGCGCGCCCGATGTCGTCGAGGACCGGCAGCAGCGCCACCAGCACCGAGGCGACCGCCTGCTCACGCACAGCGGAACGGTCACGATCGACGCGTCGCTTGTAGTTGACGTACTCGGCCTGCAGTCGCTGCAGGTCGGCCGTACGCTCGGCCAGCGCGACCTCCACCTCGCTGGGCGAGTCAGCCGCGCCACCGTCAGCCGGCGCCGCGCCGTCGGGTACGCCGGGAGCCGCAGCTGGCCGCGGCTCCCGGACCTCACCCGTCTCGGGATCGATGCGTCGCTTGTCGCGAAACACCATCCCCTCCGATTCGCGCGGGTCGAAGGTCACTTCTTCTCGCCCTCCGGACCCTGCTCGTCGCTGCCCTCGTCGACGATCTCCGCGTCGACGATGCTGTCGTCGTCGCTACTGCCCGACTCGGCTGACGCTGTGCCGTCGCCCGCGTCTGGCGACCCTGCGCCCGGCTCCTCAGCGGCGGCGTACATCGCTGAGCCCATCTTCTGGCTCGAGGTCCCCAGCTTGGCTGAGGCTGCGGAGATGGCGTCGGCGTCGTCGCTCTCGAGCGCCGCCTTCACCTCGGCCAGGTCGGCCTCGACCTCTGCCTTGATGTCGTCGGGGACCTTGTCGCCGTTCTCGCTCAGGAACTTCTCGGTGGAGTACACCGCGGAGTCGGCCTGGTTGCGAAGCTCGACGGCCTCGCGGCGCTGCCGGTCCTCCTCGGCGTACTGCTCGGCGTCGTAGACCATCTTGTCGATCTCTTCTTTCGACAGCGCCGAGCCACCGGTGATCGTCATCGACTGCTCACGGCCGGTGCCGCGGTCCTTGGCGGACACGTGCACGATGCCGTTGGCGTCGATGTCGAACGTCACCTCGATCTGGGGGACGCCGCGCGGTGCCGGTGGCAGGCCGGTCAGGTCGAAGTTGCCGAGAAGCTGGTTTGCCGCGGCGATCTGTCGCTCGCCTTGGTACACCTGGATCATGACCGAGGGCTGGTTGTCCTCAGCGGTGCTGAACACCTCTGAGCGCTTCGTCGGGATCGTGGTGTTGCGCTCGATCAGCGTGGTCATCACGCCACCCTTGGTCTCGATACCGAGGCTCAGGGGAGTGACGTCGAGAAGGAGCACGTCCTTGACCTCACCCTTGAGGACGCCGGACTGCAGGGCAGCACCCACGGCCACGACCTCGTCGGGGTTGACGCCCTTGTTGGGCTCCTTGCCCTTGGTGAGGTCCTTGACCAGCTGGGTCACCGCCGGCATCCGGGTGGAGCCACCGACGAGGATCACGTGGTCGATCTCCTCGACCGTGATGCCACCGTCCTTGATGACCTGCTGGAACGGCTGCTTCGTCCGGTCGAGCAGATCGGCCGTGAGCTTCTGGAACTCGCTGCGCGTCAGCTTCTCCTCGAAGTGCAGCGGCCCGGTCTCGCTCAACGTGATGTAGGGCAGGTGGATCGTGGTCTCCGACGAGGCGGAGAGCTCGATCTTCGCCTTCTCAGCCGCCTCCTGGAGCCGTTGCCGGGCGATCTTGTCGGCGCCCAGGTTGGTGCCGTGGGCGTTCTTGAACTTGTCGATCATCCAGTCGACGACGCGGCTGTCCCAGTCGTCGCCACCGAGGTGGTTGTCACCGGAAGTCGACTTGACCTCGACGACACCCTCACCGATCTCCAGCAGGGACACGTCGAACGTCCCGCCACCGAGGTCGAACACGAGGATCGTCTGGTCGGTCTCCTTGTCGAGCCCGTAGGCGAGCGCGGCCGCGGTCGGCTCGTTGACGATCCGCTGCACGTTGAGGCCGGCGATCTCGCCGGCCTCCTTGGTGGCCTGCCGCTGCGCGTCGCTGAAGTACGCCGGCACGGTGATCACGGCGTCGGTCACGGACTCGCCGAGGTAGGACTCCGCGTCGCGCTTCAGCTTCTGCAAGACGAACGCCGAGATCTGCTGCGCAGTGAAGGTCTTGTCGTCGATCTGCTGCTTCCAGTCCGTGCCCATGTGGCGCTTGACGGACCGGATGGTGCGGTCGACGTTGGTGACTGCTTGACGCTTGGCGACCTCGCCGACAAGAACTTCGCCGTTCTTGGCGAACGCGACGACCGAGGGGGTCGTCCGAGCGCCCTCGGCATTTGCAATGACGGTGGGTTCCCCACCCTCGAGGACGGCGACGACGGAGTTCGTCGTCCCCAGGTCGATTCCGACCGCACGTGCCATGGTGGTCATACCTTTCAACGAAGATTGAGTCGGGCAGACTCAAGTTGTACCCGAGCGAGACCGTCCACGCAAATCTTGAGTGTGACTCGCTCAACTTTCAGCTAAGTACAACGTCTGACCTGGCCGTTTGTTCCCGTCAGCGGCCTGCGTCCTACCAGGCGATGACCTTCGTCAGCAGCCGCTGGAGCTCTGCGTCGCCGGCCTTTCCGAGCCGTTCGACGACGCGAGCCTGGATGCTCGCGGCTGCCTCGAGGGCCTCGGCGAGGCGCCGTTCACCGGCTGCGGTAAGCGTGAGGTCGTAGAAACGACGGTCGGCCGCGTGGCGTTCGCGACGGACCAGTCCCGTCTGCTCGAGCCCATCGACGAACCCCAGCGCGGCCGGCGGACTGACGCCGAGTTCCTCGGCCAGATGGTTCTGCGAGCACGGCTGGTCGCGCCCCAGTGTCGACAGCACACCGAAGTCACGCGGGCCGACGCCGAGAGGGGCCAACGCGTCGGCCGCCCATTCGCGCACCAGCCGATGTGCTTGCGCGATCAGGAAGCCGTTGTGGTGGGCAAGGGAGTCGATGGCCATCCACCCCTCGCCGTCAAGCAGCGCGCGCAGCTGATGCCGTAGTCGGGCCCGCTCCTTGCTCGTCAGCGGCTGAGTCAAGATGCGCTCTCCGTCATCGAGCTCGTGGCGCAGCGTCGCGAGCGCCTTCGTTCCCAGCTCGGTCAGCCTCAGCGCATAGGACCGCCGGTCCTCGGGGTTGCGCTCGCGCGCGACCCACCCGCGCTCCTCGAGGCTGTCGACCTGCTTCACCATGACCGTCGGGTTGACGTGGGTAAGGCCCGCCAGCTGACGCTGCGACATCGCGCCGCGCTCTTCGAGAAGTGCCAGCTGTGCCACGTCCCGCAGTCCCGTGTCATCGCGGATGCAGGCTTGAGCACAGTCGGCGGCTCGGGCGTACGCGCGCCGCAGCAGGTATCCGGTCAACTGCGGGAGACCTGCAGGGGCGCCGTGAGCCGCTGGTTCGGGCGTCATCGTGACCTCCGGCATCGGTTACCTCAGGGTTTACCCTGAATTCTGCATGATTTCAGCTGATTGATCATTAACCATGTTGACGAGTTACGCCAGCCCTCGCTACGTTCGCCTCCTCGTTCGCTTTACCAGGTGTCCCGGGTCGCAGGAGTTCATTGTGGAGCGTTTGGCTCGCCTCGTCATGCACCACCGCCGCCTCATCAGCGGCTTCTGGCTGGTGCTCTTCGTCGTCGGTGCTTTCTCAGCGAGCCAGCTGAGCGGTCGTCTGACCCTTGACTTCTCACTGCCGGGACAGCCGGGTGACACCGCGGAACAACAGCTCATCCAGACCTACGGTGCAAGCTCCTTCGACACCTACGTGGCAGTTGTCACCGTGCCCGACGGACAGACTGTCGCGTCCAGCAAGGCTGAGATCACCCAGGTGTTCGGTGCCTTGCAGGAGGCGGTACCCGACGCGAGGGTCGTCGACTTCGCCATGACCGGTGACCAGGGGTTCGTGTCCGACGACGGCCGCACGACGTTCGCCCTGATCCAGGGCCCACTACCTGATTCGTTCGGCCCTGGTATCGAGGTCCAGATCGAACCAGCGCTCTCCAAGGCCGCCGGCAGGCAAGGTTTCGAGAGCGGGCTGACGTCGTACGGACTGCTTTCCGCAGGAGGCGACACCGAGGGGCCGAGCGTTCTCGCCGAGACGCTGCTGGGTGCCGCCGGCGCGTTGTTGGTGCTGGTGTTCGTCTTCGCGTCGTTCCTCGCGCTGCTGCCGCTTCTGATCGCCGCCGTGTCGATCTTGACCACGTTCATCCTGGTGCTGGGGCTGACCACGTTCAGCGACGTCAGCTTCGTCGTCCAGTTCCTGATCTCCTTGATCGGGCTGGGGGTGGCGATCGACTACTCCCTGCTTCTGGTGTCGAGATGGCGTGAGGAGCGCGCGCACGGGCGTGACAACGAGGAGGCTGTGGTCGTCGCGATGAAGACGGCCGGCCATGCCGTGCTCGCGTCCGGTGTCACGGTCGCGATCAGCCTGGTCGCTCTCATCGTCGTCCCGGTGCCGTTCCTGCGAAGCATGGGCGTTGGCGGGATGCTCATTCCGCTGGTGAGCGTCGGGGTCGTGCTCACCTTGCTGCCCGCCCTGCTGTCGAGCGTCGGCCCGCGCATCGACTACCCAAGGATCCGCAAGGAGGCAACGGCCTCTCGAGGTTGGTCCGCGTGGGGCCCGCGCCATCGTGAAGCACCGCTTCGTGGCTACCAGCGTCGCCTTGATCGCTCTTACCCTGCTGGTTATCCCGGTGTTCAGCATCAAGATCGGCCAGTCCGGGATCGACTCTCTGGCGCGCAGCGGCCCCTCCTACGATGCGCTGGAGACGCTGCGCGAGGGTGGCATCGGGACCGGAGTCCTGACTCCGATCGAGGTCCTCGTACCTGCTGGCGAAGCCGGCGCAGCGGCCGAGGCCGCAGCGGCCGTCGACGGCGTCCAGACTGCCGTCGTGGGGGCCATCAAAGGCAATCAGGCGGTCGTCGATGTGCTGCCGGTGAAAGAGACAGTCGACAGCTCGGGCACCGTCGTCGTCGACGCCGTCAGGACCGCGGTCGAAGCCAACTCGAACGGCCCCGTCGGCATCACCGGCGCGGGCGCCACCGTCGAGGACTACTTCACCGCCGTCTACGACAAGTTCCCCTACGTACTCGCGCTGATCGCGGTCATCACGTTCGTCCTGCTGGTCCGCACCTTCCGCTCTCTGCTGCTGCCCATCAAGGCGGTGCTGCTCAACTTGGTCTCGATGGCGGCGGTCTTCGGGTCCGTGGTGTTCTTCTGGCAGCTGGGCCACGGCTCGGACGCGATCTTCAGCGTCTCCCCGACGGGTGCCATCACCTTCTGGCTGCCGGTAGTCATCTTTGCGTTCCTCTTCGGGTTGTCGATGGACTACGAAGTCTTCATCCTGGCCCGGATGCGCGAAGAGTACGACGCGACGGGCGACACTTCTGCCGCCGTCGTCACGGGGATGGGCCGAACCGGTCGGCTCGTCACGTCGGCTGCGCTCATCTTGTTCTTCGCGTTCGCGGCGCTGGCGTCGGCACCGGGAACTGACATCAAGGTGCTGGGGACCGCGCTCGGCGTGGGCATCCTGATTGACGCCACCGTGGTTCGGGCACTGCTCGTGCCTGCCCTCGTCAGCCTGTTCGGTCGATGGAACTGGTGGCTCCCCACCGGGGTCGCCCGCGTGCTCCGCGTGCAGCCCTCACCGCTGGCAGCTCCGGGCGTTGCGACGACGGGCGAACCGACCGTCCATGAGGCCGGTGAACCCGATCGTCGGGAAGCGCGGCCGGTGGGCTAGCGACTCCCGCCAGATCGACCGATCAGTTTCGTGTTGCTGATTCTGATGGTTCTGCTGCGGGCGCTCGTGGCGCCCTTGCTCCTCATCGCAACAGTGGTGCTGTCCTTCGGTGCCGCCCTCGGCGTCAGCGCGCTGGTGTTCCGGTATGTCTTCGACTTCGGCGGGGCGGACACCTCGTTCCCGCTGTTCGTGTTCGTCTTCTTGGTGGCCCTCGGGATCGACTACAACATCTTCTTGATGACCAGGGTGCGCGAGGAAGCGCTGAAGTACGGCACGCGCCGTGGCGCACTCATCGGACTCGGTGCGACCGGTGGCGTCATCACGTCGGCGGGGATGGTGCTGGCGGGCACGTTCGCAGTGCTCGGCACGCTGCCACTCGTCTTCTTGGCAGAGCTCGGGTTCGCGGTCGCGTTCGGCGTCCTGCTCGACACGATCATCGTCCGGTCGGTGCTGGTCACTGCCCCGAATCTCGACATCAGCCGGCGGATGTGGTGGCCGAGCCAGCTGAGCCGCAAGCCCGATATGGCGACGGTCCCACAAGAGGCGGGCGAAGAGTCCGTCCTGGTCGGCGGCTGACCTTCTCCCCTCCCCTTACCGATTCGTCCGACTGAGCCCACAGAACTCGAGCGGCGGCCGATCGGACGAATCGGGGGGTCACGGATTCGTCCGACTGAGCCCACAGAACTCGAGCCGCAGCCGATCGGACGAATCGGGGGCTCACGGATTCGTCCGACTGAGCCCACAGAACTCGAGCGGCGGCCGATCGGACGAATCGGGGGCTCACGGATTCGTCCGACTGAGCCCACAGAACTCGAGCGGCGGCCGATCGGACGAATCCGGGGGGGAAGGCGTCCGATCGGACGAATCGGAGAGGGGGAGGTCTCAGGCGATGTGCTGGCCGCCACGGTAGACCGCACCGATGAGGGGTACGCCGGGGCGGTAGGCGAGGTGGAGGTACGACGGTGCCGCCAGCACCGCGAAGTCCGCCCGCCGGCCGACGCTCAGCGCCCCGACGTCGTCGCGCCGCAGGGCCTGCGCGCCGCCGGCCGTCGCTGACCACAGCGCCTCCGCCGGCGACATCCGCATCTCGCGGACGGCGAGCGCGACACACAGCGGCATCGACGACGTGTAGCACGAACCCGGATTGCAGTCGGTGGCCAGCGCCACCGTCACCCCGGCAGCGAGCATCGCGCGGGCGTCCGGGTAGGGCGAGCGGGTGGAGAACTCGACGCCCGGCAGCAACGTCGCGACCACCCCTGCCTGGGCGAGGTTGTCCAAGTCGTCCGCACCGGCGAAGGTGCAGTGGTCCGCAGCCGCGGCGCCGACCTCACAGGCGATGCCGATGCCTGGCCCGTGACCGAGCTGGTTCGCGTGGATGCGGGCCTGCAGCCCGGCCGCCGCACCGGCAGCCAAAATCGCGCGCGCCTGGTCGGCATCGAAGGCACCCCGCTCGCAGAACACGTCGATCCAGCGGGCGAACGGGCGGACCGCCTCGAGCATCGGGCCGGTGACGAGGTCGACGTACGCCGCCGGGTCGTCGGCGTACTCCGGCGCGACGACGTGTGCCCCGAGGTACGTCGTCTCGTCGGTGAACTGCGCGGCGATGGCAACGCTGCGCGCCTCGTCGGCGACGGTGAGCCCGTAGCCGGACTTGATCTCGACGGTGGTCGTGCCCTGCCGGTGCATCTCGGCGACCAGCCGCGCCACGTTCGCCGCCAGCATCTCGTCGCTCGATGCCCGCGTCGCAGCCACCGTCGTCTGGATGCCGCCGGCGGAGTACGGCCGGCCCTCCATCCGAGCGGCGAACTCGTCGGCACGGTCGCCGGCGAAGACGAGGTGGGCATGACTGTCGACGAACCCAGGAATGACGGCAGCGCCGGAGGCATCGACAAGGGCGTCGGCGGCCGGCGCGGATCGGCGCTCGCCAACCCAGGCCACCCGGTCGCCCTCCATCACCAGAGCGGCGTCGCGCAGCAGACCGAGCGGCGACCCGTCGCCGCTCCGCGCGTCGTTGGTGACGAGCTCGCCGATGTTGTCGAGAAGGACGGACACCATCAGCCGGTCACCACCGCATCGATCGCCTTACCCAGCTGCGCTCCGACCCGGGCGGGGTCGAGGTCGAGGCGTCGGCCGCTCGCCACCACGCTGGTGATGTCGGCAGCAGTTGCTGCGAAGACGGCGGTCTCCGCGTCACGGCCTGTCCCGGCGGTACGAGGTGAGGCGACGTTGAGCGTGACCAGGTCCGCCCAGGCACCTACCGCGATCCCGTGCTCGTCGCCGAAGCCGAGCGACCGGTGGCCGTCGCGAGTGCCGGCCCGGATCAGCTCGTCCGCGGTGAAGTGACCGCGGCGCTCGGAACGCAACCGCTCGTCGAGCTCGACCGCCCGCATCTCCTCGTGCATGTCGACGACCGCATGGCTGTCGGTGCCGAGCGTGAGCGTTGCGCCCGCGTCAACGAGAGAGCGCGCCGGGCCCACCCCGTCGGCGAGGTCCCGCTCGGTGGTGGGGCAGAGGTCCGCGTAGCAGCCTGCCGAGCCCAGCAGCGCGATGTCGGCGGCGGCGAGGTGGGTCGCGTGCACGGCGGACAGCCGCGGGCTCACGACGCCGGCCTCACCGAGAAGCGCGGTGGGCGTCACGCCGTACGCTTCCAGACAGGCGTCATTCTCCGCGACCTGCTCGGACAGGTGGACATGCAGCGGGGCATCCGGCAGCGCGAGTCCGACGGTCGACAGCTGATCACGGGGAACAGCCCGCACGGAGTGGATCGCCGCTCCGATCACGACGTCTGGCCCCGCTGCCCTGAGCCCGGACACCCGTTCGGCCCACCGGTCGGCATCACCGTCGCTGTAACGCACCTGCACACCCTCGGGGTCCCGGCCGAACCCCGACGACAGGTAGCACGCGTCGAGCAGGGCGATGCGCAGGCCGGCACCCCGGGCCGCGTCGATGAGCGCCTCGCCCATCGCGTTCGGCTCTGCGTACGGCGTGCCGTCGACATCGTGATGCAGGTAGTGGAACTCCCCGACCGCCGTAATGCCGGCCAGCGCCATCTCCTGGTACGCCGCCAGGGCGAGTGCATGGTAGGAGTCTGGGTCGAGACGTCCGGCGACGGCGTACATCGCGTCGCGCCACGTCCAGAACGTGCCGCGCTCACGCTGCGTGCGACCTCGCAGCGCACGATGGAACGCGTGGCTGTGACAGTTGGCGAAGCCGGGAATCGTCAAGCCAGCAAGGCGATGCGCACTACCCGCACTCTGATCCCGGCGTACGTCGGAGATCGTCGAGCCCTCGACGATGACGATGACACCGTCGGCGATGTCTCCAGGGCCAAGCCAGGCACGCTCGCACCAGTACGACGTCACGCCGCGAGCTCCTCGATGACGCTCGCAAGTGCCTCCACACCGGCCAGGCAGTCGGCGGTCTCGGCGAACTCTTCCGGCGAGTGCGAGATGCCGGTGGGGTTGCGCACGAAGACCATCGCCGACGGGATCCCCACCAGCTGGAGGATGCCGGCGTCGTGACCGGCGCCGGTCGGGATGAGCGGTGCGTCCGCCAGCAGTGCAGCCAGCCGGCGGCTCAACGCGACGTCGAAGTCGACGGTCGGCACCACGGACTCGGCCGTCACCTCCAGCTGCGTACCGTCGCGCCCGGCCCGTTCGCCGGCTTGCCGCACGATCGTCGCGACCAGGTCGTCGACCTGCGTCGCGTCGGCGCCACGGGCGTCGAGCCAGGCGCTCACCCGCGACGGGATCGCGTTGGTGACGTTGGGCGCGACGTCGACCCGGGCGAACGTGGCGCGAGCGTCGGTGAGCCGCGCCTGCTTGTTCGCCGCCAGCGCCGTCATCGCGTACGTCAGCATCGGGTCGCGCCGGTCCTCCATCCGGGTGGCCCCGGCATGGTTCGGCTCACCGTCGAAGTCGAAGCGCCACCGCCCATGCGCCCAGCTGGCCGACGCCATCGCGACGGCGCGGCCCCGGTCGACCAGGTCGCGACCCTGCTCGACATGCAGCTCGACGAAGCACCCGACACCGTCGAGCAGACGTGACGGACCCAGCTGTGGGTCGAGTCCGGCCGCCGTCATCGCATCCAGCAGGAAGACACCGTCGCGATCACGTAGCTCCGCGGCCTCAGCCGGGTCGATCCGCCCGGTCGCCAGCCGTGATCCGAGGCAGGCGACGCCGAACCGTGAGCCCTCTTCCTCAACGAACATCGCGACACCGACGGGGCGGGCGGGAGTGAACCCGCCGTCGCGCAGCGAGTCGATCGCCGCGAACGACGAGACCACACCGAGCGGACCGTCGAAGGCGCCGCCCTGGTCGACGGAGTCCAGGTGTGACCCGACCAGGAGGGCATCGCCGGCCGCGTCCGACGCCGTGCCAGCGCCGGGGGGTCGCCACCAGGCCACTGCGTTGCCTTGCCCGTCGTACTCGAGCTCCATCCCGCGGCGGGCCGCCTCCTCGGCGTACCAGGCCGCGCACTCGCGCTCCGCCGCCGCGAACGGCGACCTCAGATAGCCGCCCGTACGCCGGTCCCGCCCGACGGGCTCGAGGTCGCGCCACATCTGCTCGAAGGTCACGACTGCAATATCGCAGACGCGCCGTCCGACGGCGACGGTCGCCGGAACTGGTCGTCAGCAACGGCAGACCCGGCCGGTGGGGCGAGTGGTCATCGACGAACTAACAGAGATGACCACTAGGTCGTCAAGGTGACCTTGGACAGTCCGCCTGGACGGTCGACGTCGACCCCGCGCAGCTGCGCCAGCGCGTGCGCCACGAGCTGGCCGGGAACCACCGCGACCAGCGGTGTCAGCCAGTCCTCGAGGCGCGCCCGCGGTGGCAGGCCGAGCCGGCCGACGCCTTCGTCGGCCGGGGGCTGGTCCGTCGGGCACACGATCATGATCGGCGTGCCGCGACGTCGTAGCTCGGCAACGATCTCGAGCACGCTGCTGCTCGCCGGCTCCTGCGGCGCGATCAGCACGGCCGGCACTTCTGGACCGACGGCTGCGACGGGGCCGTGCAGCAGGTCGGCGGGCGAGTACGGCGCTACCAGCACCCCGGTGAGCTCGGTGATCTTCAAGGCGGTCTCGTAGGCGGTGCTCAAGTTGAGCCCACGCCCAACGGTGACAGCTCTGTCGCCGGCATCGAGAAGCGCGGCCGCTGCGGCGACGCCGGAAGTCTCAGTGATCGCCGCTGACAGCGCACCGGGTACCTGCTCCAGTGCGTGCAGCGCGTCGGAGCGCTCAGACGGGTCGCCCATCGCCACTGCCAGCAGCGCGACCGCCAGCAGCGACGCGGTGTACGTCTTCGTTGCGGCGACGGAGAGCTCCGGTCCGGCGGCCAGGTCGACGACCGTGTCGGCGGCTCGCGCCAGCGGTGAGCTGCCGTCGTTGGTGATGGCAAGGGTTGGGCTGCCTTGCGCGCGGGCCTCGTCGAGCATGCTCACCACGTCGGGCGAGGTGCCGGACTGGGAGATGGCTACGACAGCATGCCGGCGTACGTCGAGAGTGCGGCCGTAGACCGTGTGCAGACTCGGGGTCGCGAGCGTGACAGGCAGACCGAGTCGAAGACCCCAGAGGTACTGCGCGTACCGCGCGGCGTTGTCGGAGCTGCCCCGGGCCGCCAGCACCAGGCCGTCGATCTCACCTGCCCGCAGTGCGCTCCTCAGCTCATCGAGTCGCGGCCGGGTGCGGTCGACGAACGCAGCCGCGACGTCGGGCTGCGACGCGAGCTCCTGCTGCAGAAGGGACGGTGTCAAGGGATCCTGGGTCAAGGGTTTCTGGGTCAAGGGTTTCTGGGTCAAGGGTTTCTGGGTCATGCGGCGCTCCGATCGGCGGGATCGCCGCCCAGGTAGGTGCCTCGGACGGTCTGCTTGGTGGCAGCGGTGATCAGCGTCGGCAACCAGGCTGTGACCCCGTGGGTGAGCAGCGACTGTGCCAAGCGGTGCACGTCATCGACCTCGGCGGTCATCAGATCGACCCCGGCGAAGCCGTTCACCTGCAGGTCTATCAGGCCCGGAACAGCGATCCGTCCACCGGGCGCCGCAGGCAGTCCGACAGCCGTGACGTGGCCTTCGGAGACTTCCACATCGCCAGCGACCATGGCGCCGTCGACGAAGGCGGTGCTCACTCCGAGTCGGCGCGCTGTCATCGCCTGTCCACGACCGAAGAGAGCACCCGCAGCTGTCGCGGCCGGCACTGCGCGGGGCTGGGCAGCACGAGCGGCTCGTCGCCGGGGCTGATCCGCCCGAGAACCTTCGGAGTCCGGGCGCCGGTCGCCTGCGTCGAACCCGGTATGCCGTGCCAGCAGAGGAATCCCAGCAACGCCCACATCACGACCTCCTTCGCGTCGGCAGGAATCCCCCGGTCGTCGCTTGTTGTCAGCCGCGTCGGACCCAACGCACGCCGCAGAGCTTCCATCAAGGTGGGGTTGCGGGTTCCCCCACCGGATGCCACGACCTCGACCACGTCGTACGGCCGCAACGCGCGTGCCACCGAGACCGCAGTCAGCTCCGTCAAGGTCGCCACGATGTCGTCCGGCTCGATCGGCGCCATCTGCGCCAAGGCCTCGTTGAGCAGCTGCTCCGAGAACACCTCTCGACCTGTCGACACCGGGGGGGTCAACGCGAAGTAAGGGTGGGCCAGCAGCCGGTCGAGCAGATCGGACCGTACGACGCCGCGGGCGGCGATCGCGCCGTCCACGTCGCAACGCAGCAGTCCGTCAGTGGCGCGCGCTGCGGCGATGTCGATCAGGCAGTTGGCGGGCCCGGTGTCCCACGCCATCACCGGCTCTCCGGCCCCGCCTACAACAGTGACGTTGGCGATGCCCCCGAGGTTCAGAGCGGCGGTATGCCCGCCGGCGGCTGCCAACCAGAGTGCGTCGAGGGTGCTGGCCAACGGGGCACCGTGCCCGCCGGCGCTGACGTCGCGGGCGCGCAGGTCCGACACCACCGGCAGCCCGGTGGCCTCGACGACCCAGGCAGGTTGCCCGATCTGCAACGTGCCAAGGCACTCACCGTCGCGCACCTCATGGTGCACGGTCTGGCCGGGAGACACCACGAGCTCGACGTCGGTGTCCGACTCGCGGATGGCCCGTCGAGCGGCCGCGCCAACGGCCTGTCCGATCGCGGTGTCGAGCTCGCAGATGCGCGCTGCGGTCGTGACCGCTGGCGGGAGCAGCTCCAGCACAGCTTCGCCGAGGCCGGCCGGCCACGGCTCGGTGCGCAGGTGCAGCAACCTCAGCTCGAGGTCCGGTCCGCCGTCCGGTCCGCTGTTCGGCTCGGCGCCCGCCCAGTCGATGTCGACCACGCCGACGTCAAGGCCATCGGCCGACGTACCGGAAGCGGCCGCGACGATGATCACTGCGCACCTGCGCCTACGCCGCAGATCAGGTCGGCGACAGCCTCCGCCATGGCGCGACCACCACCGAAGGAGTGCACGGTCCGCTCGCCGGGGTCGTCGTCGGTGGCGAGCCCGGTATAGACCACGACCGCATCGCCACCAGCTGCCAGCACGGAGTGGAGTGCTGCGGCCGTGTCGGCGTCGCGGCGCTGACCGACCAGCACCACGACCGGGCTCTGACCGGTCGGCAGAGCCGCGACGTCGGACTCCGACGCGACCGAGATGACGTCCAGCTGCGGATGACGGCGCCGCAGCTCGGCAAGGAACGGGGAGGGCTGGCGACCGGCCGCGACGTTGACCGGACCGACCAGCTCGATCACGAGGGGTACGCCGTCGACCCGCACGTCGCCCTTCGACTGCACGACCCGCCGAGCGACGTCACGGCCAATTGCGCGTGAGTCGTCGCCGACCGCTGGCTCGTCGGGCGGTGCGCCGCCGGACGCCGTGGCGACCCACGTCGCCAGATCGGCTACCCGGGCCGCAGCCTGCTCCAGCCGCTCCCGACTCAGCGAGCCGTCGTCGACGGCGGCCACTACCGCCTCCACAACCTCGTCAAGCACGGCTTCGGCGTCGTACGCCGAGGGGAACGACGGGTTGCCCATGCAGACCAGGTCGACCCCGGCGGCCAAGGCCCGGACGGCTCCCGGGCCTCGTCCGACCCCATGAGAGATCGCGTGCATGTCCAACGCGTCGCTGATGATGACACCGTCGAACCTGAGCTCGTCGCGCAGCAGCGACAGCAGGGTGGGACTCATC
>JAABUR0100005313.1_pt1 | contig 16518 bp, 12 predicted proteins | sample 5560091 | NCBI WGS metagenome assembly JAABUR01 (sample SAMN10711879, study PRJNA513375) | rock metagenome | isolation source: Antarctica rocks | place: Antarctica: Victoria Land, University Valley sud | reverse complement strand
CGACGTGCCCTTCGCGGAGATGGCCGACCGGGACGCGCGCCCGATCGCGCTCTTCCTGGTGCTCGACCGGCGCATGAGCAAGGAGCTGCGGCCGCTCACGGCCTGCTTCTTCAGCCAGATGTTCAACGAGGTGATCGAGGTGGCGGACCGCTCGCCCGGTGGGATGTTGCCGCGTCAGATCCTCGGGTACTGCGACGAGTTCGGCAACCTGGGCACGATCTATAACTTCCCGACGTGGATGACGACGGTGCGCAGCGCCGGCATGGGCTTCATCCTGGCGGTGCAGGCGCTCGCGCAATTGGAGGAACTGTACGGCGCGGAGGGCAAGGAGATCATCATGGGCGCGTGCAACGTCAAGATCGCGCTCGCCAAGACGACGGACAAAGACGCCAAGTGGTTCTCGGAGCAGACCGGCACGACGACGGTGCTCGCGGCCAACGCCGGCGTGAGCCGCAAGCGCGGCGCCGTTCTGGTGGACCACGGCAACCAGGGGTACAGCGAGGCGAGCCAGCCCTTGATGACGGCGGGCGACGTGACGCGGATGCCCACCACCAAGATGCTCCTCTTGAGCGGCAACCGGCCGCCCGTGGTGGTGACGCAGGTGCGCTGGTACAGCAAGCGGCTGGGCCTGTTCTCGACGCGCGTGCGGAAGCTGGGGCTGCTGCGCCTGCCCGATGGTACGCCCGTGCCGCCGGCGGGGCCGCCGCGCCCGACGCCGCTCCCGGTCCCGGCCGTGGCCTTCACCCTGACCGCGCCGCCGGTCGCGACGGAGGCGACGGCCCCGCCGGCGGCACGGGCGCGGACGACGCCATCGCAAGCCACGGACCCCGCGCGCTCCGCGCCGCCGCTGGGCACCCAGCTCCAGGGGATCAAGCGCAAGCGGCAGGACGGCAACGCGGGCACGGCGACGGCGACACGGGCGGGAACGGCGACGACGACGACGCCCCCGGAGCCGGCGCAGGGCGACGACGATGGGGACGACTGGCGCGACGTGGCCCTGTGGGCGTAGCGGGAGGACGGGACGATGGTCACAGTGGAACGAACGACAGTCCAGCCGGCGACCGGCTGGACGACGGCCGACGCCTACGCCGCGCGGTTCGGCCACGGCGGGGAGCGCCACGCCCGACTCGCCACCGGCGGCGCGACCGAGGAGATCGCGACGCCCCTCACTGGGGACGCCGCGCGGGCGCACCTGCGCGGGGAGGCGTCCATCGGGCTCTATCTCAGGGACGGTCAGGACCGTGCCACGGTCGGCCTCGTCGCGCACGTAGGGTATAGGACGGCCTACGATGACATAGGAGAGGCGCGGCGCGCGCCCGAGGACGGCATCGCGGCCTTGCAGGAGGCACGGCAACGGCTGGCCCTGCAAGGCATCGACGCGGCCGTGGAGCGCGCGCCGCAGGGCGGGCGGCTCTGGGTCTTCACCAGCGAGCCGGTGCCGTCAGAGGACCTGCACGCGCTCTTGTGGATGGCGACGCGGGGCCAGGAGGTCGAGGTGTACCCGCGCCCGGAGCACGACGAGGCCGCGCAGCTGGCGGTGCGCGCCCCGTTGGGCGTCCACCCCGACGACGGCCGCCGCTATGGGTTCGTCGATCGCGTGGGCCGGCCGGTCGGCACGACACTGGCGGCGCAGGTGGAGCACCTGGAAAGCGTCAGGCGGGTGGACGTGGGTCGGGAACTGGGCACCCGGCCCCACCTGCACGCCGAGTTGGCCGCGCTCGACCCGCGCGGGCCGGCCCCCGCGCTAGCAGAGCCGCAGGAGCGGCCACTAGACAGGACGGACAGGACGGAGCGGATGACGCCGGCGCCGGCCGCGACGAGGTGGGCGCGTAAGGGGGGGATGGACCGCACGACCGAGGTGGTGCGGGCGCAGCTCGCTGGCATGGGCGCGGAGCGGTACGACGTCGGCGCCTACGACCGACCGAGCGACGAGATGCTGTTACGACGGGAGTGGACACCGGCGCAGGTCGAGGCCTCCGTCGGCTGGCTCAGAAAGATGAACGCCCAAGGCCGGGACATCTACATCCGCCCGAGCGGGAGCAGCGGCCTCTACATCGTCGACGACAGCCCTGGGGCGACCGTGGAGCGGATGCGCGCCGAGGGCTACGCGCCGGCCGCCGTCGTCGAGACCAGCCCCGGCAACCACCAGGCATGGGTGCGCGTGTCGGACGCGCCGCTGTCGAAGGGGGAGGGGACCGCCGTGGCGCGCGACCTGGCCGAGCGGTTCGGCGGCGACCTGAGCTCGGCCAACTGGCGGCACATGGGGCGGCTAGTCGGCTTCACCAATCGGAAGGAGGAGCGCCGGCAGCCCGACGGCCGCTACCCCTACGTCCGGTTGCGCGATGCGTCGGGCGACCGCGCCGTGGAGGCGCCGGCGATCCTGGCCCGGGCGCGAGAGCAGGCGGGGCAAGGACGCCGCGCCGCGACCGATCGCGCCGCCGCCGCGGGCGAGGGAGAGTCGTCCCGCGAGCGGGCCGAGCGGCGATCCGCTTTCTCCCGGCCCCCGGCTGGGGCCGGCCCTGTGTCGCCCCTGGGCCGCGAGTACGCGCATCGCACGCAGCGGCTCTTGGAGCGGTATCCGAACGCCGCCTTAACAGACTTGCACCGCCTCGACTGGATGGTGACGCGCGACCTGGCGCGGGCGCACCCGGAGGCTGATAAGGAGGCGCTGATGCGGGCGATCCGCGAGGGCAGCCCGCGCATCGACGAGCGCAAGCGGGGCCATGTCTACGACTACGCGGAGCGCACGACGCGCTACGTGCTCCTCGACCCTGACGTAGAGCGAGTGCGGGGCGAGGCCGCCCGGAGCACTAATCGCGAGCAGGACTGCTGGTTCTGAACGTCTGAAAAACGCGCCTCGCTAGATGATCGGCCGTGTCCCGCGCGACACGGCATGGTGTGGGCGGAGGATAGCTACCCTTGCGACGGGTCGGAGACGTAGAACTCCCAGGCGATCCCATCGGGATCATAGAAGCTGATGTAGGAGGCGTGCGAGAGGGGGTTCTCCTGGATGCCGTTGTGGCGCACGCCCGCGGCGTCCAGGGCCTCTGTGAGCCCGTCGAGGGCGCCGCGATCGGGCACTGCTAGGGCGAGGTGGTCGAGACCCACCCGGTAAGGGTCGAAGCGGTCGCCCTGGGGCGTCTGTGCCTCGTCTCCCCGCATCCCGAGCTGGATACCATACCCGGTGACGAGGACGAGGGTGGGGATGTCCACCGCTACCTCAAAGCCGAGTACCTCGGTGTAGAACGCCTTCGACCGCGCGATGTTCGTCACGCGCAGGGCGATATGATCCAGGCCACGTACGTTCAAAGTCATGCGCTTGTTCTCCCATTCATTAATTCACGATGCGTTGTGCGGCGGATAGATCTCTCCGCCGGTCGGGCAGACACGGGGGGCGGCCAGGTGCGTGCATGGCCGACCATCGTCGATGCTCCGCTCCTTTAGAGTACCCTGAGCGTCATCCCTATGTAGCCCCGTTGCCCCTCGCCCTGACAGACGCTCGCTATCCACAGGCGAGTGGTATGCGTTCACCATCGGCATCGACGACGCGCGCCTACGACACAAGGCGCGCTGCGGCGCGCGGAGAAAAGGCGGCGACCAAGGGGCGCGAGCAGCGAGGACTCACCTTGCTTTATCAGCACTATTGTTATATAATTAAGCTGTAGGGAGCAATGAAAAACGGGCCGCCAGCCCTGAGAAAGCTTTGTGGCAGCCCGTCGAGCGAATCCCCCTACAAGGAGGTTCAGTCCCATGGTAGCACAGGTATCCGTCCCCGTCACCCCCCAGGTCGTCGCGCACGTCGAGGCTGAGGTGGCCCCGACAACCGTGTTCATGGCCATCGACCGGACGGTGAGCGCGGTGATCGAGCGCCTCAACTGGCTCGACGCGTTGGACGCGATGGAGGGCGAGGATGAGGCGCACTTTGAGGCGTATGTGCGCTGGCGTCTGGCCCTCGTCAATGACGCGGTGTTGCAAGTTCAGGCGCTTCTGCGAGAGGAGGGCTTGACACGCAGCATGTGGCGGGACACGCAGGCGCACGCATAGCGCCTACCCAAGCTATGGCGGGGAGGGGTGGTAGAGCACCGCCCCTCCCGTGCGGAGCGTGGCATGATGAGGATGAAAGGAGGGGCGATGACTGACACACGACCCACGCCGACGGCTGGCGCTGATGCCGCAACATGGGATGAGCGCATAACGTTGCAACAGGCGGCAACGATCAGCGGTCTGTCGTACGGGTACTTGCGCCAACGCGCGGCTAGCGGGGAGCTGCGCATTGAGCGCATGGGCGCACGGCTCAACGTGACCACGCGACGGTGGCTGGACGACTACCTCCAGGCACGCGCTGCGCCACAGGGGGCCGGGCGGCCGCCCAAGCCCATCCCCGCGGACTATCAAACCCCGCCGCGGGATGAAGCTGTCGTTCGTGGCGCGGGTACAGGTCTTTTAGGAGAGCGTCGCAACGAGGAGTGAGGGATGATTGACGTGGATGCATGGCGGTCCATAGTGTTGGATCTGTGCCGCGAGCGTCCGGCACTGCTCCCCCATGTCGCCGTCGAGGTCATGCGCGTCCGCAACTACGCGACGCGCCTACGCCGGCCCAACGACGAGCGGGCGCTGTGAGAGGTGTTCGCGCTGGCCCACGACATCGGTAAGGTTGACTCGTTGAGCGGCATGACATATACAAGCTTCCACCCCCTCGACGGCGCCGCCTTCGCTTTGGATCGTGGTGAGCCGCGCTTGGCCGCGCTCATCGCCCACTACTCCGGTGCGCGCTACGAGGCCGCGCTGCGCGGGCTCTCCATCCCCTACCCCTACGAGGACGGCATCATCAATCAGATCGTCGCGGTGGTGGACGCGTCTACCCCACAATCCGGCGTCGTGGTCCCGATCGCCGAGCGCTTGCGGGACATCGCGGATCGCCACGGCTCCGAGAGTCCGCCCGTCCGCGCGATGCGGGCGTTCTGGCCCGAGTTGATCGCGGCCGTGCAAGCCATCGATCCGTCGCTGCTGTAAGTAGAGGGTGGACGAGCGGTGATCGCATCCCTTTCCCCAGCGTTAGCGCCGGCCATGTGTGGTGGCGATGTAAACACACAGTCCGCGCCCCCTCGCGGGAGAAAAGTCTGCCCAATGATGGTGTTGAGAATAGCGAGAAGATGGTCGAGGATGCGCGACCGACAGATGACGCTCGTCCTTGATACCCTATACGATGTAACATGCAAACAATTCCAAATACGGTCGTGTTTGTCGCACCGGACATCTGATGGTGGCCTAACCCCTTGACGTATCGGGAACTTCCGTGCATACTAGTGGCAAATTGTCTGTGAGTCATACGATAGATGGGCAATTTTGCGTCCGAAAGGCTCGCCCGTGGCCACACTCCGTCAGTTACGAAAGCAACAAAATTTGACACAGGAGCAACTCGCCGTCGCGGCTGATGTGTCGAGCTCGACGATTTACCACATTGAGGCCGGCAAGGTGCGACCGCGGCCGTCGATTGTGCGACGTCTGGCGCGCGCGCTCAGCGTGAGCCCGAGCGATATTCAAAGCGGTGAAGGTAGCCACATAGAGCACACACAGGCACGGGAGTCGTAGCCTGTGGTCGTGCATGTGCAAGGTTCAGGTGAGCAGAGTAATACTGTGGCTGGCTCTGATGCGGGTCCGCGTGTAAGCGCGCATAAGCGCTGGGTTAAGTTGAGGAATGTCAGAGACGGGTCACCGACGAGGGCCGCCTTCTAGCCTGCGGTCGTGTCCCACGCGGCTACCTAACACCCCATTGGAGGACCTATCGCGACCGTCCTTGTCTGTTGACTTGTACGTGACCCAGCGCTTATGCGCGCTTACGGACGAGATCGAGACGTATCAGCAACAGTATCTGGACAAGCGGGTCGGTGGGCGTGCCCGTCGTACAGGATGCGCCTGCATAAGCGCAGAAGAGGCTTAATAAGAGCAGCCCTCTTGTCATCGGCCAGCGTGGACTAAATGCAACCTATTGACAATAAAGATGACTTCCTTGCACAATGATGCTACAAGCGCGTAGCCGTACGCACATGTAGTCTGTTATAGCGCAGCTTCGTGAGCTGAACAGGGCATCACACGGCGCTCGCTTCGCCTAACATCAGCTCACACGAGCGATCTATTGAGTGCGGGAATCCCTTACATCGACACCGGCTCGATACTCTCTCACTAGTCGTTATTAGGTCAGCAGTTCCTAATGTCTTTAACGACCAAGTACCGGCCTCGGCTGGATCCGGCTGGATTATTTGGTTGGGAGTATATGCATGACGATGTTAGGTCAGCTTGTATTGACGTCGCCTCCCTATCGCAACCAGCAGCTTTTTTCCGATCACTATTTAGGCGTGACACTGCCCCGGCATCCAGATTGGTTTGCCCTTGAGGCTCAGGCTCGCCCCGTGTTTGAGCAACTCAAAACTATTTATCGTGCTTACGCGCCGAGTGATAACGAGGCGCAGACCGAAGAGGGGCTCGTCCGGCCTGTCCTGAAAGCTCTTGGGCACACCTTCGAGGTACAGGCGGCGCTCGCAACCCCTGACGGGACAAAGAGGCCCGATTACGTCTTCTACCGGGACGCCGCCGCGCTGCAGGCGAATAAGGGAAAAACACTGACTGAGGAGCTTCTACAGGGGAAGGCGTTTGCGATCGGCGACGCCAAATACTGGGACCGGCCGCTTGATGTCGCGGTCAAGCAGTCGAGCGGCGATCCATTCACAAACAAGAACCCCTCGTATCAGATCTGGTTCTACATGGAACAGGGTGGCGCTGAATGGGGAATCCTCACGAACGGGCACCTTTGGCGACTTTATCACAAGGATACTGCCCACCGGCTGGATCGCTTCTACGAAGTTGATCTGTCCGCACTCTTGGAAGGCGACAGTGTCGAACCCTTCCTGTACTTCTATGCTTTTTTTGCCCGCTCAGCGTTTGAGCCGCATCCGTTAGGAGTCGCGGCACTGCTGAAGGCAAGTGCCGATTATGCACGCGGAATAGGAGATACGTTCAAATCGCAAGTCTACGACGCGCTGCGGCACCTCGCTCAAGGATTCCTGGACTATGAGCCAAACGGTTTACAGTCTGATGCTGCAACGCTGAAGGATATCTACGACAATGGCCTGATTGTGCTGTATCGCCTGCTGTTCGTACTCTACGCCGAGGCGCGTGAGTTACTGCCGATGCGGGAGAGCATATTGTACCGCGATCGGTATAGCTTGCACGCGATCAAACACGCCGTCGAAAGGGATTTGCGGCAAGGGATCAGTCTCCTACCTAATAGCGTCACCCGGTGGCCCGAGTTGAAGACGCTGTTCGGCATCATTAACGCCGGCAGCCCTCCGCTTCAGGTTGCCACCTTCAATGGCGGCCTATTCGACCCTCAACGACACCCGTTTTTGGAAAGGAATAGCGTTGGCGACGCACACCTCCAGCACGCCATCGACAAGCTGACTCGGGTCGATGGTCAGTTTGTCGATTATCGTGACCTCGCCGAGCAGCATCTGGGCACGATTTATCAAGGGTTGCTGGAATACCACCTCGAGGCGATCCTCCCTGACGATCGCTGGTCCGTCGCGCTGCTCAACGACAAAGGTGAGCGACATGCTACGGGAAGCTATTACACGCCTGACTACATCGTCAAGTATATGGTCGAGCAAACAGTAGGCCCTCTGCTGGAGGGGGCAGTGGCAACGGCACCAGGCGACGAAGAGAAAATTGCGGCAGTCCTGAATATCAATGTGCTAGATCCAGCCATGGGGAGCGGCTACTTCTTGGTCGAGGCTACCGAGTACATCGCCCGCTTCCTCGTCGAACTTGGCATCCAGCCGCAAGAGGATACCGGCGGGGAAGCGGATCTGGCCTACTGGCGTCGGCGCGTCGCCCAATCATGTATCTACGGCGTCGACCTCAATCCGCTCGCGGTCGATCTAGCCAAGCTGTCTTTGTGGCTGATCACTGTCGCGAAAGATCGCCCACTCTCGTTCCTCGACCACCACCTGCGACCCGGCAACTCGCTGTTGGGGGCGCGCATTGCGGATCTGCGCGCAGGTCGCACGAGTACTACAGTCAAGAAGACGAGTAGTAAATCGAAGCGTGCTACCGCAGCCGGTCAGCTCATTTTGTTCAGCGATGACGCATTTCGCCAGAGCATGAGCACAGCAGTCGATTCAATGTGGCTGATCGAGGCTAGCCCGGCACAAACCGTGGAGGACGTCAAAGAGCAGGAAAAAATCTACCTTAAGCTCCACGAAGCCCTGGTTGGCAAGTATGGCACGCTGGCCAACTTGGTCACCGCCACACACTTTGGGCTCGGCATCGACAGATCTCAATGGTCTTCCCTAGCGGACTACGCCACCGGTCGGACCTTCATTTTGCCGCAGAAACAAGCTGGAGAGTACGCAGGATTGCTACAGGTCGCGGAGGATTTCTCCAATCGCGACCGGTACTTTCACTGGGAGTTGGAGTTTCCCGAAGTCTTTTTCGACTGCCACGGTGAACCGAAAGGAGACGCGGCAGGATTTGACGCCGTGATCGGCAATCCGCCTTACGTTCGACAGGAACAGCTGGCTCCATTCAAAGAATATTTCGGTGCAACTTACTCGGAAACATATGCCGGTACGGCCGATTTGTATATCTACTTCTATCAACAGGGATTGCAACTGACGCGAGTTGGTGGCCGTATGTCCTACATCGTCACTAACAAGTGGATGCGTGCCGGCTACGGCGAGCCCCTGCGAGCGTACTTTGCTACCCATAGCGTCCTGGAACGGATTGTCGACTTCGGCCACGCGCCAATCTTCGCAGACGCAGATGTCTTCCCCTGCATAGTGATCTTAGAGAAGCCGGCACCCCAGCAGGAGGTCGACGAGATAGCCGAGCATCAAGTGCAGGTGACTGCCTTCCCGCGCGAAATCTTGCGCACGGTCGAGTTAGGGCGCTATGTGCGTGACCATAGTCACAGCGTGCTCCAGGGCCGGTTCACCAATCGTGCCTGGAGTCTGGAGACATCGACCGTAGATGACCTTATGATCAAGATCCAGGATGTCGGCGTGCCGCTCGCTCAGTTCGCTGATGTCAAACCCTACTATGGCATCAAAACCGGCTTAAATGAAGCGTTTCTGATCGACGGCGCGACGAAGGATCGGCTAATTCACGAAGATGGCAACTCTGCAGACATAATTAGACCTTATCTACGCGGCCAGGATATCAAGCGTTGGTCTCCAGAATGGCAGAAACTGTGGATGATTGTCATGAAATCGAGCAGCGATTGCTCGTGGCCATGGACAGGCTTGCCTGAAGCGGAGGCGGAAGACGTATTCCAGCAAACATTCCCATCGCTCTACCAGCACTTCAAGCTATTAGAGGACAGGCTGAGGAAGCGACAAGATAAGGGCCGCTATTGGTGGGAATTGCGGGCTTGCGCTTACTACAGCGCTTTTGAACAGCCGAAGGCCTTATACCAAGAGATCCAGTTTCACTCGTGGTTCTCCATGGACAATGGGGGGTATTTTACTAACAACAAGGTCTTTTTCCTTCCAGGGGCAGACTTGTATCTACTTGCCGTCTTGAACTCGCCTCTCATGTGGTGGCACAACTGGCGTTACCTGCCCCATATGAAAGATGAAGCACTTAGTCCCGTCGGCGACTTAATGATAGACCTGCCAATTGCTGTTCCGAGCGACGACACGCGTGCTAGTGTGGAGTCTGCGGTAGGGCGGTTAATCGCAATCACCCAAGCTAACCGTGAGGCGTGCCATGAGACTATCGATTGGCTACGCACGGAGTTCGACATCGTCTCACCTGGGCAGCAGTTGGAAGGCTTCTCCCAGCTTGACCTCGATACTTTCGTCGCAGAAGTACGCAAGAGACGCCCGAAAGGGGCTGGACTATTATCGCCTGCCGCCCTCAAGGTGTTGCGGGCTGGGTACACCGAACAGGCTACGCCAGTGCGGCAACGACAAGGAGAGGCTACAGTATTGGAGCGAAAAAACACCGAGTTGGTTAATGTAGCCTACGGTCTAACGCCTCAGGAAACGGACCTTCTGTGGGCAACAGCGCCACCGCGCATGCCGGGCCTGACAAAAGACGCTTAGCTTACCTACCTACCTACCTGGTTTGTGCTATGCGAGTGAAACCTCTGCTCCCATGGATATAGTTCTGGTGTGTGCCCGTACCTGTGCCTAATGCTATCAGGCAAGAAAGGACTGTGATGTGAGCAATAGTAGCCCAATGACAACATTCGAAAGCCAACGAGAGTCACTTCACGAGATGCTCCGGGACATCGGCGGTGGCAAGTATCAGTTGCCCGACTTCCAACGCGGCTGGGTGTGGGATGATGCGCACATCGTGAGCCTACTCGCTAGCGTGCGGCAATCGTACCCGATCGGGGCGGTCATGACGTTGGAAACAGGGAATGCTGATGTGCGCTTCAAGCCTCGCCCTGTGGAAGGTGTGCATCTCTCAGCCCAGAGACAGCCCGAACGCCTCATCCTCGATGGGCAGCAACGGCTGACGTCTCTTTACCAGTCACTGTTGATGCAGGAAGCCGTCGCTACCCGCGATCCACGTGGCAAGCCAATGAAACGATGGTATTACATCGACATCAATAAGGCCTTAGATCCGGCCGTCGACGCTGAAGAGGCAATTCTTTCAGTGTCGGAGGACCGTCGAGTCAAGAACTTTCGTAATGAGGTGCGTGCTGACTACAGCTCCACGGAACGGGAATGCCGCGCCGAGGTATTGCCTCTGAACATTGTCTTCGACATGTCGCGCCTTACCGCGTGGCAGATGGAGTACTTCAAAGATTTATCCTTCGACGACATGCAGCTGCGCGTGAACAAGTGGAACCACATCTTCCAGGAGATTGTGCAGAGGTTCCAACAGTATCAAGTGCCGGTTATCGCGCTCAAGAAGGAAACGCCAAAAGAGGCGGTCTGCCAAGTCTTCGAAAAGGTGAACACGGGCGGCGTTTCTCTGACGGTCTTCGAGTTAGTGACGGCAACATATGCTGCCGACGATTACTCTCTACGGGACGATTGGGCGGGCCGCCGTCAACGCCTGTCCCAACGGCACGTGTTACACGATGTACCGGCAGAAGATTTCTTGGCGTCCACGACCCTACTCTCCACATGGCAACGACAGCAAGCTGGCGAACAGGTGGCGGTGAGCGGGAAGCGCAAAGATATGCTGCGCTTGCCATTGGATGAGTATACGCGGGTGGCACCACTCATCGTCGAGGGCTATGACAAGGCAGCGCAGTTTCTATTCAACCAAACCATCTATGCGGCTCGCGATGTTCCTTACCGCACGCAGCTCATACCCCTTGCCGCCATATTCGCCGACTTTGCGGACAAAACACTCTCCGACCCCGCGCGTCAAAAGATCTCGCAGTGGTACTGGTGCGGTGTGTTCGGTGAGCTCTACGGTTCGGCAACCGAAACGCGCTTCGCGCGCGATCTACCCGAGGTACTTGCATGGATAGCCGGTGGGCCTGAACCAATCACGGTGACTGACTGCAATTTCAGTGACCAGCGCCTATTTAGTCTTCGTCGACGCAATAGCGCCGCGTATAAAGGACTACATGCGCTGCTGATGCAGCACGGTGCTTTGGACCTATGCACTGGTGAACGCTATGACGTGCAGGTTTACTTTGACAAAGCAGTCGACATCCATCACATCTTTCCTCGCAAGTATTGCGAAACGCTAGGCATCGAGAAAGCACGGTGGGATTGCATCGTGAACAAGACGCCGCTGTCGTCTGAGACCAATCGATTCATAGGAGGCGTGGCACCAAGCGCCTATTTGAAGCGCATCGAAGATAAATACAACATGGTGCCGGCACGTTTGGATAAAATTTTGCAGTCGCATTTGATTCTCCCCGCTGCGCTGCGCGCCGACCAGTTCGACACATTCTTTACTGGGCGCATGGAGAAGCTCCTAGGCCTCCTCGAGCGGGCAACAGGCACGACTATCCAACGGTCGGCAGCAGGGGAACCGATTGCCGAGATGAGTGCGGAAGAGGATGAGGACTTAGACGACTCAGCAACAGAGGCTTTGACGGCGTAGTAAAGGACATGACGGCCGCGGCAACGAGGTGGGATGTTGCGGGCAGTCGCGTCCTGGTGACGGACGCGTCGAGCGGCCTGGGGCTCGCGATGCCCCAGGCGCTCGCGGACGTTGGGGCACGGGTCGCTCTGACCGGCCGGGACGAGGAGCGGTTGCGCGCAGCGCTGACCACAGCGAGAGGTACTCCATCGCTCCGCATGACGTGAAGCGTTGGCGGCGTGGTCGTCGGACGTCACGACCGACTAGAGGGGGTGGGCACGATAACATTGTCCCTCCCGGCGAGCGTTGGTATCATCCTGTGCAAGGGCATGTGTTCGCTACGCGAAATCCGGCTCATACACACTTTTGATGATGAGGGCGCTGACGTCGCTCAGGGCTGCGGCGAGTGGCGAGACAATTGGCTGGTAGAACGCCCCAAAGCCGGGCTACAGGGCTTACGGGCCTCCTCAAATGTGTGTGGGAGGCGGTCTCACTGTAGATAGCGCTCAGGCTACCAACCGCCATCATCAAAAGTGTGTATGAGCCCGAAATCCGGCCATTCGATACGATAACTGACGGCCACGCTGGGGCACCATTTCCGATGCTCATGTCGTAGGCGATTGATGGGCCGCTATTCATTGCCGCCGGCCGCCGCGCACTTCCGCGCGTTCGTCCACCTGCGCAGCGTCGACCCCGCACGCAACCGCGACCGCAGTTACACGCTGACCTGGACCCCGGCCCTGTTCGAGGGTGGCGCGCTGCTGCGCCTGTGGGGGCGCACGGGTGGCCCAGAGCGCACGCGCATGGACTACTATCCCGACCGCGCCGACGCCCAGGCCCACGTCGAGGCCATCCTGCGCCGCCAGTTGCGCCACGGCTACCATGTCGTGGGGTGGGAGCAGGCCGCAACATCGTAGCGGTCCCGGAAACGTTTGCGGAAAAAGATAAGTGCGCCGCTTTCCCCGGTGCCCCGCGCCACCCTGTGTGGACAACCGGCAACGGGGGAGGCGAGGCGAGGTAAGCGACACACACGGCGCGCCGCGCGGGGAAACGCCGACGAGCCGTCACAGCGCGTGACGCCAAGTGGTCGGTGGGCGCGTTTCCGTGGGCAGGAGGCGCGCTTGGGTGCGCCCCCTGCCCGCTACGGGCTGCTAGGATGCGGGCACCGCGGGGATGGTGAGGGTCGGGTCGTCGTAGCGGCTCCAGAGCGCCGTGGTCGTGGCCGTGACGGTCTTGGCGGGCGTCGTCGCCGTGGCGGCCGTGGTGGCGGTCGTCGTCACGTCCTCCTCGCGCGGGCGGCCGTTGGTCGCGTTCAGGTAGAGCGTGCCGTGCGCTCGTACGCTTGTCGAGGTCAGGGTGAAGGCGTAGCCGGTGCACAGCTTGCCCAGCACAACTTTGGTCCCGGCGGGCGTGAAGTGGGTCGACACGCCCGCGCGTTGAAACGTGCTGCTGGGGTCGAGGTTAATCTGCGCCGCCACGGTCGGCGACGTGATGCACTGGTAGGGCTGCCCGGCGGCCTGCTTGACGCAGACGCGCGCGCCGGCGACCACGGCGTCGACCGTGGTCGTGGCCCCGGAGCCGGCGGGCGTGGTGAGGGTGACGTGCGCCTGGTTCTTGCCATCTTTGCGCACGACGACGACCGTGCCCGTGATCGTACCCGTGCTGGCCCCCCTGATGGTGAGATCGACCTGATAGCGCGCGACGCCGTTCAGTGCCTGCGAGAGTAGGGGCAGCGGTGAGGGCGCGGCGGCGTGCGCGGCCGGTGCGCCCACCGTGGCGGCGAGGCCGGCGAGGCCGGCGCCGCACGCCGCCGCGATCGGGGTGCGCGTGTGTCGATGTAGCCATGGCGAAAAGCTCCTTGTGTCCAGTGCCCGGGGACCGTCCGGGCGTATGATGAATGATAGCGCGCGCCGTGTCCCCTCGCGACCGCGAGACAGGCCCCACCACGCTACACTAGCATACGGGGATGGCCGGCAAGGGTCTACCCCCCGCCGCCCCGCCACCATGGCCCGCGTGGGGGTGCGCCACGACGGAGTCCCCCGCCCGTCGCGTCGCATCTGGGACACTAGAGAGAGGGAGGCGCGGCGCCGCCGCTCTGGACGAGTGAGCATGGGTAGAGGAGGGGGCGGACAATAGTGAAGGTGGAGTACATCCCCTTGGGCGGCGCGGGCGAGGTCGGAGCCTCCTGCGGCCTCCTGCGCATCGGGGACCGGCGCGTGCTCATCGACGCGGGGATGCGTCCGGCGGCGCGCGCCGGACAGGACCGCCTGCCCGCCCTCGATCGACTGACCGCCGAGCCGCCGGACGCTATTCTCGTGACGCACGCGCACATCGACCACACCGGCGCCCTGCCGCTCGCCTCGGAGATGTTCCCGACGGCGCCGATCTACTGCACGGAGACGACCCTGCTCCTGACGCGCCTCCTCCTGGCCGACAGCGTGCGCGTCATGGAGGCCGAGCACCTGGAGCGGGAGGGTGAGACACCGCTCTACACGGTCGAGGTGGTCGAGCGCACCCTGGGGCGGGTGCGGCCGGTGGAGTGGGCACAGCCGGTCGCGCCGCTCCCCGACCCCGCCATCACCGTGCGTTTCCTGCACGCCGGCCACATCGCCGGCGCCGCCATGCTCCTGATCGACACGCCGGCCGGCCGCGTCCTGCACCTGGGCGACTACTCGGTGACGGCCCAGCGCACCCTCCACGGGATGGACGTGCCGGGCCTCCCCCAGGCCGACGCCGTGATCACCGAGGGCACGTACGGCGACGCGATCCACGCCAACCGCAAGGAACAGGAGCGCGCGCTGGTGGCGACGGTCGCACGCGTGGTGGGGCGCGGGGGGCGGGCGCTGCTGCCGGCGTTCGCGGTGGGCCGGGCGCAGGAGGTGGCGCTGATCCTGCGCGCGGCGCGCTCCACGGGGGAGTTGCCCCCGGTGCCGATCCACCTCGACGGCATGGTGCGCGGCGTGTGCGACCTGTACCAGGCACAGGTTCACGACCTCAACCCGCGCCTCCAGAACTACGTGCGCAACGCGCGCCGCCCGCTCTTCGCCGACCCCTCGCTCTCCGTGTACGCCGTGACGGCGGGCCGACGCCGCGCCCTGCTTGCGAATCCCGAGGCGGCCATCGTGATCAGTTCGTCGGGCATGATGACCGGCGGTCCCGCCCCGCTCTACGCGCGCGCCTTCGCGGCCGACGAGAAGAGCGCCATCGTCTTCAGCGGCTACCAGGACGACGAGAGCCCGGGGGCGGCGCTGCTGCGGGCGCGGCAGGGCACGACCGTCACGCTGGGCAAGGAGGAGGTGACCCTGAGCTGCGCGGTGGAGCGGTACAGCCTGTCGGCGCACGCGGACGCCGGCCAGATCGAGGTGGCCGTCACGCGTGCCCAACCGCGCGTGACGGTGCTCGTGCATGGGGAGCCGGACACGCTGCGCGCCCTGGCGAAGCGCGTTGCCCGCCACCATCCCCACGTCGCGGTGAACGGGGAGGCGGTCACGCTGATCGACGCGCCCGCTCGGGCTACGTCGGCGGCGCTCTCAACACGGCCGACGACCGCCGCGCCACGGGGAGAGGGAGCACATCCCCCGTCCCCCGCGGGCGGGACACCGAGAGACCCGCGTGGGGCGGACGGCACCGTGTCCCCTGCCGACCTCGCCGCTGTCCACCGTGCGGCGTTGGCGACAGGTGGCCCGCATCGCCCCTGGACGACGGTCGAGTTGGCGCGGCTGGCGACGGGGGCGCGCTACACCCCGGCCACGCGGGTCCACGTCCAGGGGTTACTCGACGCCGACGTGGCTTACTTCGCGCGCAAGCGCCTGGGGGCGCAGGACGTTTACCTCCCGCGCGCGCCCGAGGACGTGGCGAAACGCCAGGCCACGCACGTCGCCCTCGTGCCGGGGGATATCGTGATCGCGCGCATGAACGAGGGCCAGGGCGAGGCGCGTCTCGGCGTCATCACCAGTGCTGTGGCGCTGGGGAGCGTGGAGGCGACAATCGTGGGGTGGAAAGGGGAACGGTTCCCGCTGGCGGTCATCCAACTCCCGACGGGGGTACGCCGCCCGGCCTACGTCGCGCTCGCGCGCGAGGACCGGAAGGCCACGCTGGCTGCGGACCAGGAGCGGATCGATGCCGCCGTGCGCGCGGGCGTGATCGCGCACGACCTGATGGCGCTGTGGGCGGCGGCCGGTGAAGGCCAATCGACAGCCGATCTCCTGGGAACACAGGAGATGGACGATGGACGTCTCGCGCTGGCGCGCGATCTGGTCATGCGCGGCGGCGTCCTCTTCACGCGCCACGGCGATGTCTGGGCACCGAAGGCGGAGGCGGACCTCGCGGCCCCCGAGGCAGTGGCGCGCCACCTGGCGCTCCTCGCGCTCGGCCCAAGGGCTGAGGTCGTGTATCGGGACGGTCGCCAGGGCCTCCTGTCCGGCCGTGGTCGCTGGGGGCAGGTCGAGGTCGTATGCGACGACGAGA
>JAABUR0100005310.1_pt1 | contig 16530 bp, 14 predicted proteins | sample 5560091 | NCBI WGS metagenome assembly JAABUR01 (sample SAMN10711879, study PRJNA513375) | rock metagenome | isolation source: Antarctica rocks | place: Antarctica: Victoria Land, University Valley sud | reverse complement strand
TCATGCCCGACCTCGACGCGCCGCACCTCACGCAACCCACCAGCGGCGCCGCCATGCCATGATCCCCACGCCGAAGACCGACACGTGAGGTCGTACGCGCACCAACACGTGAGCTAGTACGCGGACAGCAGGTGACGCTTCAGTCGTTGCAGATCGGTGGGCGCATCGATTGTCGGTCGTGCCGGAGGCGCCTGACCTCCTGCGCGTGGAGTGCATGCCGTCATGCCGACTGTGGGCCGGTTGCCCTGTCATTGACAAGCTCATCAGTGGGCTTGGGTTCAAGTGCTCCGTTGCTCGATGAGTCTCAGCCAGTCGCGGGAAGCCACCGAGGGCGCAAGCGACAACTCCGTGACCTAGCTGTTCCTTGACGTTGACGTGTATCGCAGGCAGGCGTCCATGCACGCGAGGTGCGCCCTGTGCGCGAGCCCATCGCAGGGTTCGTTCTCATCGACTGGATCCGCGTCTGCAAGACCCGTGGGGCCAGGGCACCGCTGCTTCAAGTGAACCCACCACTGGCACGAAGGTTTTGTCCGGTGATCCAACGACCCTCGGGGCCGACGAGAAACGCCACGACGTTCGCGACATCCTCCGAGCCCCCGAGGGGTCCCAATGCCGAGACCTCGGCCATCGTCGTTGTGCGCCGGTCCGGCATCCCCTCACCCAGCCCGTCCGTATTGGTCGCCCGCGGGGACACAATGTTGACCGTGATCGCACGCGCCCCCAGTTCTCTCGCAGCGATGCCGCTGACTTGCTCAATCGCCGCCTTGCTGGCCGAGTACACGGATGCGCCCGGCTCGACAAGCACCGTGTTGCTTGACGACATGGTGATGATTCGTCCACCGTCGCGGAGCCGCCGTCCTGCCTCTTGTATCCCGAAGAAGGTCGCCTTGGCGTTTACATCCATGACGCGGTCGTACATCTCTTCGGTCACCTCTGCTATGGGACCGCCCACCGCCACGCCAGCATTCAGCACGACAATGTCCAGCCGACCAAGCCACTCCTCAGCATCGTTGAACAACGTCCGCACCTCAGACATCTGGCTCATGTCCGCCGCGAATCCGCGGGCGTTTCCTCCGGCCCGTGCTACTACTCGCTCGACTTCTTCTGCAGCGCTGCCGTCCTTGACATAGCTGAAGGCCACGACGGCTCCATCCGAGGCCAGACGTTGCACGATTCCCCGACCAATGCCCCGGGACCCGCCCGTCACCAACGCAAACCGTTGACTCAAAGCACCCATGCCCCACCTCCGTCTCGATGACCGCGGACCCAGAAGATAACCCTCCTCCACTGGAGCCGCGGGGGGCTCCGACAGCGATGACGGAGCCAGGCTTCTTGACCGCATCGGAGCGTCGCGTTCAGGGCCTTTTGGAGCTCACCAGGCCAAGCATCCAAGGTCAACAAGGGTCGAGGACAGTTGCAACGTTTACCTTGCGCTCGGCAGTCGGGAACTCGGAGGTATCTGGGAGCCACTCGCAGTTCGGGTGCTCGCGCCGAGGTCGCACTTGACAAGGGGTAGGGCTGTAACGCTAGCCACGACACCATTGGCGAGGGCGCCCTGCCTGCGGAGCAGGGCTGCCGATCGATCAACTCATTGAAGACTCGCGGGCTGCCGTGTGATCACGCTTGAGTGCTCGACGGCGGATCCTCCGCTCGCCGAACCGCCTGTGCGCGACCAGTTTCCTTGATCGGCTTGTTGGACCAAGACGCACCGACGTGTGGCATCCACCAGCTGAACGCCCCTCGCACCGAGCAGTTGGTCCTCTCGCCGACGACGGAGCGCGCCAGGTTCCCACTCTCGTGCCTACACCGGCAGAAGCACGGATCGCTCCAGGTCATCACACCTCATCCGCAGATCCACGAGTTCTGCCCGCAGCTGCCCATGCTCCTCCTACCCGTCCGGCGCGAGCGCCCGAGGCTGTGGCCAGGCGACTCTGCGCCAGCCGGCATTCCCGGCAGGCGCGGGCACCGCCCAGCCACATTGCTCGCTGGCTCTCTTCGATTCTCCGGCCGAGGCCCGACCGCACACGCCAGCCTGACGTCAACGCCGCGCTCAGGACCCAAATGGCGGAGAGCGTCGCTTGATCTTGCCGTCACCAACCCGTGTAGGGGGCGACCTCCTCGTCGCTGACGAGACCCCGCACCACGTCGCCGATGGCCTGGCCGATCACCTCCAGCGCTCGGTCCACCTCCTCGTCCGTGATCACCAAGGGAGGGGTGATCTCGAGGACGTTGCCTCCGACGTAGTACACGACGGCACCGAGCTGCCAAGCCCGATAGACGGTCTTCTGCGCCAGGGCGGCATCTCGTCGCATGCTCTGCCGATCCTGCACGAGGTCGACGCCGATCGCTAAGCCCCTACCCCGAACGTCGCCTATCCGGTCCCCTGCACTGTGGCCGCCGGGCCCGGAACCGTCAGCAATCTCCCGGAGTCCGGCCATCAGGCGTGCACCAGCAGCGGCGGCGGCGGCGGGTAGGTCCTCGTCTACGAGCGTGCGCAGCACCGCTCGACCCGCCGCCGTGCACACTGGGTTGCCCGCGGTCGTGAGCAATGCGGACGCGGCTGGCCCGTCCAGAATCGCCGTCGGGCCCACCGCTGCCGAGAGGGGGAGTCCGCCGCCGAGGGACTTGCCGAACGTGACGATGTCCGGGGTGACACCGTCATGCTGGAAGGCATGCAGGAGGCCGGGTCGACCAAGTCCCACCTTTACCTCGTCGCAGATGAGGGGGACGGAGAATCGCGAGCACAGGTCCTGAAGCGCGGAGAGAAAGCCGTCAGGCGGGACCACGAGGCCGCCGTCGGCGAGAATCGGTTCGACAATAAGACAGGCCACGTCGCCTTGGGACAGCTCCACCTCGACGGCCTGCAGCGAGGCCTCGACGACCCCCACCCTGCCACCGCGGTGAGGCCGGAGGGGATCCGGGTAGGGCACGAAGGTCGAGCCCGTCGCCGCGCGCGTCCCGGCCTCCACATGGACACCCGACACGCCCATCGCAAGACCGATCCCACCGTGATAGCTGTGCTCAAACGTGACCACCCGCTGCCTGCCGGTGGCATGCCTACAGGCACGCAGCGCGACATCGTTCGCATCGGAACCGGCGTGACCCAGGTAGACCCGTCGATCACCGTGCCCAGGCACCATCTCGAGGAGGTCCTCGGCGAGCCCAACCGAGTCCGGGTGCACAGCGGACAAACCGCCGGCACCGGGCGGCCGCTGCACAGCACGAGTGACAGCCTCCACCACGGCCGGATGCCCGTGCCCTAGCCCGCAGGCGGTCCACGTAGCGGACAAATCAAGCAGCTGGCGGCCGCCCACCTCAATCAGAGTGCTGCCGTACCCCTCGGCGACCTCGAGGGGAAAGAACCGCAACTTCTCGATGCCGGCAACCACGGCCAAGTCTCGTTCGTACAACGTCGGCATCCTGAAAACGCCCTTCCCGTGGACTACAAAGGCACTGACCTTAAGCCTGTCACCCCATGGCACCGTACATGCGAGTGAGGCGATGGGCACGCCAATGGTGAGTTCCGGCGTTGCGGGTCCAGCTATGGACGGCCTTCGCCGGCACCGGCTCGCCCATCAGCGCTTTCCATCGCAGCACGTGCGTGCTGCAGTCGCCCCTGCGGACGGCTTTGCGACGCTGCACTGTTATCACTCCAGAGCGACGGGTTCCTGCCGGCTCCGCGCAGGAGTGACCGATCGCGACCACCAAAGCAGGACGTCCCGGGCAATCAAGCGCCCGGGTAGGACCGCGCCGAAGCCGCTCATGCTGTCAGGCAGCCCGTCAGCGACTTTCGAGGTCCATCGGGAGGTCGACCGTGAACGCGCCGTCCAGTGCCGAGAAGCGGGCCGTCCGCGTGCCCCTGTCGAGCTGCCACATCCAGCCACGTTTCGGGCAGCGGTGGCTGGAGACTTGGCGTCACCTGTGTAGACGTACGCGCCCCGAACAACGGCACGATGGTAGAAGCCACCCAGGTCGCAGGCGAGTTCGATCGAGAAGAAGTGAACGGCGAGTGTATCGCCGGGTTCGGCCCCTTCGATGAAGAACGACCCCGTCTGGGGGTTGAAGAACGGAAAGTCACAGACGACGGACACCAGGTCGGCTTTGCTCCACACCTTGTCGGCGAAGCAGTCCTCGGTCCACAACTCCAGCACCGTGCCCGACTTCACGCTGCGCACAGGTACGGCACCGCCGACCGTCCAGACGTATACGGTCGACGTTGGCCGGTATCACGTGACCTGCAGCTCGCCCATCCTGACCCTCCTGGTAGCCGATAACACCTTGATGCGGTGCGCCAACAGGCGGGCAGGATGCGGACCAGCGGTCCAGCCCGACCCGTTCTTCAACTTCTCCTGTGCACCATAGTCATGATCAGCCGGGTCGCCGGACCGCCGAGAACTTATGAAACAAGCCCTAGCGCGGCGGGGGGGCTGGTGATATATGTGTCGTCGTGCAGTTCAGACTCGCAGTTGCAGATCTCGCGTACGACGTGACAGACAGCTTGCTGCAACGCCGGCTGGCCGCCGACACGCACGACACCTCTGCTGGAGGGATCGATGTAGGGCACCCCCGACGTCGCAGCCCAGGGCCGTGGCGGGACACCGTTCGGACGACAGAGGTCTGCTAGATCCTGACGCAGGCTATGGGCACGAACCCGATAGCAGCCACGCGCTGCGCGCCACTGACCCAACCCGCAAACGGCTGGCCGTTCGGGACTCGACAACATGGAGGACACGTGGACCTAACAACGGGTTTGGAGTTGCGCCTGGCGCGGCTGGAAGCCGCGGCGGACATCGAGCGGCTCAAGGCGACGTACGCGGGTTTGTGTGACGTCGGGTATCCGGCCGAGCGGCTGACCGCGCTGTTCACCGAGGACGGTGTCTTCGACGGTGGCCAGCGTTTCGGGGTCCACGCCGGTCGCGACGCGCTTGTGTCCTACTTCGCGGCCATCTCGAAGGACATCGTTTGGGCGATGCACTACATGACTACTCCCGCGATCACCGTGGACGATGCGCTCAGCACAGCCACCGGCACTTGGTACCTGTGGCAGCCGTGCACGCTCTCGGTCAAAGGCGAGCAGGTCCCCGTCTGGATTAGCGGCAAATACACCGACGAGTACCGGTGCGTCGACGGCACCTGGCTGTTCTCACGAGTCACCCTGGCCTGCGAGACGGTCACGGACACGCGCACAAACTGGATTGATCAACCGTTCGTCAGCTAAGAAGCTTGCTCGACAAGGCACGCGCTCGCGTGCCCTTGCATCACCTCGAATCGGAGTCGGTCATGGCTGAGAAAGAGGGATCCCTCCCTCCGGTCCAACTCCAGCACTCGCTGGGGGTTCCGCACCTGGTCGCACTTGCGGTTGGGGGCGCCATCGCGTCTGGGTTCCTGCTGTTCGTCGGACAGGCCATCGCCATCGCGGGTCCAGCGGTCCTGATCTCCTACCTCATCGGCGGCGTCATCCTGGTCGCGGTCATGGCCTGTCTCACCGAACTGGTAATAGCGAAACCGCGGGCGTCATTCGCCACGTACGCCCGCGACGCAATGGGGCCCCTCGCAGGGTTCCTGACCGGCTGGAACTACTGGCTGGCGTGGGTGATGGGGGTTGCGACGGAGTCCGTTGCGGCCGGCACATACCTCAATGCCCAGTACAGCGGTATACCGGTGTGGCTAACTGCCTTCGTGATCATCGCCTTCGAGATGATCATCAACATTATCGGCGTACTCCTGATGGGCAACTACGAGGTCCTACTCACGACTATAAAGACGGTGGGCCTGCTCGCCTTCATCGTGTTCGGCATCTTCGCCATCCTCGGCGTCGGCGTCCCCCATCACCCCATCAGCGACATCAGCAGCCACGGCGGCTTCTTCCCCAAGGGCGGCGGCGCAGTCTTTGCTGCCCTGCTCACCGTGCTCTTCGCGTACGTCGGCATCGAACTGGTGAGCGTCGCCGCCGAGGAGTGCCGCGACCCCGCGCGCGCCGTGCCGCGCGCCATGTTCCAGAGCGTCGTCATCACGGTCGGCTTGTTCCTCGTGGGTGCCTTCGTTCTGCTGACGATCCTGCCCTGGGACAAGGCCGGGACGAGCAGCAGCCCGTTCGTAGATGCGCTGAACGTCCTGCACCTCGGCACGCTGGCGAGCATCATCAACTGGATAGTCATCATCGCCTCGGTGTCAGCTGTGGACGGTGGGCTCTACACCGCCTCGCGGATGCTGTTCGGGATGAGCCGGGAGGGCCACTTCCCGGCGAGCCTTGCGCGGACACACCCAACTCGGCAGACCCCCACGATCGCGACGGTCGTTACGGCGGGCTTCGCCTTTATCGGAGCGCTCCTGGCCTACCTCTACCCGGCCAGCGCCTACATTTTCATAGCCAGCCTGGCGGCCTTTGGGTTCCTTTTCGCCTGGCTGATGATCTCGCTCTCGCAGCCGATCCTGCGCCAGCGACGCGGCAAGGAGCAGACGGATCGACTGTCATGGAGGACGCCGCTCTACCCATTGACCCCGATTTTCGCTGTGACCCTGGTGGTCGTCGCACTTGTCGGGCAGTTCTTCACCGGCGGGTCCGGCACGGCGTTCGGCCCCTTCACCATCCCCGGGGGCGGCATCGCCGTGGTTGTCGGACTCATTTGGACAGCAGCCTGGACGGCCTACTACCTGCTGTTCGCTCGACGCTACTTCACGCACGGAGAGGCGTGGCGTGTCCTGGAGTCCGAGCGAGACGCGGAGCCTGGCCATCAGACCGTCGCCCGCTAGGCCAACCGCGGCAGCTTTGGCCAGGAGTCCCATGGGGCTCCCCGGGGCCTCTTCAACGAGAGGACTGTCGTGACTGCACTGACCATCGACTCGGAGTTCGACCACGAGCGCTTGCTCTGCATCCGGGATGCTCCCACGGGCCTGCTCGCGGTCGTCGCGGTTCACTCCACCCGGCTCGGGCCTGCGGTCGGAGGCATGCGCTATCGCCGATACGGCGGTCTGAACGAGGCCGTAGTGGATGCGCTACGCCTGTCGCGGGCGATGACGCTGAAGAACGCCGCCGCCCGGCTGGCGTGGGGTGGCGGCAAGCTCTGCGTAGTCGACGACGGGGACGAGGCGAAGCGGCCGAGCCGCCTGCTCCGCCTGGCCCAGCTCCTCAACGAGCTCGAAGGTTCCTACATCGTCGGGAAGGACGTTGGCGTGACTATGGCCGACATGGCCGTTCTCGCGCAGCGCTCCCGGTGGGTGGTGGGCGTGCCGGTGGACCAGGGTGGGCTCGGGGACCCCTCGCCTGCCACGGCTACGACCGTAGTTGGAGGCATGCAGGCGGCAGCCGATCAGCTGTACGGCACGACCGATCTATCGGGCAGGTCCGCCGCCATCATCGGCACCGGCGGCGTCGGAGCCAGTCTCGCCGAGCAGCTCGCCGGGCGCGGCGTGCGTCTGCTGGTCGCTGATACCGATGCCGCCCGTGTTGAGGCGGTGGCCGCTCGCACGAACGCGACGGTCGTCTCCACGGCTGCGGCGTGCGCTGCCGAGGTGGACTTTCTGGCGCCGTGCGCCACCGGCGAGATGTTCGGTGCCGATGACGTCCAGCGTCTCAAGTGCCGGGCGATCGTCGGCGGCGCTAACAATCCGCTCGTCGAGGACTCAGTAGCCGCGCTACTGCATGCGGGGGGCATCCTCTACGTACCAGATTTCCTGTCTAACGCTGGCGGCGTGATTCAGAACGCCGTCGAGTTCCACCGCCAGGGGGGCGAGGAACTGACCCGGCTTCTCGACGAGGCCAACGCACGCACGAAGGCCGTTCTGGAAAGCGCCAGGAGCGCCGACAGGACGCCCTGGGAGGTCGCGCGCACGCAGGCGCTCGAGCTCGTGGCGTCCGGGACTCCTAGCGGACCGCCCACCGTCGGGGTGTGAGCTTAGGTTCTTCCGACAGACACGGCTCCACAGGACGCGAGAGATATAAGGAGCACCGGGCGCCGCCCGTCCAACCCGAATGAGGAGAACTTATGATCGCGTCAAGGGTTGATAGCCTGTTCCCCTCGGGCATCCGCGCGATGATGGCGCTCGCCGCGGAACGCGCACGGCAGGGGCTCCCGGTCCTCCACATGGAGGCCGGGCAGCCCAATTTCCCAACGCCGCCGCACGTCGTGGAAGCGGCCGTCGAAGCTGCGCGGAACGGTTTCACCGGGTACACGCCGAACACCGGCATCTCAAGCCTCCGCTCTGCGGTCGCGGCGCGGGTCAACGACCGTAACGGCCTGACGCTCGATGAGGGCAACGTCTGCATCACCTCAGGTGCAGTCATGGGGCTGTACCTGGCCCTGATGGCCATCGTCGAGCAGGGCGACGAGGTGCTCGTCCCCGATCCGGGGTGGCCGAATTATCACAGTGCCGTCAGCATGGCTGGAGGTCACAGCGTCGCCTACCCGTTGCACCCAGAGGCGGGCTACCGACTGCACGTGGAGGACCTGGAGTCCTTGGTCACCCCCCGCACCCGGGCCATCATGATCAATTTTCCCGGTAACCCCACCGGCGCCGTGATGCCCACGGACGGCGTCCGCGAACTCCTCGCCTTCGCCGAGCGGCATGACCTGTTCGTCGTCTCCGACGAGGTGTACGAGGACTTCGTTTTCGACGGGGTCCACAACTCGATCCTCATGAACGGGTTGACCGACCGGCTAATCATGGTGTCGGGCGCTTCGAAGTCCTACGCGATGACTGGGTGGCGGCTGGGTTGGCTGGTCGCGGACTCGACCGTTGTGGCAGCGGCCGCCAAGCTAGTCGAACCAATCGCATCCTGTCCGAGCTCCTTGTCGCAGGTCGCTGCGGAGACAGCTCTGCGCGGACCGCAGGACTGCGTGCGATTGATGCGGGACGCCTATGCACGTGCGGCGCAACACGTCCTTGAGGTCCTGCAACCGCCGGGCCTATTGCCCGTGGTGCCCGATGGCGCCTTTTACGCGTTGATCGACGTGTCGCGGTCTGGGCTGACCTCCGACGCCTTCGCTCGGCGGCTGCTGACCACCGAAGGCGTGGCGGTCGCTCCTGGGTCCACGTTCGGGGATCGGACCGGGCAGATGGTGCGGATCTCGACGGCATGCTCGGAGGAAGACCTGGTGCGCGGCTGCACGATCATCAAGAACGTCCTCCTGACGTAGCTCTTGCCTTCTGCCACACCAACCAAGGGATTGTGAGACGAGATGCGCATCGGCCGACTGAACGACCTCGGACGGGAAAGACCGTTCGTCGTAGTCGACGGAGAAGCTGTCACGGTCGACCACATCATCGGAGACTGGACGCGCACCCACCTGGAGCGCGGAGCTCTGGAGACGGTTCGCGACGCGGACCTGAGCGATCGCCCGCGGCTTTCGCTGGATGACCTTCGTCCGGCGGCACCGATCCACCGGCCTGGGAAGGTTGTCTGCGTCGGGCTGAATTACGCGCAGCACGCCGCCGAGATCGGCGCGGCCAGTCCCGCAGAACCCATCATCTTCATGAAGAGCCCCGACGCCGTGGTCGGCGCACACGAGGACGTCATCATCCCCCCGGGGAGCGAGCGGACCGACTACGAGGCGGAGCTGGCGATTGTGATCGGCCGCCAAGCCCTCTACCTGGAGTCGCCTGCTTCTGTCCGCGGGCTCGTGCTTGGCTACTCGATCAGCCAGGACATCAGCGAACGGGCATGGCAGATGGAACGTGGCGGGCAGTGGGTCAAGGGCAAGTCCTTCCCCACGTTTAACCCGTTAGGCCCGATCATCGTCACTCCCGAAGAGTTCGACCCGGCCGATGCCCGCGTGTGGTGCTCCGTGGACGGCGAGATGCGTCAGGAGTCGCGTACCAGCGACATGTTCTTCCAGGTGAACCATCTGGTCTGGTACATCAGTCAGTTCATGGAACTATGCGCTGGCGACATCATTAATACGGGCACCCCCGCGGGGGTGGGGATGGGCATGAAGCCGCCTGGATACCTCCGACCGGGTCAAGAACTGCGCACCGGCATCGAAGGAATCGGTGAGCTGGTGTCCCGCACGGTTGCGGCAGATCTTTCGACCTCCGGTTAGGCGAGTTCCTTCCAGGGGAGGTGGACACGTGGGCAAGAGCCGATGACAAGATTGCTATACCGACGTCGCCGTCGGCGACGAGGGACGGTCAGCGCACATCCGCGCACAGCAACTCGGCGGCGGCGACCGCCATTCCCGAGTCACTAAATGCGGGCCCTATCCGCAGCGACACAGACAGCAAGCGGGCCGGTCTCCTCGTCCCCGTCCCGGCTCGCGACCGGCCGCGCTGAGGAGTATCACCCGGTGCCCCTCCCGCACGCCAGCGTTGCGCGCGACCAGGCCGACCAGCTCGCCTACTGGAGCCTAATCACAATGCTCTTGACATTCTCACATCACGACTCCTACTCCTACCACGATGCCGCCGAAGATAAGGCGATTGAACCCAATCGCGATCGCCTGCTGTGCCGGGTCACTTCCGACGCCGTCGTCGTCAGCTACAGCGCTTGCGGGCAGGGATGGGCCAACTTCCCGAACGAGGTCATTCGTTTAGTCGAGCGGCGCAGTCACGCGCCGACAATCAGCAGGATTTTGGCCATGGTGTTGAACAGATGACACTGGGCATCTCCGCGTCTGGAGCGAAACCGCGTGCGAGCGACATCGCGTACGACCAGCTCCTCTCCCAGATCTTAGATCTTCGTCTGCCGCCGGGTTCGACCATAGACGAGCACGCCGTCGCCGCAGAACTGGGTCTGAGTCGCATGCCTGTTCACGAGGCGGTCGCGCGGCTTGCCGCGGACCGGCTCGTGACCGTATTGCCTCGTCGGGGATCCATTGTCACCGGTGTCCGTACCCAGGACGCGCTGGACATGTTCGACGCACGTGAAGCCATCGAGTGCGGGATCGCGCACGTTGCGGCACGTCGCGCCACAGACGAGGACCTTGGAAGGTTGAGGACCTTGATCGAGTCCGCGGAACGCGCTCGCAAAGACACCGACCATCTGCGGTACCTGCGGGAGGACCATGATATCCATTACTTTCTCGTCCACATGGTGCCCAACGCACTTCTTCAGGACGCCGCCGACAGACTGCTGATGCATAACTTGCGGTTTTGGCGATCCTTTTGGTCGGGGCAGCCACCGCGTCAGGTCCGGATGATCAGTCACGCCGACTTGCTTGCTGCGCTGGAAGCCCGGGATCCAGACCGAGCGGAGCTGGCCATGAGGAGCCACTTGCGGCTCTCGTTGGAGTTGTTCCACCATATCGAGCCACAGCCTTGAGGTTGGATGCCATCCGCGAATGCATCCACCTCACTCGCGAGTCATGAGGGTTATGTCGAGTCGCGTGGCCGACCTACGTCGTCGGTGAAGGCTCCCCCACAGCAGATCAGTGGGAAGCCTTGTGTCCCCGGATGCCGCGTCGTAATCGAACAGACCCACGTCCTGCGCTGAGGTCTTGGGATACGTCACTGTTGAGGGCACGCGCGCAAACGAGGAAACCGATAGTGCCAATGGTGATGCGTAAGCAGCCAGAGAACCGAGTCCGCGCGGGCGGTGATGCCCTCTCAATGGCGAGTTAGCTGCGCTCACAAATGAAGTCGTACACCTCGACCATAACCCGCTCGCGGTCGACATCGAGCGTCACCTCGTGCGAGGAGTCGGGCAAGGCCAGCAGACGCTTGTCAGTCGCCTTGATCCCCTCCAGGACAAACGGGCCGTTTGCCTTGTCGACCACTTGGTCGGCGTCGCCGTAAATGAGCAGCGTGGGGACAGTGACGGTCCCCAGACCTTCACGCACCTGGCTCATGAGCCCCATGCCGCGTTCGAGGGCTCCAAGGGGCATCTCCAGGTAGGCGATACCGCCGACGCCGACGTCCTCGGTGAGCACGCCCACGGTCGCCCACGGCGCCGGCACTGTCACGGGACGGTCCGGGTCGTCGACCAGGGGCTGGAGCGCCTCCATGGCCTGGACCGGCGCGGCCATCACCACTACACCGGCAAGTTCTGGATGCCGACGAGCCAACTCCAGGGTGAGGGTGCCGCCCATGGAGATGCCGGCCACGAACACCGTCGAGCAACGCTCCTTCAACTCGGTGAGCGCCTGCTCGGCGGCCCCGAGCCAGTCCTGCGGCCCGGTCTTGTCCAGGTCGGCGACTGTCGTGCCATGCCCGGGCATGCGTGGCGCCGACACTGCCAGCCCGCGACGCGCAAGGTAGTCAGCCAGCGGTCGAACGTTCTGCGGAGTACCGGTAAAGCCGTGCACCAGCAGACAACCCACCTCGTTGCCCTCAAACCAGTACGCGCCGCCACCCGGCAAGATCGTCATCATCTCTCCCCGTATCCCGCAGTTCAGCCCGCCCGCAACGTACGAGCCTACGGCGCCCGTGTCGATCCTGGTGCACCCAGCACGGCGGTCGACCACCGGCGCCGACGGTCGTCACCGCCCTCGGTAACCGGGCCGAGGTCCATCTCGACGGCGGCCCATGAACGGCGGGATCGTCACCGGGGCGGCGTTCGGCGCGCGCACCTGTCCGGTTGGCCGCGCCTGCAGTACGGGCTCACGGCCGGCGGTGAACGGGGGGTACAGCACGCCGTCGACACTTCGCGCCAGCAGGTGCAGCGCACCCTGCAACGACTCGGCGTCACTTCGCTCGCCGAGCTCGCCTTGAACCGGGTGCAGCTGGGCTGAGTCCGCCTCTGGCGCCAGGGCAAGATCGCGCTCTAGGGTGCGCCATGGACGTCGTGGAGTTCCGGCCCGCCTTCGAGCAGTACGCGTTCACCTTCGGCGGGGTCGCCCCCGTCAGGCGCGTCACGCCCGGGACCGCGCTGCGGCTGTGGTCCGACGATGCGTTCTGCGGGGCCTTACGGTCCGCGACCGACTTGTCCAGCGACAAGGTCGACCTGCGCTACGTCAACCCGCAGTCCGGCCCGTTCTACGTCGAGGGCGCCGAGCCGGGTGACACCCTCGCCTTGCACCTGGTGAGCCTGGAGCCGGCCCGCGACTGGGGCGCCTCGGCGCACATCCCGTTCTTCGGCGGCATGACCAGCACCGACCGGGTCGTGACCCTGCAGGACGCCCTGCCGGACCTGACCTACATCTACGAGCTGGACCGGGCCCGCAGCACCGTCACCTTCATCGCGCAGCGCGGCCAGATGCGGGTCGACCTGCCGCTGGAGCCGATGCTTGGCACCGTCGGCGTCGCACCAGCCGGCCGTGAGGTACGCAGCTCACTGGTCCCGGACCGCTTCGGCGGCAACATGGACACTCCACAGATGCGCGCCGGCACCACCTGCTACCTCGGCGTCAACGTCGAGGGCGCGCTGTTCTCGATTGGCGACGGGCACTACCGGCAGGGCGAGGGTGAGGCGTGCGGGACCGCGGTGGAGGGAGCGATGACAACGACGCTGATCGTCGAGCTCGTCAAGGGCGGCGCGCCCGCCTGGCCCCGCCTGGAAGACGACCACCACTGGATGACCGTGGGTTCCAGCCGCCCGCTTGAGGACGCTTGGCGTATCGGCCAGGCCGAGCTCGTGCACTGGTTCAGGCAGCTCTACGACCTGCACCCGATGGACGCCTACCAGCTGCTGTCGCAGATCAGCGAGGCGCCGATCGCCAACGTCGTCGACGCGAACTACAGCGCCGTGGTCAAGGCGCGTAAGGCCCTGCTCCCGGCCGTACAGGCCTACGACGGGCTGCACGCGGAGCTGCGGCGCCGCGCGTCCTCCCTGCCGTAACCCTGTCCCCGTCGAAAGGCACCGCCATGGATCTGCAGCTCTCCGGCCGCCGCGCACTCGTCACCGGCGGCACCCGCGGCATCGGCCGAGCCATCGTCGAGGAACTCGTTGATGAAGGTGTACACGTGGCGTTCTGCGCCCGCGACCCGGCCGAGATCGCCGCCACCGAACAGGCCCTGGCACAGCGTGGCGGACCAGTAACCGGCTCAGTGGTCGACGTGGTCGACGCGCCCGCTCTGGTCTCCTGGGTCACCACCGCCGGCGACGCGCTGGGCGGTATCGACATCGTCGTATCCAACGTCAGCGCCCTGGCAATTCCGGAGAGTGAGGACAGCTGGCGGGCCTCCTTCGAAGTCGATCTGATGGGCGCCGTACGAATGGTCGGCGCGGCGATGCCGTACTTGCAGGCCAGTGACGCGGCGTCGATCGTGGCCGTCAGCAGCGTCTCCGGCCGTGAGATCGACTTCGCTGCCGGTCCCTACGCCACGATGAAGGCCGCCCTGGTCCATTACGTCCAAGGCCTGGCGCACCAGCTCGCGGGGCAGGGCATCCGCGCCAACACCGTCTCGCCCGGCAACACGTTCTTCCCGGGCGGTGTCTGGGACCAAATGCAGCAGGGCAACCCGGAGCTGTACGCCGCCGCCCTCGCGCTGAACCCGACCGGCCGCATGGGCGCTCCACAGGAGATGGCCCGGGGGGTGGTGTTCCTGGCCAGCCCGGTCTCCAGCTTCACCACCGGAACGAACTTGGTCGTCGACGGTGCCCTGACCCGCGGCGTCCAGCTTTAACCCCGGATTCACCGTTGGGGTGAGGTAAGCGGCGTGCCATAGCCGTCTGCGGCCGCCAGCTCTCCGACGTCCGCTACACACACGGCGCGCCGGTCCGCCGCTGCACATCGACGTCAAGCCCGGGCAAGCTCCACCAGGTCGTTGGCTGGCCCGCCCACAGCTGCAGTCAAGCCGTCCGGAGCTGAGTATCGAGTGGCTCTTGGTACGCGCCGCGCTCGACGTCGGCAGCCACATCACCGACGGCCAAGCCAAGCGGTTCAAGACAGCCATGCTGCAGAAGGCTCACCGCCTTGTCGACGGAGTCGGTCCCCTCGATGTAGCTCACGAAGGCGTTGGGGCCGCCGAGCGTCACGTGATGACGGTCGTGCAAGATGCGAATCCCGCGGTCGTTCCAGGACAACGTCCAGCCGCGGGAGTCGAGCTGGTGACACACCATCATCAGCAGGGCTTGCCGTCGACTGGCCCGACTGCGGTCGGTGGAGGCGCCTGAAGCGCCACGCGCAGACGCAGCTCACGAAGGTCCAACAGGTCCAGTTCGTCCAGGCGGCGATCAATAGTGAGTACGAGCGGGGCGAGCTGGAGATCGGGGAGGTCTTTCGGGAGCGTGGGCAGGGCGATCCCTTCTTGTCGTGGTGTCAAGCCGAACTCTCCCACCGGACACGGCCGCTGCTCAGAGGCAAAGGTCCTGACAACGGCACCGAGGTGACCTCGCGCCCGACGGGAGTCGCAGTCCTCAGTACGGACCGCCGCCCAGGACCAGGTTCCAGGACTTGGACATCGGCCGACAGGCACGTACGTCCGGCCGGGCATACAGCGCCATAGCGCGGACGCCGGTTTCTCAGTGCCTGTTGTGCGCCTGGTCCAAGGCCCGTCCTGCGGTCTCCAGCCTGCCGAGGAGGTCCGCGACCTGCCCTTCCAGCGCTGACAGGCGGCGCAGGACGGACTGCTGGTCGCCGAACAGGTCCTGGTCGCCAGAGCCGGGGGCGCCGGTCGGCGCCTTCGCGGACGCGGCGTCCTTCCTCCTGCGCCGGCCGGGCGAGGACGGTGAGGTGTTCTTGGACGGACGAGCCTTTTCCCCTTTTATGTTCTGTGTTCTGGAAACGGCCCGCTCCGAGCTGGCTGCCCTGTGCGCCTCCAGCAGGGATGTCGGCAAGCGCCCCCGCTCGCTGACCGCGATCCCCTGCTGCTTGGCCCATGTCCGAACTTCGCTGGTTGTCTGCGTCGCCATACCAACATTGTGCCAGGCGTGATCACGGGCCGGGAAACGCCGCCGGCGGGGTCCCCGGATCGGCCTAGCTGCTGCCGGGGCGCCCAAGGGGATAGGTGCGCGGCGCCCAGCGGCGCGGCGCGGTTGCGTGGCCGCCCTGTCTTTCGGTGGTGGGGCGGCCAGGCTCCAGGATCCCTTGAGGCGCAGCGAGCGTCACGCCGGACATCCGAGCGGATGGGCACGACCGTGACGGATAGGGCGCAACAGCGTCGGGTGCACCGCCAGGAAGAGTGGGAAGGCATTTCACCGGGACAGTCGCCCGGTCACCCGGCTTCCATGTCGGGCGCCTTATTGGCTGGTTTGCGCCGACCGACGGAACTGGACATCCCGATACCGGTGTAGCTGCGGGGCCAGCCGCTGCCGAAGCTCCATCCGCTTCGCCTTCCCGGTGGCGGTGTAAGGCACGTCGTCGCCGAACAGCACGACCTTCGGGCAGCGCGCGAAGTCCAGCCTGCTGGCGCAGTGCGCCAGGATCTCCTCCTCCGAGACGTCGGCGTCCCGGACGACGTAAGCCGCGACCTCCTCGCCGTAGAATCTGTTGTCAAAGGGCACGGCGAGCCCGTGCCGGACGGCGGGATGCGTACGCAGAACGGCGTCGATCTCAAAGGGGGAGATGTTCGCGCCGCCCCGGATGATGAGCTCCTTCATGCGTCCCGTGATGAAGAAGTAGCGGTGCCCCTCGCGACCTGGCTGCCAGAAGCCCTCGTCACCGCTGTGGAACCAGCCGTCCCGAAACACCTCTTCGGTGGCGTCAGGGTTGGACG
>JAABUR0100005307.1_pt1 | contig 16543 bp, 20 predicted proteins | sample 5560091 | NCBI WGS metagenome assembly JAABUR01 (sample SAMN10711879, study PRJNA513375) | rock metagenome | isolation source: Antarctica rocks | place: Antarctica: Victoria Land, University Valley sud | reverse complement strand
AGGTCTTCGGGCAGCCGGGCCACTCGCCACGCCACATCCGACACGGCCGTGTTCGTCACGAACCGAACATGCCAGCGTGGGTTCGGTACTGCGATCACGGTGTACACCACCTTGATGCCCAACGACCGGACCAACTCCACGACCGAGGCGGCGGTGTCCTCGCGGCAGAACACCAACGCGCACCGACCGTTCGTCCCGATGCCACCCTCGGTGTCCATCAACCCCGCCAGCACCGCCAGGCGTTGGCGGGGGGAGGCACGCAGAACTTCCGGGGCCACGGTGGCATCAGCCCCGACTCGGCAGCAATGCACCCCGGCACCGATCTGGGACTCCGGGTACGCCAAGGACGTGTCCGGCCCGGCGATCGGTGCGCACAATGCAATCGCGTACCCGGGTCGCCGCCGGCGGCTCATCGCCGCGGCCATCTCCTCGGTGCGCAGGATCACCGGCGGATTCCCGTCCGCCCGCGACGCCGAGGTGGACACCGACCACAGATGCCCGGCATCGCAGATCACCTTCTGCCCGTCATCGAGGGACACCTCGTAGCACTGGCCGTCGAACACCTCGGAGAACCCCACCACCTCGGTGGTCTCACCGTCGCGGGCGAACACCCGGTCGGAGACCTGCAGCTCCTCGTTGCGCGCCCACCCGGAGGGAAACCGCACCGAGGCGGGCACAGGGAACCAGGTGTCCAACGGTTGGGCTTTGCCGCTGCCCTGCTTCCCGACGATCGCCACCCCCGCCGGGAAGTCACCCGCCGGCAAATGCACCATCGCCGGGTCGTCACCGGCCTGACCCAACGCCGGGCCGATCCGCGGATCCAGCAGCATCTCCGGCGCCGCGCGGCGCTCCGTCGTCGCCGCCCCCGACGCCCCACCGGCATGCGGGGCGACCAACCCCACCACCACCGACGGGCTCAGCAGAAACGTGGTCGACGCCAACGGGTAGGACCCGTCCGCGGCGGTGTGACCCTTGCGCCCGTTGTCCCGGGCCGCTTTCTCCTCCCGCGGCCGACGCGGAGGCAACCGACGTTTCGGTGGCGCGCCGAACACACCGGCGCCCACCTGCTTCGCCAAGCGTCCCGCCCGGGTCGGAACCAGACCGTAGGCGAAAGCGGCAGCCAACGCGGCAGGCACCGACCCCACCAACGACGCCACCATCCACAGGTGCAACCCGATGCCCACCCCCAACCAGGAACCGACACCGGCAGTGGACAAGGCGGCCACATCACGCCACTTGGTTCCGGTGCCCACCTTGGTGTCCACATCGAAACCGGGCAACGCCGCGGCGAGCTGACGCAACAACGACCGCACCTCATCATCGTCGGCGCCGCCCGCCACGATCGAAGCCACCACCGCCTGCTCGTCGGTGATGTGATGCACCGGGTTCGCCGTACCCAGACGGTGCGCATACCACCGCAGCACCCGCTTGCGTTCGCTGCGCGACGCCGGGCGCACCACGATCGCCACCCACTGACCCGGGCGCATCGCCACCGCCAACCGGCGCGACACCTCCGAGGGATCCGCACCGGCCTGCACATCGCGGGACGCCACCGACGTCGGATGAGCCCGCAACCATCCCACCGACCCCACCCCATCCAACCCGGGCAGCGCCGCGACCGGCTCCGCCCGGGCGGCCACCGTCTGCGCCAAATGCAACGCAGCCTGATCCGCCGAGGAACCATCGGAGGTCACCAGATACCCGGCCATCCCCCGCTCATCCTTCACACACACCAAGGTGACCGTGCCCGATTCGGACGCGGCGACCGCGAAAGACTGGGCCCGGCGCACCACGTTCGCCGGGTCCGGGGACGCCCCGCCGGCCCGGACGAACCGCCACACGCGGGTGGAAACAGGTGTTCTCATACAGGAGAACATGCGCAGAAACCCACCAGCCGTCCCGGCCCGCACAGATGCCCAGAAACACAAATGAAAATCGGCCTGCGCAGACACACCCAGATCGGACAAAACACCCCGTAGAACCGCTCCACCCGCCCCGCCACTTTCTAGGAAACCCTCCGCTGCGCGTCGGGACGGGGTTGGTCGACGTCGAAACGTCCCCGGGATGGTGGTTCGCCGTGGCAACGGCAGTGGGAAACAGGTGGTGGCTGTCCCGGTGTCACTGATGGTGTGTGCGGGTCCCTCGGATTGTCCTTCGGGTGGTGTGTGCGGCAGCAGTGTTGTGTTCGGCAGAGGTGTGCACCGAAGGTGGTGGTGCCCTGTCACTGATGATGTGTGCGGGCATCGTGTGATGTCCACCGGGAGGTTGCCTGCGGCAGCGTGGAAGCTCGCCTCTGCGCCTGCCAGCTTTTGCTCAAGAGCCTGCACCGTGGGCTTAGGCAACCGTTTCCCCGGTTGAGCTGGACCGTTGCCCCGGAAAGACCCCGACACCACCGGGACGATCACGACGGGCGAACCCACATGCACCGGTGGTGCACACTCCCGCCGCTGCGGAAAGAGCTCACCCCGTGTCCGCGGCGACACTCCTCACGACCGGCAGGACCAACACTCCTCCGCTGCGCGAACACCCTTGACTGCATCACAACCACCCGAGGCTCGGGTCGCTGCGCCTGCCCGGCGCACCGACCCGGTACTGCACCGCAGGTGCAGACACGCTGCGCGCCACCACGAACCGCAACGCTCCGCGCCGAGCACACGAGAAGACCCCGAAAAGAACCCGAACGCACCGCGCACTGCCCCAGAAACGAAACGACCCCGACCCGAACCGGACCGGACACCGCAGGTGCACGACACGAAAAGAAACACCGCCGCCGCAGGCAAGGAACGCCACGCCCCGAACACGGAAAGACCCGAACCGACGCGACGACGCGCCAGCGGCGGAGCCTCATCTTTTACCCGGTTTTTCGGCCCCGGTTTCCCAGTTCGGCTAGCGCCGGACCTTCGTCGCTGACGCGCCGTGCCCAGACGAGCTGGGGCGGGGTTGGTGGGTGGTGCCCCGGCTAGGACGCGGGATGCAACCGTCGAATGACGGGACGTTCTTTGCTGCCGGTGCTCAGAAACCGGCGTCGGCGTGAGCGCTCGAGGTTGACTCGACCAGCAGCTGCAACCAACCATCCAGCTCATCTTGTGCGGGCAACAGATCCGCCCTGCCGTGTTCACGCGCGTACATCCGGTACGCCTGCCACCCGGTGGCGTCGGTCGCCACCGCTTCCCCTGCCCGCCCGAAACCGAGCCGGACAGCGTGGGACCGTCTCACCTCATCCGCCCACACCCGCAGCCCGGTCAGGCCGCCGCCGCCGGTGAGCTCGCCCCCGTCATCAACTTGCCTGGCCAGCCACTGCAGGTAGTCGGCGAGCCCGCGTCGGGAGTTCCCGGATGCGTGGAGCTTCCGGTACCGGTCGATGGCGCCGCCGCTACTGAGATCGACCTCTCCTTTGAACACCCGCACCATGATGGCGTGCTCGATGAGAGTGGCGTCATCATCGGGGGTGGTCTCTCCGGTGATGTAGGCGGTGGTCTCCACCGGGGCAAGAGCTCTGCCCGTCTTTATGCGGTGGAGACTGCTGTCCGGCACGCCGTCATAGCTGCCGTCCAGGAGGACGCCGAGCGCGTCGGTCGCGATCCTGTTCTCCTGGCTGGCGCCACAGCGGGCCCTGTGCCGGTAGCGGTCGGCGAAACACACCATGTCGGCGTGCCACGCCGCTTTGGCGCGCGCTCCGGCTTTCGACGCCGCCGTGAGCTTGATCGAGAACGACGCCCCGTCCATGCCGATGCCGGACATGGCGGAGAAAGCGGCCGACGCACAGAGGCTCTTGCCGCTGCCCGTCTTTCCGATGTACAGATGACCGGCTCGCCGGGACAACCGCAGCGGCGCAGAGAGCAGCGCGCCGAGGACATCGACACCGTGCTCCGGGCGGGTGGGAGCCAACCCGATCAGCGCCATCAGCGCCTCGATGCCTGCCCTCCTCTCGGCGTCGGTGCGGGACACCTCAACCCAACCGATGGACGCCAGGGTGGGGTCTTTGCCGGACACCTCGACGTCGATGTCGTGTCGGATCCCTGCTGCGCACACACTGCCGGCCGGGGCGGCCATGACTGTGTGCCCCTCGCGGTCGGCGATCCACCCGGGCCGTGAATAGCAATGGTCTGGCTTCGCTGTGGTCATGCCCACCATGTGTGCGGCCGACCGGAGATGTACCGCGAGCGCGGGCCACCCAGATCACGCTGGTGACGACGGCGACCTGAACGAAACGGTGAGCGGGGCATCGTGGATGACGCGGCCTCGGCCGCACACATGGTGGGCATCACCCACTCTCTGAGGAGCACGACATGAGCACCAACCACACCACCCCGGCCAGCACCGAAGCAGTCGAGGCGCTCGCCGCCGCTGAGCTTGCCTACCGCGCCGCGAACGTGCGCTTCCATGCCGCCGTCGATGCGCGCGACTACCAGGGCACCGAGGAGGCGGGTGACGAGGTCATCGTCGCCCGCGATGCTCTCCTCGTCGCGCGGGATGCAGTACGCAACCCCGCCCGCGTAAGCGCCGCCGACGCCCTGGACGCCCTGGACGCCGCCGAGAACGCCTACAGCAACACCGTCATCACGCACACCGACACCCGCACCGTCGAATCCCGCCAGGCCGTCACCGACGCGCTGAACGTCTTCATCACCGCCCGCCAGGTCGTGCGTGACATCACGGGTACCCCCACCTACCGTCGCTGAACACCCCACCACCCACCCAGGGAGCACACCACCATGACGACACGACAGATCGGCACCATCACCGTCTTCACCCAGTGCGCGAGCTGCCACCTGTTCGTGGAGCCCAACCATGGGGCCGATCCCGACGAGGCGCAGTGGGTTCACCTCTCCCGCGGGGACGACGCCGACGAGAAGGTCGAGAGCACGCACGACGCCGAACCCGGCGCAGAGTCCCACCCACTCGATTGGTGGCGGGTGCACGGACCCGCGGCCATGCGCGCCCGGTTCACCAACACCTGAGCACCGAACACCATCACCCACCGAAAGAGACCACCACCATGAGCACCAACCGCACCCTCACCGCCATCACCGACGGATGGACGCCCACAGCCGTCGCACCCACACTGACCGTCGAGACCACCTCACGCACCGCCCAAGGACTAGAGGTCACCGTACAAATGCCCGGCGAATCTCCGGCCTCTGTCCTGCTGACCGTTGAGAACGTCCGCACGCTGATCGACGGACTCCAAGGTTGGTACTCGGGCACCGAGGAGCTGGACGCACGCGAAGACTTCTGGGTCAGCATCGAACAGCGCGAGGAGCAGTCATGAGTCTCACCACCCGAGAGCTCGCCGAAACCATCAGCGAGAACAACGGCAGGAGCATCGAGGAGAACAGCGAAGCCATCGAAGCGGCAGCCCGAACCTACGGTTTGGTGCTCGAGCCGCTGCCGGTGGGACCCAACGGGGGAGGGCATCTGGAGTGACTACGACGAGACGACGCTGAGGCTGAGTGTCGTGATGCGGTCAGTGCTTGCCGCTGGTCGGCTTGCGCGCCGCCGAGAAGTGAGCTGTTCACCACCCGAACCGGAGCCAAGGAGACAACGACTATGAGCAGCAGCCAGCACAGCACAGATGTCCTCGGCGTGACCATCGAACCCACCGACCGCGTTACCGTCACCTCTTACGGCAGCGGGGCGCGACTCGTCGACTGCGGCACCCAGAGCATCATCCGCAAGTTCGGGCGGGTTCGGCTCGTGATCAACGACTGCGACGGGAACGCTCGGGCCGTACACCCCAGAAGCCTCGCAGTCCTACGCAGGGACGGGGAGAGTGGCCTGGAGGGGAACCTAGGCAGATGACCGACCTTCTCAGCACCCAGGAGGTGGCGGACCTCGCGGGGATCGCCGCCCCCTCGGTGAGCTCCAAGATGCGCCGGGGTGGGGTGACCCCAGCTGCCCGCGCACCGGGACGGGGCGGGTCGTCAATGTGGGAAGCGCAGCGGGTGGCCGACGTACTGGCCGCGGCACGGGGACGGTGGCCGAAGAAGGTCAACGGCTACCGGTAGCCCAGCTCACTCCAGCACCTCGGTCAACGGCCCGACTTGCTCCATGAGCTGTTCCCACGGCACGAAACTACCGAAACGCTGCCAACGGCTTTCGTTCTCGGCCAGGAACCACTCGCCTCCCCAACAGGTGTCCCGCACCTTCCGCACACCTTCGGGTTCGGGATCGCCGCTGTGCCACCTGCGGGGCCGCGGGCTCCTGCGACGTGCCCAGGCGGCCTCGGCTTCGACATGGGTGGCGCAGCGACGGGCGAGCTCGGCGCGGGCTTGATCGCGTTGGGCGCGGGCTGCAATCATTGATTGCTTGTACGCGTCTTTCTCGCCGCCCTCTTTGGATAACTCGGCGATCAGGGAATCGCGATCCGCACATAGTGCCGCGCTCTTGTCTCGCTCGCGCCTCAGCTCCGCGCGCAGGGACTCCACCGTGTCCTCCCCTCGACTCGGATCAGTGCCTTCGTGCTCTGGTGTTGTTCCGTTCATGATTTTCATGTGCGGGGCCCGCGGTGCATCGTCCCTGCCGGTTCGTGCACGCCAGGCCGGTTCGGGACTCACGACCCCCACGTGTCCTCGACGAACGCCTGTGCGGCACCGCGCACCGTGTCGGCATCAAAGCTGCGGATCCGCTCGGCCGGTGAAAGACCGCTCAGTCTCGGATTCATGCCGATGAACCAACTCCGCACAACGTGCGCATCCTCATTCGCCAGCAGAAGCACCAGCACGTCGTGGGCCAGCAGCAACCGTTGGGCTGCGGCAGCACGCGGCACACATTCCCCGGTCTCCCACTTTTTGGGCATTTGCCGTGAGCGGACATCAGCCATGTACGCCACCAAGGTCGGGCCGAAGTTCCGGTTGAGGTCGTGAACACTCTCAACGATCGTGCGGTCACCCATGGCCGGCGCCGGTCAGTACGACGGCCATGTTCGCGGCCTGAGCTGCTGAGAGTTGCACCCTCATGACCAGTCCATCGGCGTCGAAAGCGTCGATGTAGGGCAGGCCGCTGCCCGGATCGGTGTCCACCTCCAGGTGGTGGTAGCCGTCGGCGATGACCAGCGGGGTCACTGCCTCATCCCCTCGACTCGGCTCGGTGCCCCCGTGCGCTGGTGTTGTTCCGTTCATGTTCACCATGTGTGCGGCCCGCGCAGCGTCGGTCGTGTCGACCCACTCCGCTAGACGTCGAAGTCCTCGGCGGGGTCGAACCAGCAGCCGCCATCGTCGTCGCGGCGCAAACGGCCGCGGGCCACGTCGCGCAAGGTGGCGGGGTTGATGATGCCGTCGTTCACGGCCGCCACCAACGCCCGGGACCTGTCGCCGGCATTCTCGGGGTACTCGAGGTTCGCCCACCGGGAGGCGGCCTCAGCGGTGCCGTTGCGCAGTCCCAGAGCTTCCCACTCGCCGGCGTTCTTGTCGGCGGGGGCGACGGTGGGATGGGACGCGTCATGATGTTCGCACAGTGCGTCGAGGTGCTCGGTGAGCTGGTCCTCGGCACGGGAACGGGTGATGGCGGCCGGTGGGTGACCGGTGGCGGAACCGGTGACAGCGGCGGCGAGACCTTCGGTGTCGGCACTGTCGTAACCGGCCCGGGTGGCGTCGATGATGAGCGTGGTGGCGGTGGTCTCCTCATCGGGACCCTCGGTGAGGAAGCTGGCGGCGGCACGGGCGTCGGCGCGAGCCATCCCGGCGTAGTACGCGGCCTGCGCCGGTGAGGTGTCGTCACGGCACGTGGTGGAGGTTGCGGTCATGGCGAGGGCGGAGTAAATGAGCCGATCGGCGTGCCGGGTGGCGTCAGCCGCGGTGAGCGCCGGCGCCGCGGTGGCCACACTGATGCCACTGTCGGGGTGGGCCTGGGCGGCGAACTGACCTCCGGTGGGGACGCCGGGGGAGACGCGGGAGGTGCCGGTTGCGTTGGTCATACCCGTGATGTGTGCGGCACCGGGACGACGTCCCCACCAGGCGCGTGCTGGCCTTCGCCGCCGTCATTGAGGCTCCGCCGGTTGACGGCGGTACTACCAGAGACCCCGTTGCGTCGCAGAGATGGGTTCATTGGGCTGTGCCCGACACAAGGGCACAATCGCGGCGCCGCACACGCCAAGGGCATGACCCACACAGCCGGCCCCCTCCATGCCTCCACCTCCCCGGTGAAAGCAGCGGGGAAATCCATGCAGACCACGCTCTCAGTCAACCCCGGCCTCCGAGACCGCGGGGGAGCGCTGCTGCCTGCCGCGTCGAACGTCACCCGCCGGCACGTACTGCAACTCGGTGCCGCCGCAGCGGCCGTGGCGTTCATCCCCTGGTCGAGGCTGACCCCCGCCGCGGAAGCAGCCGGCGGGGGTTACACCCCCACCCTGATGCGTATTGCGTTCTCCGGCGACCCGGCCGGAGCGGGGACCGAACGCTGGCGCTGGCAGCTGATCCAGGACGGGCAGTCACGTCCCACCAAGACGCAGGCACCGTCGCAGTTCGTCTACGCGGCCTTCGTCAAACGCAACTCCGACCCCGGTGGGCTCACCCAGTGCCTGCGTCCCGCCGACGTGCAGCCCCAATGGATTCTCAAGGACAGCTCCGGCAACCCACTGCCCCGCAACAACGGCGACGAGGTGTGCCTGGACGTCGGCGACACCGGCTACCAGCAGGCTGCCGCACAGTTCCTGATCGGCAAGTGCCGGTCCGGGGGCTGGAGCGGGGTCTACATGGACGAGATCAACGCCAACTTCGACTGGGCGGGGTACCCGGCCCGGCCCGCCAAGTACCCCGACGACACGTCATGGCGCGCAGTCCTGGTGTCGTTCTGTGGCTACCTGGCCCAGCAACTCAAGGCGGCGGGGTTCCTGCTCGCCGGGAACCTGGGCACCTACTCGGAGTACAACTCCCACGACTTCGCCCGCACCCTGGTCACCAATGGGATGATCCCCGGGGTCGAGTTCTTCGTCGCCGGCAACCAGAACGCCGGCCAGGCTCCCCAGTCCACCGACGGCGACCAGGACAACAACTGGCCGATCCAGATGGGCTGGCTGGACTGGTGCATGGCCAACGCCGGTGAGTCGGTGTTCCACGACGACGCCACCGACCCGAACCGCATCACCTACAGCTTCGGGTCGTTCTTGCTCGCCGACACCGGCACCGGGCGCTACGGGGCAGACGTAAACCAGGACACGAACACCCCTTACCCGCAGTGCTACACCGATGCAAGCACGCTGGGTGCGCCTGTCGGTGCCCGGTACCAACCACAAGCTGGCGTGTGGCGCCGGGACTTCACCACCGGATCGGTGGTGGTGAACACCAACCGTGGCGCGGTCACCTACAACGGGCGAAGCTATGCCGGGGTGAGTGCTGTCATCGCTGCAGGTGCGGCACCCGCGAACGGGGTGCACGGCGCCATCGCCGACCACTACTACGGCACCCCCGGGCTGGCGGCCCTGTTCGGACCGACCACCACCCCCGAACGCATCACCCCGGACACCGTCGGCCGGTACAACCACTTCGACGGTGGGGACGGCGGCTCCATCTACTGGACCCCCAACACGGGGGCCTGGTCGGTGCACGGTGCCATCCGCGGGCACTGGGAGTCCTTGGGCTGGGAGCGCGGCCCGACGGGGTACCCGCTCACCGATGAGCGCACCACCCCCGACGGTGTGGGGCGTTACAACCACTTCACCGGCGGGGACGGTGCATCCATCTACTGGACCCCGGCCACCGGGGCGCAACTGGTGCACGGCGCCATCCGCAACCGGTGGTCAGCCATGGGCTGGGAACGCAGCTCACTGGGGTACCCGACCAGCGACGAATACGCGGTCCCCGGCGGCCGGCGCAGCAACTTCCAACACGGCTCCCTCACCTACCGGTTCTCCGATGGGGCCATCACGGTCGGCTGAGCGAGGTGGCCTCCACCACCTGGAATCTAACGGCCTCCTGGGAAGAAGGCTGAACACTCGCAACCTTCGGGGTGGGTGTCATCGACCCCGTGCACACAATCAGTCGGTATCTGCGGCCTGTGATCCTCGAAGGCGTGCCCGCAGATACACGTACTCGAAGGAAGGTTCGCAGGGTCACAACCGAACAAGGTGCACCACGCTAGAAAACCCGAACCAGCTGTATGCCTTCCATCACAAAAACTCCGATCGTCTTCGGTGGACGACGAGACCCGGACTTCGGGGCTCGTCGCGGTTCCCCCCGTGCGCGACCCACCAGCAACGCGGTGGCCTTCGTCGTCTCGGCTAAGCGAACAGCGCCTCCACCATGTCCTGCACCGTGGCGAACTCCTGTTCCACGACGTAGCCGGGTTGGCCGCAGCGGCAGTAGATGTACGCGCCGAAGATGACGGCACCGATGCCCGGGCAGCCGGACCAGCCGCCGCCGGCATGTTCCACATCGGCGTCAGGCCAGTCGCGCAGCACCTCCTCGGCGATGCCGCACACTGCAATGTGGCCCTGCCACTCGCGGTGCTCATCGCGGGTGTGCGAGGGAGCGAATGTGGAGGTGCCGTGCGCGATGAGCCACCGGTACGCGGCGGTTCGCCCCTTCACGGTGTCCTCATGGTCTGGCTTCGTTCCGTTCATACCCGCCATGTGTCCGGCCGGGCCGGCATGCACCGCGAACGCGGGCCACCCCGATTACGCGAGCACACAGTGTTCCGGCACCCCACCGGCAACGTGTTGGCCTTCGTCGTCATCGTTGGGGTTCCACGGGTCGCGGCACACACCCTCACCTTTCGGCCCCCACACGGTGAACTCGATGGGGGAACCGCAGGTGACGCACAGGCCACCGAACAATCCGTAGATCGCGAGTTGCTCCGCGGTGAGGGCGGTGTATCGCGCATTGCGAGGTGACTCCCACACCTGGCCGCACTCATCGGGCTCGGATGTAGGAGTCCGATCGTGCTCGAACACCCAGCCGGTCCGGACATCGGTAAGTGCGACATCGGGGACGCGATGGCCCCGGTACCACACACCACCGTCGGGTTTGTCCTGCTCCACCACGATGTCGGGGACACCGCTCACGGTGGCGAGGGTGAGCGCGATCGGGTTTCTCACCGCGCACCCACCAGCTCGGTGATCTCCTCGTGGACGAACGCGCGAAAATCCTTACGGGTCATCGCAGCAGCCCACTGGGCTCGCGCCCGGGTGAGCGCCTCGAGACGCCAGCCGCGCCGGAACGGGCGCTCACCCCGCTCACCGCCACACCAGGTGTCGCCGCACCCGAGGCAAGTGAGAATGTCGTCGTAGTAAAGGCCGGCGTGCGACTGCACGAACCGTCGCCGCCGCTCACAGCTCGGGCAGTTCAAGACCCGCCGGCACGCTGCCACCGTTCCACCACAGATCACCACCGCGCTCATGCTCACTGTTCCGCTCATGTCCATCATGTGTGCGGCGCTGCAGGCGTGCACCGTGACCGGTTGGGAGGTGCTCAGTCCGGGAACAGCTCCCCGAAACCGGTATAGGCCAAGCGGCGCTCGGTGTGCGAGTGCACCTCGTCGTGGACCACCCGCAGCAAAGTTGCCGGGTCGGCCACCCCCTCGGTGATCGCCGTGACGATCTCCTCGCCGCGGGGGCCGGGCTCATCGGAACCCGGATTGCCCCACTGGGCGGCGCACACACCATGCGCGTGCAGCAACCCGCGGGAGATCACCGCAACGCGCCCGGTGCGTTCCGGGGCCGCGGCGGCCGACCAGCGAACAGCGCTGCGCAGGTGCCGTCGAGTGCGTTGGGTGGCGGTGGCAGTGGTGATGTCAGCGGGGGACCGCAGATCGCCGACCAGGTGCAGGATCGCGGTGGGTGTCCGCTCGGGTCGGTAGGCCAGCAGGGAGCTCATCCGCGCCGCGAGGGTGATGAACGCGAGCCGGTTGGTGGGGGCCAGGAACCGGGCCGCGGCATCGAAATAGACCGTCGAGCACGCGCTGGCGTAGTCGTCCAGCGGATGGGCCCACGAGGGCACACCCACACGGTGGCGTAACGCCAGCTCGAGGAAACGCTCGGCGAGCTGATCTGCGCGGGCCCGGGAGATCGGTGCTGGTCCTGCTCTGTTCATGGCCCCTATGTGCGCGGCCGGGCTGCGTCCATCGTGTCGGTCGCTGCGTCCTCGTCCTCCTCGGGGGCCACCATCCCGAGACCGTCGAGGAGCTCGACGAGGACACCAGCTTGGTGCCAGGCCAGGTTGCGTTCGTCGCACGGCTCACCGCAGTCACAACACCCCGCCTCGTACCCCGGTTCGGGGTGGCACAACTGGTGGCTTTCGATGGTGTCGGCGATGGCCTCGGACAGGTCGTCCCGGCACGGTGGGATGGTCACGGCCGCGCTCATCGGGCTGTCCGGTCATGCCCGGCAGCGGTGTGAAGCCCCGGCCGGCGAGGTTGAATGCGGTGGAGCTCGGTGCTTCTCATTCTCATGGTGTGTGCGGGGGCGGCCCAGTCCATTCCGGTGAGCCGATCGGGACCGGTGCGCATCAGTCTTTCAGCCGGGCGATCGCCCACCCTTCCGGCTCCAAGTAATCGTCCGGGTCGTCGTCTTCGTCCGGTTCGGCGTTCGCCACGAGGCTGACATAAACACCGGGCTCGGCCAAGATGTCCTCGGCCAGCCGACCGCCGATCTGCTCGGAGGAGTGCATGATCGGCCCGTTGTACCCGTACTGCTGGGTGTATCCGCCGGTGATCAACTCCCACTCGTCGGAATCCAGGTTTCCCCCGTCCAACGATGGGGCATACATGCCGGGTGCGTCGGAGAGGGTGCCGTCGGTGTTCACCCGGATCGGGTGGTCGAAGTCCATCGCCGAGGAAAGGTGCTCGGGGGCGGCCGGAGGTGCTGCGGTCCCGGGGCTGAGCGAGACGTCGGTTTCGGCGTGCTGTCCAGGGGCGAACCGGCCTCCTTCGGGGGTGCCTGCCGGTGCCCTGCTCGGGGCGCTCATCGCGGGCACCGGCCGTTCGGAACCGGGGTGCGATCAGCGGCAAGGGCGCGGGTTTGGTTTGTCATGGCCTTCATGTGTGCGGGAAGTCCGTGTAACCCTCACCGGTTGCACCAAGCGCTCACCAATCCTTTGTGCGCGAGGGGTGGGTGAGACGCTGCCTGAGGATCTTTACGAGCGGCCCGCAAGTTGCTCAGCGGTCAACTCCTGGGCACGGGTCTCGGCATGCTCGATGATTGTGGCCAACGGTAACTGGCCAAAGTCATACCCGCAGGGCGCATGAGACCCATAGCTGCCGTTGTCCCAGGCACCGCATCGGGAGCATCTGGTGGCGACGGACGATGACTTGGAGCGTCTCCATTCGTGGCTGGGATGCGTCCCCCCGATCGTGTAGTTGACCGTGTGGTCGAGCTCCAGCTGGAACCGCTCTCACTCCACCCAATCGTCGGTTTGAAATATCACGGTCCGGTGCGGTAGTGACAGGATTCGGAAGATCATCACGCTTCTCCTCTGTTGCGCCAGGTGCTTGCCCCGGCGGGTAGCCCGCACGTAGGTGATCGACGATGGGGACCGGTTGATTTACTGCGACGCCACCAGGGTGACCTGCCGGGACCGGCAGCCGGGGCGGTGCACCCAATGCCCGTGCCGGTCGCGGCACAGGATCCCCTCGGCGATGGCGCACAACACCCCCAAGTTCGTGGTGCCGTCGCCGACCGCGAACATCAGCTGCGCTCCCGCGGCCCGCGCGAGCATCACATTGCTGTGCGCGGTGTGCGCGGCGGCGAAGACGAACCCGTCGCGGCGGCCGAGGAACGCCGAACGCTGCTCACTCGGCTCCCGATGGTTCATCGCCACCTCGGCGTGCGCGTTGAGCGCGTTCTGCAAAGCCGAGGTGACGGCGACAGCAACGGAAAGGCCCGTCGCTGTCTCAGCGTGTTCGGTCGCGGCAGCAGAGGAGGCGGTGAAGTAGGCGCGCCGGTGCGGGTCGTGGCTGTGCTCCACGGAGGGCGCGTCCGGCTGGAGTGTGGGTTCCCCCTCGAAGACGGGGACACCTGCACTCCACGGTGGGTTCGGCTTGGGTGCGGTGGGCGTCAGGAGTTTCATACCCACGATGTGTGCGGCGGCGCTCACATCACCCGTGTTCAACCGACGGGGCCGCCGTGTACGCCAGCCGGAGCGGACTTACCAGGGACCGCCGTCGAGGGATTCCCAGTCGACCGCACCTCGCCTCTCGATGTCCGCCTTGCGCCGGCGTGCAGACAAAGACCAGTCGACCGCCGACCCGGTCATGTCCGCCCCCTCTGCCGGGGCCCTGCTGGGATTGCGGAAACGCGCTGATGCCTGCAGCACCAGTCGTCCGTCGTCGTCACGCTGCAACACCGTCACTTGATGCACCGCGGCAGTCTAGGTACTGCAGCGTTCCTCGCTGCCCCGTGATGTTGGAATGGGTTACTCCTCGGCGGCGAAGTTGTAGTGGTGCACCCTTGGCGGCCAATTCCACTGGCGGTAAGTGCGCCCAGAGTCCAAATCCACCTCGGTGTAGGGCAGCGGAAGCTCCACGAACACTGTTCCCCAACGACCGTGCAGGTACAGCCGCGGTGGGCAATGGAACCGGGTTCGGCACTCGTCACCGGGCAGGACGCCGCACAGGTGCACTCTCATCGACCAATCGTGCCGCACGGTTCGGCCTTCCTTGGGCTGCACGGTGATCGGCCCACGTGTGCCTACACTTTTTGCCACCCGTCAGCTCACCCTTACACCCGGTCAGGATGCTCATGCTCCGGAATCGTCGTCGCCCCGGCTCGCCCACTCGAGCACGCGCCCGAACCCGGGCAGGAACCTTGACCGGGCTCGCCGTCGGCGGGGCCGCTCTCACCGCGATCGTGGCCCCACTGGCCTTCGGCTCACCCGGCGGTGGCTCCCCGTGGTCGCAGTTCGGCCACGACTCTGCGCACTCCGGGGTCTCCAACACCGAGCAGGCGCTGAGCACGGCCAACGTGAACCAGCTGCGGTCGCTGTTCAGCGCGCAGCTGCCGGGCACCGCGGACGGGCCGGTCACCTACCTGCCCGGTGTGCCCCCCCCACCGGCGGCAAGGACCTGGTGTTCACCACCAGCAGGGACGGTTGGATCACCGCGGTCGACGCCCACACCGGCGGGACGGTGTGGTCCCACCAGAACGGGCCCGGGAACTGCCACGTCAACAACGGCGGGTCACCGTGCTACACCACGTCCACCCCGGCGGTGGACCCCGGCAACCAGTTCGTCTACGCCTACGGCCTGGACGGCAAGGTGCACAAGTACGCGGTCCACAACGGAGCGGAGACGACCGACGGGGGCTGGCCGCAGGTAACCACCCTGAAGCCCTACGACGAGAAGAACTCCGGCGCGCTGACCATCGCCACCGCGCCGGGCGGGCCGTACCTGTACTCCGTCAACGGCGGCTACCCCGGTGACGGCGGCGACTACCAGGGTCACGTCACCACCATCAACCTCGCCACCGGCACCCAACACGTGTTCAACACCCTGTGCAGCGACAACCCGGGGCACATCGGCCCCAACGGCTGCAATCAGCGCCAGTCCGCGGTGTGGGCACGCGACGGGGTCAACTACGACGCCGCCACCAACAAGGTCTACTTCGCCACCGGCAACGGACTGTTCGACGGGGTGCACAACTTCGGCGACTCGGCGCTGGCGATGAACCCGGACGGCACCGGGACCAACGGTGGACCGCTCGCCAGCTACACCCCCGCCGACCAGAGCGGGTTGCGTGGGGCGGACGCCGACCTGGGCAGCACCTCCCCGGCACTCGTGGCCGCACCCGCCGGGTCCGGACTCCCCCACCTGGCGGTGCAATCCGGCAAGGACGGGCAACTACGGCTGCTGAACCTGGACAACCTCGGCGGGCAGAACAGGGTCGGCAGCCTCGGTGGTGAGCTGCAGAAGATTGCCGTCCCCCAGGGCGGGGAAGTCCTCACCCAGCCCGCCGCGTGGACCGCCCCCGACGGTTCGTCGTGGGTGTTCGTGACCAACGACAGCGGCATCTTCGGGCTCAAGGTGATCTCCACCAACGGCCGGCCGGCACTGGTCCCACAGTGGACGATGGGCTCCGGGGGCACCTCACCCATCGTGGTGTCCGGGGTGGTGTACTACCTCACCAACGGGGGCGCTCGAGCACTCGACCCGACCACGGGACGGCAACTGTGGGCGGATAACTCCGGCACGGTGAACCTGCACTGGCAGAGCCCCATCGTGGCGGGCAACTCTTTGTACTACCCGGACGGCAACGGCAAGCTGCGGGCATTCACTGCCCCGGCAGCGACACCACCACCGCCACCTCCGGCACCCGCGAACGGGGTTCACGGCGCCATCGCCGACCACTACTACGGCACCCCCGGCCTGGCGGCCCTGTTCGGACCGACCATCACCCCCGAGCTCACCACCCCGGACACCGTCGGCCGCTACAACCACTTCGACGGCGGGGACGGCGGTTCCATCTACTGGACCCCCAACACTGGGGCCTGGTCGGTGCACGGGGCCATCCGCAGGCACTGGGAATCCCTGAGCTGGGAGCGCGGCCCGACCGGGTACCCGCTCACCGATGAGCGCACCACCCCCGACGGTGTGGGGCGTTACAACCACTTCACCG
>JAABUR0100005305.1_pt1 | contig 16552 bp, 14 predicted proteins | sample 5560091 | NCBI WGS metagenome assembly JAABUR01 (sample SAMN10711879, study PRJNA513375) | rock metagenome | isolation source: Antarctica rocks | place: Antarctica: Victoria Land, University Valley sud | reverse complement strand
ATTACCTGGCCGAGGCGCGAGCGCGGGGGATCGTCCGGGTCAGCATCGACCCGGGCCGGCTGCGCTCCGTGGAAGCGGCCCAAGCGCTCAAAAGGCGCTTCAGCCTTGCCGATTGCGTGGTGATCCCGGACGACGATGGCGGCCGGCCGTTGACCCAGCGGCTCGGGGAGGCGGGCGCGGGCGTTCTGCGCAGCCTGTTGCGCGCCGGTGACAGTCTTGGTGTTGCGTGGAGCCGCACCGTCATGGCGGTCGCCGACAATCTGCAGGACGTGACCTTGCCTGACCTCTCCGTGGTCCAGGTCTCGGGCGGAACACATGCGGGCTTCGACGTCTCGCCGGAGATCTGCGCCTCGCGTATGGCGTCCGTCCTCGGAGCCCGCTGTGTCAACCTGAACGCACCCGCGCTCGTTTCGAGCGCGACGGTGCGCGACCTGCTGCTCGCCGAACCCGTCATCCGTCAGTGCTTCGATCTGATCCGCGCGGCCGACAAGCTGATCTTCGGCATTTGCACGACGCGGCGCGACAGCCTCATCTTCACCAGCGGGCTGTTCGACTCGGCCGCCGCTAAACCGTATCTGGTACAGCGCGCCACGGCGGTGGTGGCGGGCCGTTTCATCAATCAGGCCGGGGCGCCGATCCATGGGGCGCTCGATGATCGCATGATCGGCCTGACGCTCGAAGACTTCCCCAAGATCAAGATGCGGATCGCGGTCGCGGGCGGGCTCGACAAGATCCCGGCCATTTTGGCCTGCCTGCGCGGAGGCCATGCGACCGTGCTGGTGACCGATGCCGCGACCGCAAGGGGAATCCTCAAGGCGGATGGCGCCCTGGAAGAGTCCCGGGCGCTCGGCCAGACAACAACCAGCGTGACACAGGGAGCAAGCGCGGTGAAAACCAAGAAGCTGATCAACGACCCCAACGTCATCATAGAGGAGATGCTTGACGGCATCCTGGCGGCCCATCCCAAACATTTGCGGCGATTGCCCGAGCATCCGCGGTCCATCGTGGCCGTGGACGGGTCGCGCAAGGGCAAGGTCGGGCTGGTGGTGGGGGGCGGATCGGGCCATGAGCCGAGCTTCCTCGGCTTCGTCGGGCGCGGGCTGGCCGATGCGGCCGCGGTAGGCAATGTATTCGCCTCGCCGCCTCCCGATCCCATCTACGAATGCGCCAAGGCGGTCGATGGCGGCGCCGGCATCCTGTTCCTCTATGGCAATTACGCCGGCGACGTCATGAATTTCGACATGGCGGCCGAGCTCGCGGCCATGGACGGCATCGAGGTCCGAACCGTGCTGTCAACCGACGACATCGCCTCGGCGCCGCGCGACCAGCGCGAGAAACGCCGCGGCGTCGCGGGGAATTTCTTCATCTTCAAGATCGCGGGCGCGGCCTGCGACGCCCTAAAATCCCTCGACGAGTGCGAGCGCCTCGCCCGCAAGGCCAACGACCGCACCTTCACGGTGGGGGTGGCGCTCGCGCCCTGCTCGCTGCCCCAGACATTGAAGCACAATTTCGAACTCGGTCCCGACGAGATGGAACTCGGCATGGGCATCCACGGCGAGCCGGGCGTCGCCCGCGAGCCGATCAAATCCGCGGATGCGGTGACGGACGAGATCATGGACCGCATCCTGGCCGAGATGCCGCACGGTCGCGGCGACAAGGTCGCGGTGCTGATCAATTCCCTTGGCTCCACGCCCTTGATGGAGCTTTACGTGTTGAACCGCCGGGTGCACCAACGGCTCGAAGCACGCGGTATTGCGGTCCACGCCACCTGGGTGGGCAGCTATTGCACGTCGCTGGAGATGACGGGCGCTTCGATCACGCTGATCCTGCTCGACGACGAATTGACGCCCCTGCTCGATCGTCCCTGCGATTGCGCCATGTTCCGGGCCGGCTGAACCTTCAACCCATTGAGGAGCCGCCACCATGAACGATGTGACCATGCCCGATCTGATCCGGCTCTTCGACAGGGTTGCGGACGCCATCGAGGCCGACAAGGACCGGCTGTGCCAGTTGGATGGCGTCATCGGGGATGCGGATCATGGGGTAACCATGTCGATCGGGTTCACGGCCGTACGGGCCGCCCTGAAGACGCTCGATCCCGCCACCGCCGAGCCGACCGCCGTGTTCAACCTGGCGGCAAAATCCTTTCTCAACGCCGTGGGGGCCTCGTCGGGCCCTCTTTACGCCACCGCTCTCATGCGGGCCGGCGCGGCCGTGAAGGGCCGCGCGACGCTCGATCGCGACGCCATGGTGGCGGTGGTGGCCGCCATGAGCAAAGGCATCCAGGACCGTGGCAAGGGCGAGCGCGGTGACAAGACCATGCTGGACGCCTGGATTCCCGCCGCGGAAGCCGCGGAAGCGGCTGCGTCCGCAGGCAAGGACCTTGCAGGCTGTCTCGAAGCCGCAGTGGCGGCCGCCGCCAGCGGCGCCGAGGCCACCAAGGCGATGGTGGCCTCCAAGGGGCGCGCCTCCCGTCTCGGTGACCGGGTGTTGGGCCACATGGACCCCGGGGCCGCCTCGGCGGTGACGATCCTCAAGGCGTTGGCGGAAGCTTAGCGCGATTGATCCGGAGCGAACCGCCGGAGGCGAACGCATTTAGGTTTCCACGAGGCCGCTAGTGTCGCCCGAGCCGGCGATGGAGCTTCGCGCCCATCATCGGCGCGGTGGCTATGTCACGGGAACCGGCGGGCAATGTCACGGGAACCGGCAACATCGCCCCTGGTGTACTATGCTCCCGGACCATGACCTCGATCTCGTTTGCTCGCCACCAGTTCCCGCAGACGTCATCCGGCACGCGGTATGGCTCTGCCTGCGGTTCACCCTAAGCCTGCGTGACGTCGAGGAGATGCTGGCCGAGCGCGGGCTCGACCTGACCTACGAGACGGTCCGGCGCTGGGTCACCAAATTCAGCCCGCTATTTGCTCGGGAGCTGCGGAAGCGACGCCAGCGACCGACCGGACGCTGGCACCTCGACGAAATGGTTGTAAAGATCGCGGGCAAGCGGCATTGGCTCTGGCGGGCGGTGGACGACGAAGGCGAGGTGCTCGACATCCTGGTGCAAGCGCGGCGGGACACCCGAGCCGCCGTTCGGCTCATGCGCAAGCTCATCAAGAAACAGGGCTTCGCGCCCGAGGTACTGGTCACCGACAGGCTGGGCTCATACGGAGCCGCGAAGCGGAAGCTCGGTCTCCTGGGCCGCCACGAGCAGGGCCTGCGCAAGAACAACCGGGCCGAGAACTCGCATCAGCCGACACGCAGGCGCGAGCGCAAAATGCAGCGCTTCAAGTCACCCGGATCGGCCCAGCGCTTTCTGTCCGCCCATGCTGCCGTCCACAACACCTTGAACACCCAGCGCCACCTCGTTTCCCGCCGCGCCCCCGCCAGTTCCGGGCCGAGGCGGCCATTACGTCGGAGGTGGCCACGGCCGCGTGAGCTTCGGGGCCGAGTACGCTCGATGCCGCTCACTTTCAGTTCCCGTGACAGTGCCATCCTCGTAGCCGCAGCAGATCGCGAAGACGCGGGCCCGTATCATGTCGGCCAGCGTATGGGTGACGCGGGTCGGGTCGCGCCGATCCGGGATCAACCGGCCCAGCCGCGCCGCGAGGCCGAGGCGCCGTTCGGCGTTGGCCAACAGCATGACACCGCCATCGGACGTGAGGACGGGACCGAGATCACCGAGGCCCAAGCCGAACGCGCCGCCTGATCGAAGCCGTGACCCAGATTCAGTCATAGCTCCAACGATGGTGAAGGTTTCCGGATGCCGGCCAGCACAGGGCGAGCGTCTGGGCTGAGGGCCGGGGTCCGGAAACTGCCCAAGGGCGAACGCGCGAGGAGCAGCCCCGCGTGTCCGATGGCCAAAGTTGTACCGCTTCGACCTTGCGCTGGGTACTCCGTCAAGCCCTTGACCTCAGCGAGGCTCGTTCGCACGGCGTCGATTGCGCCGTTGGGAACGTTCCACGCGTTGAGTTGCGTGATCAGTTCGCCGAAGCCGTTATCGGGTCTCTTCTTCTCAGACATGGCGCGGATCCATGGTCGACGGGTGCTCGACGGCTGTTCGCTCGACGTGGCGGGCCCAACCGTCGGCTCGGAGTTCGCAGGCCGGACAGGTGCCGCATCCCTTTCCCCATCCATGCGAGCGGTCCCTGACCCCGAGATAGCAGGTGTGAGTCTCGTCCCGCACGATGCGCACGAGGTCGTCCCCTCCGAGGCGGTGGGCCAGGTCCCACGTCCCGGCCTTGTCAATCCACATGAGCGGCGTGTGGATAACGAACCGGCTCTGCATCCCGAGGTTCAGCGCGACCTGCATAGCCTTGATGGCGTCGTCGCGGCAGTCGGGATATCCGGAGTAGTCGGTCTCGCAGACGCCCGTGACGACGTGCCTGGCCCCTCGCCGGTACGCGAGCGCGGCGGCGAAGGTCAGGAACGCCAGGTTCCGACCCGGCACGAACGTGGACGGCAACCCGTTCTCGGCGAGGGTGATCTCGACCGTCCGGGTGAGGGCGGTGTCGCTGATGCAGCCGAGGGCGAGGAGGTCGATCACGTGGTCGTCGCCGAGTCGGGTGGCCCAACGCGGGAAGGCGGCCTTCAGGGCGTCGACGATCATCGGGCGAACATCGAGTTCGACCCTGTGGCGCTGTCCGTAGTCGAAGCCCACGGTCTCCACCTCGGCGAAGTTGTCGAGCGCCCACGCGAGGCAGGTGGTCGAGTCCTGCCCGCCCGAGTACAGCACTATGGCCTTGTCGCTGTTCATGCCCCGCCTCCATGGTGACGGCCGTCGGACGCGTCCTCCCGACCGGGTGCGCGGTTCGCAGGCGTGCGGTCCGGACCGTGACCCCGGCGATCATGGCTCGACGTCGGACCGAAGATGTGGATCACGTCAGCGTAAGAGCCGCACGTTGCGGCGACGTTGCGGCGTCTCGTCATCTCACGCCTAGCACCTTGTGCATCTGCAGGCTGACCCGCCATTTCGGGTGCGCCATACAATATGCGATCGTCATCGCGGTGTTCTCGGCTTGGTCTGGGCCGTCCATCGGTTGGAGAAGGAAATTCGCGAAATCCCGGTCTTCGAACCTCGTCGGATCCGCGCCCGCCTGCGGGAACACGAGCTTCAACTCGTCGCCGCTTTCCTGCACGAGCGTCGATCCGACCTTCGGGCTGACGCAGATCCAGTCGAGCCCGGCCGGCGCGGCGATCGTCCCATTGGTCTCCACGGCGATCCAGAAATCCTGCCGGTGCAGGGCCGCTATCAGGGCGTCGTCGACCTGGAGCAGCGGTTCGCCGCCGGTCAGGACGACGAAGCGGCCTTCGTCGGCCGCGGCCGGCCATGCGGCCGCGACGGCGGCCGCGAGGTCTTCCGACGTGGCGAAGCGCCCTCCGCCCGACCCGTCCACGCCGACGAAGTCGGTGTCGCAGAACCTGCAGGTCGCCGTGGGCCTGTCAGCCTCCCTGCCGGACCAGAGGTTGCAGCCGGCGAAGCGGCAGAAGACAGCGGCGCGTCCGGCCTGGCGGCCCTCGCCCTGTATGGTGTGGAACAACTCCTTGACGCTGTATGCCACGGCTATCGAGCCCTCTCGTTCTCCTGCTTGAGCAGCCGCACGAGGTGGTGGGACAGGTGCCGGACTGTCAATAAGCCTCGAAGGTTGACCCCTTTGCATTCGTCGGTCGACGCTTTGACAGATCAGCAATTCAAACTCCCGGTGGGGTCACGATCAGCGCCGATCGTGACCCCACCGGGAGTTAAGATTGTTCAACCTTGCCAATACGATAGATCTGATCAAACCGGGGTCGCACTTCCAGGCTTTTCCACACCCAAGCTCCCGAGATCCGGCGACGGGGGATCATTCGCCGTGCTGCTGCCGTGCAGCTATGACCGGTAATCCAGTCCGATGTCGAGCACTGGGGCGCTGTGGGTGAGCCAGCCGACTGAGATCAGATCGACGCCGGTCGCCGCGATCGCCGCCGCCGTGGCGGGCGTGATGCGCCCGGACGCTTCGGTGATGGCTCGGCCGGCGACCATCGCCACCGCCTGGCGCAGATCCTCGAGCGTCATGTTGTCGAGCAGCACCGCGTCGGTGCTTAAGGCCAGCGACTCCTCGAGCTGGGCCAGCGTATCGACTTCCACTTCGATTTTGACGAGATGCCCCACACAGGCCCGCGCCCGCTCGACCGCCGCACTGATGCCGCCCGCGATGGCAACGTGGTTGTCCTTGATCAGGACCGCGTCGTCGAGCCCGAAGCGGTGGTTGCTGCCGCCGCCGGCCCGGACGGCATATTTCTCGACCGCCCGCAGTCCTGGCGTCGTCTTGCGGGTGCAGACGACGCGCGCCTTGTGCCCACTCACCGCCGCTACCACCGATGACGTCGCGGCCGCGATGCCGCTCAGACGACAGAGAAAATTGAGGGCTGTCCGCTCGGCGGTTAGTATTCCTCGAGCCAGTCCGCTGATCGAAGCGATGATGTCGCCCGATAAAATTTCGCTGCCATCCGGCTTTTCGACGGTCACTTCGATGGCGGGGTCGATCAAGCGAAACGCGAGTGCCGCTAGGTCGAGCCCTGCCACGATTCCGGGTTGGCGCGCGGCGAGCACCGTGGTGGCGCGCAACCTCACAGGCTCTCCGGGCCAAGGGGATGGATGCCGGCCCAAGCTCGCGCGGCGCCGCCAAGGCTTTGTCGAGGCGCAGCGTCCGGCGACGCGCAACGGTGTCGCGGTGCGGGAAATCCGTCCTGTAATGGGCACCGCGGCTCTCCTCCCGACGCAGTGCCGCGATGGCGGTCATCAGGCCGTTGCCAATGTCCATGCCGAGCACCTCGCGCCGGCCGTCAGTGTTGACGCCGACCGCGATGGTGACGGCGACCGACGCGGCAGCCCGCCTCGGCGACCTCCGGGCCGATGCCGTCCCCGCCGGCGACCGCGCTGTGGTGTGTGCCCGTGACAGCGACCCTCCTCAATGCCGTCACCTGCGCGATTCAGCTACTTCATCCGAGTCAGCATCCGGAAGGATTCGATCGTGCATAGGGGCCGCGTGCCCTGCGCTTGGCCCTCGCACCTCGCGTCTAAGGTGCCTTCGCTCGGGCGACGATCTGGATGGGGTTGATGAAGCGCAGCGCGACGATGAGCCAGACCAGCGTGGTAGCCATATAGATCACCGCCATGGCGTCGATCGACTGGCCGGCCCGCACGCCCGCCGCGAACACTGAATAATAGAGCGCCACCACCAGCGTCTGGCTGGTCGGCCCGGCCGTCAGGAACGTCAGTTCGAACATGCTGATGGTGCGAACCAGGACCAGGAGGAGCGCGGAAAGAATGCCCGGCAGCAGCATCGGGACGAGAACGTAGACGAACAACTGGGGCGTGCGCGCGCCGAAGACGCGGGCCGCCGCCTCGATCTTCGGGTCGATCTGCTCGACGAAGGGCACCATCATCAGGATGACGAAGGGCACGGTCGGCACGAGGTTGGCGATGACGACACCCCAGAAGGTGCCGCCGAGGTGCAATTGATAGAGCACGGTCGCCAGGGGAATGCCGAAGGTCATCGGCGGCACCAGGAGTGGCAGCAGGAACACGACCAGCGCGAGTCTCCGGCCCGGGAAATCCCGCCGCGCCAGGGCATAGGCGGCCGGCACCCCGACGAAGCCGGCGATCGCCACGACTGAGAAGACGATCTCGAACGTGACGGTCAGCACCCCGCCGAGCTGGAACTCGTGCCAGGCCGACAGGTACCAGCGGATCGTCAAGGCTTCCGGCAACCACGACCGGAGCCATCGCGTCGCGAAGGAATTGGTGATAACGGCCGCCATGAGAGCTGCGACGTTCACGAGCAGGAACACCACCAGAACCTGGATCGCAGCGGACCAGATCTTCGCCCCGGAGGTCGTGTCGCGGATCAAGCCCTCACCCCTTTCCGCCGCTCGTGGTGCCGCGATAGAACGCCTGCCGCAGCGCGAGCACCACCGCCACGACGACGAGCTGCACGACCGCCATGATGATCGCGATCGCCGAGCCCATCGCGTAGTCGAAACGCTCGAACGCCGCCTGATAAGCCGCGATCGAAATCACGCGGGTCTCGCCGGCCGGGGCGCCGAGCAGCACCGCCGAGGGGAAGACCGAGAAGCTCTGCACGAAAGACAGGCAGAAGTTGATGACCAGCCCGGGCGCCAGCAGCGGCAGCACGACGTGAAGGAACCGGCGGCGCGAGTCTGCCCCGAGCGTCGCGGCCGCATGCTCCAGCAATGGATCGATGCCCGACAGGTAGGACAGCGTCAAAAGGAAGGTGAACGGGAACCCCGTGATCATCAGGGACGCGAAGACGCCCCAGTAATTATGGATCAACCGCACGGGCCGATCCACGAGATGCAGAGCGATCAGGGTGCGATTGAACCAACCCTGCGGGCCGAGATAGTTGAGGAGCCCCTCGGCCACCAGAACGGTTCCGAGCGTGATCGGGACGACCAGCAGGGTGGTGAGCAACCGCTGGCGCCGCATCAGCCGGACCCGGAAGGCGATCGGCACCGCGAGGACGAGGCTAAGCACCGTCACCGGGATTGCCAGGTACAGGGTCGCCGCGATGGTGCTGTAGAGATAGGGATCCGAGAAGAACGCCGTGTAGTTGGCGGTCCAGCCGCCCTGTCGGGGGCTGAACGACAGCACGAAGCCGTAGGCGAAGGGATAGAGAAAGAACGCTACCATCAGCACGAAGGCCGGAGCCACCATGAGTGTGACGCCGTCGATGCCGCGCGCCGCAAGCCTCTGCCGAAGGGTGGTGGGCTGGCGCTGCGGGCCGGCCTCGGTGCTCACGGATGCCCTCGGTGGAACGCTGGAGGCGGCGGCAAAGTGGCGCGTTCGCCACGCCGGACTGGCCCGCCGATCGGCAGCCCCGGCAGCACGATGTACGCCCCGGCCCAGACCGTCCCGCCCCCGTCGGCTACTTTTTCATCTTGGCGGCGCCGATCTCGCGATCCCACTTGTCGAACATCGCCACCAAAGGCTTGGCATCGAGCGGCGGCTCGATCGGATTGTTGGCCATCATGGCGGCATATTCCGGCCGTCCGAAGCGCTTGAACGTCTCTTGGCTGTCGGCCGGAGCCATGCCGATGGGTACGTTCTTGGTCGCGGGGCCGGGATACATGTAGCCGTGGTCGTACATGAAGGCCTGCTGCTCGGGCTTCAGGATGAAGGCGATGAGCTGTAGCAACACGCCCATCTTTTCCGGCGCCACGCCCTTGGGGATGGCCACGTAATTGGCGTCGCCGACCCAATGGAAGCCCTTCAGGGTTCCGACCTTGTATTCCTCGGGCACGATGCCGAGGTAGCGCGGGTTCACGTCCCATCCGGTGGTGGTCGCGATGATGTCCCGCGTTCCCTCGCCGAGTTCCTTCATGCTGGCGGTGGTGCCGGCCGTGTAATAGTCGATGCAGCCGTCGAGCTCCTTGAGGTAGGCCCAGGTCTTGTCCCAGCCGTTGACGGGGTCCATGGGATCCTTGTCGCCGAGCAGGTACGGCAGTCCCATGACGAAGGTCCGCCCGGGCCCGGAATTCGCCGGCCGCGCATACATGAACTTGCCGGGATTTGCCTTGCACCAGGCGAGGAGCTTCTCGGCCGTGTCCGGCACGGACTTCACCCGATCGGGCGCATATTCGAGCAGGGGCCCGGAGGGATACCAGTCATCCACGAAAGCCTGGCCGCGGGCCATCTTCTGCATCGCATAGGCGCCGGGCAGGTACAGTTTCTCGAGATCGGGAAATTGCGAGGCGTATTTCGGCAGGATCTCGGTCCACAGCCCCTGCTCCATGCCGGCCGCCAGAGCGTCGTTACCGGTCAGCACGAAATCGATGTCGACCCGTCCCGCATCCTGCTGCGCCTTCAGCTTGCCGGCCAGCTCGGGGGCGGTCGCCTGCGTGAACACGAACTTCGAGACGAGATCCGGGTGGGCCTGCTGGAACGCCTCGATCGCGGCCTGGCTGAGCTGCAGGTCCCCGGCGACGTCGATGACGCTGATCACCAGGGGCTGCTTGGGCTTCGGAAAGTCCTGAGCCGCCGCCAGCGCCGGCAATCCTGCGATCGCCAGGGCCGCGGCCAGGGCCGTCCAGATGGTCTCACGTCGATGCGCCATGGTGTTCCTCCTCTTCCGTGTCGTCAGCCGGTCATTCACGCATGAGCCGTTCCCGAGCGCGCTCCGAGATGGGCCGCGGAGTCGGGGTCCAGGAACAGATGGCAGGCCGGGTGCCGCCGCAGGATCGAGGCGGGGACTGCCGGCGAGACGGCGTGGCGCAGCGTGGCCCCCACGGCATCGGCCTTGCGGCCATCCGGCACGGCCAACACGACGACGCCGCTCTTCATGATCTGCTGCACCGTCATCGAGATCGCCTCGTGCGGCACCGCTTCGAGGCTCGGGAACCAGCCTTCCCCGAACTGCTGACGGCGGCAGCGGTCATCGAGGTCGACGACCTTGAAAGCCTCGGTGGCGTCGAAATCCGCCGGAGGATCGTTGAAGGCGAGATGGGCGTTTTCGCCGATCCCGGCGAAGGTGACGTCGATCGGGTGCGTCGCCATCAAGCCGTTCAGCCGGGCGAGTTCGCCATCGAGAGCGGCAGCGTCGCCTTCGACGAAATGGAAGGCGCGCAACGTCGGCACGTGAGCCGTGAACCTCGCCTTGAGGTAGCGGCGGAAGCTGGCCGGATGGCTTTCGGGCATGCCGATATATTCATCGAGGTGGAAAGCCGTAACCCGCGACCAGTCGATGTCGCAATCCACGAGGTTCGCCAGGGTCTCGAACTGGCTGGCGCCGGTCGCCACCACGATGTTGGCGGCGCCGCGACGCTCGATCGCGGCCTTGATGCCGGCCGCGCCCTCGGCGGCCGCAGCACGCCCGACCGCCGCCTCATCGTCCAATACCCGCCACGCGATCATGTCATGCCCCCACCAAGGACGGCGAGCCTCGCCGGCCGTCGATGCCGCCGCGACGCTCGACCGTCCCGGTTGCGGCCGCACAGATTCTCGGACGACCCGTGCTGGCCCTGACCACGAGGTCGGTCGGGATCGTGATCCTGTGGTGGCCGGCCACCCGATCCCGCATCATGTCGACCAGGATATCGACGGCGCGTTCGCCTGCCGCTCCACACTGGGTCGCAACGGAGGTCAGCGCCGGAACGGTCGTGGTTGCGATCACGCCGTCGCAGCCGATCAGGCTGAAGTCGTCCGGCACCGACTGGGCCCAGTCTGCAAGCCCTGCGGCGATGCCCTGAGCCATGCCGTCGTCGAAAGCCAGGGCAGCCGTCACCTGCTTCAAGAGCAGTGGTTTCGCGCAGGCGCGGCCCGCCTCGAAGCTTGGGCGGGGTGTCGACAGGATGACGAGGCGCAGCCCGAGCCGCTTCGCCGTAGCCTTGACGGCCGCGGATCGCTGAGCATTGGACCACGACTGTGCCGGTCCCGCCACGTAGGCGATCCGGCGATGCCCGAGTTCGGCCAGGTGTTCGACCCCGCGGGCGTAGCTCGGACCCGTGTCGACCAGCAGCCGGGTCAGGTCCGGAATATCGCTGTTGATCAGGACCGTCGGGCGGCGGGCGGCATGATGCCGGATCCGGTCCTCAGCCATGCGTGGCGCCACGAGAAGGAATCCCTCGACCTGGGCCGCCAGCTTGGCCAGGAGTTCGTCTTCGAGCTCCGGCCTTTCGTCGCTGTCGCCCAGGAACATCGCATAGCCCGCGGCTCGAGCGCGGGCCTGCGCACCGCGCATGAGGGCCGCGAAGAATGGATTGGTGATGTCCGGCACTACCAACGCGATATTGCCGGTTCGTCCCGTGCTCAGCGCACGCGCGGTCTGGTTCGGCACATAGCCGAGCCGGGTCGCCGCAGCCCGCACCGCTTCGACGGTTTCGCGGCTCAGCAGATGCGGTGCACCGAAGGCGCGTGAGACCGTCGCCCGCGACACCATCGCTTCGGCGGCGACCCGCGAGATCGTCGGAGCAGGTCCGGATCGATTCGGCGGAAGTTCCATTTCGCCCCCCTGCAACCGGTTGCAGAACAGCGCGTGTCAAGGCCCGTGTCAAGCTGGCGCACGCGCGGCCGTGCGCATCTTAGGTCATTTTCGTGCGGACCCGACGTGACCCGATCCTCGCGCGCAGCCCAGCCTGCTCCGCGCCGGGCCAATCGTTACAGCGGCGCCAGCCGACGCCTTATTTTCGGCGTCTCGACGTTATGCCTGACGGGTGCGTGGGGACCTCCTTCGGCAAGCACACTTCATACCAACCTGTGTTGATTACGACGGGTTTGCCCAGGCTCCCGATCCGAGGGATGTGATTGTTTCAGGTGCTGCGATGAGCTTGTTCCAGGCTCGGCAGCACTGGGTAAGGATGGTGTCATAGCTGTCGAAGACGAGGTTCGAGAGCCAGTTGTCGCGCATGCCAGATGTTTTCTGTTGGATTGAGTTCGGGACAGCGCGGCGGGAGTGGCAGCAACGAGATGTTGGCTGGAAGGACGAGCTTGGCAGTCGTGTGCCAGCCGGCCTTGTCCAGAATCAGGATGGCGTGAGCGCCGGATGCCACGGCTTGGCTGATTTCGAGCAAATGAGCCTGCATGGCCACTGTCGTACAGCGCGGCAAAACGAAGCCGGCGGCCTGGCCGGCTTTCGGGCAAATGGCGCCGAACAGATAGGCCGAGGCGGTGCGCTGATCGTGAGGCGCCGAGGGCCGGGTCCCCCTCCTTGCCCAGCGCCGTGTGATGCCGTTCTTCTGGCCGATGCGCGCTTCGTCTTGGAACCACACCTCAATCACCGTCTCACAAGGGAGCTTGGCTCTGACGGCGTCCACCGCGGCGGGGAAGCTTTTTTAAAATCCTCGATCGCGTGTTCGTCCTGCGCATGGTGACGCGGACGGGCCGACAGCTTGACATATCCAAGCCCCTTGAGGGCACGGCCGATCGTGGTCTTGTCGAGCGCGATGCCATGGGTCTGATTGAGCCAGGCCGCCAGGTCCTTAAGTCGCCAGCGCACCACACCATGGATCGCCGGATCAGGACCATCCTCGACCATCCTGGCGAGGGCGCGGCGATGATCCGCCGTCAGCTTGGAGGCGTTGCCTCCCGCACGACCCGCGATCAGACCCTCCGCGCCGCGTGCATTGAAGCGGACGATCCAGTCCCGAACCATCTGCGGGGTCACGTCACCGATCCGGGCTGCCTGCCCATGCGACGCGCCGTCGTAGATCGCGCCAAGCGTCATCAGCCGTCGTGTCTGCGCCGCGTCCTTGCTGGCCTTGGCCAAGCTGCGAACCCCAGAGGCATCAAAATCATCGCGTAGCCTGGTCCGTGCCGACATCAGCGAACTCCTCGTTCGCATTATCGACTCAGACTTCCAGCGAAACCGCAACCCAAGAGTCAGATCAGACGCAGATTGGTATAACTGAGGTTAGAATTTCTTGGATCCGAGCGCACCGCGCACGTCGTCGAGCAAGCGATGCCGCTTTCGGCGTGCCGCGAGGGCCTCGTCCATGGTGACAGCGGCGAAGGTGATCTTGCTGTGCGGCTGGAGTTGGCCGATCAGATCCATGTCGGCCGAGATGACGGTGCCGATCATGAAATAGCCGCCTCCCGACACCGCATCGCGATGAAGCACGATCGGTTCCGTGCCGCCCGGCACCTGGATCGATCCATACGGGTAGCAACTGTCGACGATGTTGCTCGGGTCCGATCCGGCGCCGAACGGGGGTTCGCGCGGGACGAAGGCCAGGGGTCGACCGCCGCGAAAACGATATCCGATCCGGTCGGCCTCCGGAGCGACGGCCCAGATGTCCTCGAAGAAACCCGCAAGGCTGTTGGGCTGGACGCGGTGATCGTAGAGGCCCGGAAGCATCCGCAGCGTGCCGGGTGACGCGGTTTCGCCGCGCAGGGCCATCGGCACCGCCCGCCCAGCCGGTGCCGGCATGGTGACCAGGCCGACCGGCAGGCGGTCGACGGGCTTCAGGGCACGTCCCTCGTAGCCGCCGAGACCCCCGAGCGCATAGGTCGAGCGGCTACCGAGCACTTCTGGAACATCGATGCCGCCGCTGACCGCCACATAGGCGCGAGCGCCGCGGCGAAGATAGTCGAAGGAGAGAACCTGACCGGCGGCGACCTCGAACGCCTCCCAGGTAGGGCGAGGATCGCCGTCGAGTTTCGGCGGCAGGTCGGCACCGGTAATGGCGACGACCGCAGGCACCGTGAAACGCAGTTCCGGCCCCATGAACACGCATTCGAGCGCCGCCGCGCCCTCGTCGTTACCGACCAGGATATTAGCGACCCGGAGCGCGAAGCGATCCATCGCGCCCGACAGCGGGATGCCGACGTCGTAGTAGCCGGGGCGCCCGAGATCCTGCACCGTCGTGGCGAGGCCGGGCTTGATCACCTCAATGGCCATGCAGCACTCCCTCGAGATCGCGATTGGTGGCTGCGGGATCCGCGTCGAAGGCGCGGAGGTCGAACCTCACGGGCCGGATCAGCGGGGCGAACCGGCCGCTTTCGACGTCCGCCACCGCCTGATCATACTCGTGCCGGCCGACCGACCTGAACTTCACGATGTCTCCGGGCTTGAAGAATGTCATAAGGTCCTTGAGGTAGGTGATCTCCTGCCGCGGATCGTAGATCGGCATTGGAGTGATACCGAACATTTGGTACCCGCCGGCGCCGCGGACCGAGTAAATGGCGCCGAAGCAGCCGCCGTGGCCCACCGTGAGCTTGGGCGTGTCTGTGCGGGGCCGAAGGTATTTTGGGGCCTGGATCTGCTTCTCGCGTTCGACCATCTGGTAGAGGAAGGGAAGGCCCGCCACGAAGCCTACCATGGACACGAACCAGGGGGAGCCGGCATGGGCCGCGATCAGACTGGCGACATCCGGGTAGCCGTTGATGCGGGCCGTGTATTCGAGATCGGTCGCGGCCGGGTCCTGATGGCGATCGCGAAAGCGCATCAGCGTCTCGCGGGTCCAGGGATCGTCGTAATAGACGGGCATCTCGACGATGCGGGTGTCGAGCCGTGACTCGGCCGTGGCTGCGGCCGCCTCCAACGCCTTGATCTCGGCCATAATGTCGTTGGGGCTGATCAAGTCAGGGTCGAACTTTACCTGCATCGACGCATTGGCCGGACAGATTTCGCTGACCCCTGCGATACGGCTCTCGCGCACCGCTCGACAGAGCGACAGGCTGGTGAAGAAGGATTGGAGCGACATCTCCTCGCTCACCTCGACGAAGACCTGTTCGTCTCCGCCAAACGAATATCGTGCTGTCATGGTGCGGAACCTTCCCGGATCGGGGAACCGTCGAGGGAACGGTTCTCAAGCCAGCCTTCGAGCCATCGTGTGTGGACGAGCCCGGCCGCGACCTCCGGGTCGCGGACGAGCGCCTCGTGGAGCGGCACCGTGGTCTTGATCCCCCCGACGTGAAGTTCGGCCAGCGCGCTCCGGAGCCGCGCCATCGCGCCCTCGCGCGTCCCGTCCCAGGCGATCAACTTGCCGAGAAGGGAATCGTAAAAGGGCGGCACGGTGTAGCCGGCATAGAGCATCGTATCGAAGCGGATACCGAACCCGCCCGGCACGTCGAGCTGCGTTACGGTGCCGGGCGAAGGCAGGAACTGGCGCGCGGCATCTTCCGCGTTGATTCTGACCTCGATGGCATGGCCGCGCAGCGCCACGTCCGCCTGCCTGAGCCGCAGCGGCTCGCCCCCGGCGATCCGGATCATCTCCTCGACGAGATCGATGCCGGTCACCATTTCGGTCACCGGGTGTTCGACCTGGATGCGCGTGTTCATCTCGATGAAGAAGAACTCACCGGTTTGGTCGTCATAGAGGTACTCGAGCGTGCCGGCACCGCGGTAGCGGCAGGCCTCGGCGAGGCGGAAGGCGGAGGCGCAGAGCGCCTCGCGCACTGCGCCCGGCAAAGCTGCGGCCGGGGCTTCCTCCCACACCTTCTGCCGACGGCGCTGCAGCGAACACTCGCGTTCATGGAGATGGATCGCGGAGCGCCCGTCGCCGAGCACCTGCACCTCGACATGGCGGGCCCGCCCGACGAAGCGCTCGAGGTAGAGGCTCCCGTCGCCAAACGCGGCCTTCGCTTCGGCGGCCGCCTGCGGCAGCAGGATCGCGAGTTCGCCAGCGTCCCTGGCGATCCGGATGCCGCGCCCGCCGCCGCCGGCGGCCGCCTTGATCATGACGGGGAAGCCGATCGTCTCGGCGATAGCGGGAGCCTCATCGATCGACACGACTCCGTCGCTGCCCGGAACCACCGGCACGCCGGCTGCCCGAGCCGCGGCCTTGGCGGCCGCCTTGTCGCCCATGGTCCGGATGGTCTCGGCCGAGGGGCCGACGAAAACGAGGCCGGCCGCCTCGACCGCCGCGGCGAACTCGGCGTTCTCCGATAGGAAGCCGTAACCCGGGTGTATCGCGTCGGCGCCCGTGGAGCGGGCGGCCCGCAGGATGGCTTCGATATCGAGGTAGGATTTCGCGGCGGCAGGAGGCCCGATGTCGATCGCCTCGTCGGCCATCCGCACGGCCAGCATGTCGGCGTCGGCGCGGCTGTGCACCTGGACGGTTC
>JAABUR0100005304.1_pt1 | contig 16553 bp, 14 predicted proteins | sample 5560091 | NCBI WGS metagenome assembly JAABUR01 (sample SAMN10711879, study PRJNA513375) | rock metagenome | isolation source: Antarctica rocks | place: Antarctica: Victoria Land, University Valley sud | reverse complement strand
GGCTGGGGTTACACCCGCACGGAGTACGCCGCCCGCAACGGCCTCACCGTGCACCGCACCGACGTCATCCCCGACGGGCCACGGGCCGGTCTCATCGGCTTGACCTTCCGCAGCGAATCTGACCAACGCGTGCCGCTCGCCATGGACGCACACTCAGAGCTGATGCTGAGCTACCCGTGGGGTGAAACCACTCCGAGTCAGCTGACCGTGAACAAGCAGGACTCTGGCTCGGTAGCGGGCAAGACGCTGGTGTTCCGCGAGCGGGCCGGCGCCTCGAGCCCAGTCGGCGCCCACGACTGGGCCGCCGTGGTTGGCAGCAGCCTGACCCCGACGAGCATCAGCCTTGGCCCCAACCACCGCGGCCCCCAGGACCCCGCCGTCATCTGCCCGGCGTCGGGTCCGGAGTCAGACCCCGCGCCACCTCGCTGTGACGACACGGCGTACGGCAAAGGCACCGGTGGGCAGCTGCGCTACCACCTCCGCGTCCCCGCAGACCACCCAGTCACGGTGTGGTTCGCCGTCGCCGGGTCCGACCGCGGGCCCGCCATGGCGCGAACGACGTACCAAAACGTCGTAAACCGGGGCGGAGCCCTGCTGCAGCGCAAGATCAACGCCCGCTCCCAGGTGAACCGACGCAGCGCAGTGTCGCTGCCGGGCGACCGGCTTCTCCAGCGCAGCCTCACCTGGAGCAAGCAGAACCTGGCCGACTCCGTGCAGGAGTCGCGCCGGCTTCGACTGCGCTGGGTCGACGCCGGCACGAGCTACCCACCCGTGGAGGGCAGACTCGCCCGCGCCAGGTGGCTGGGCGCCGGATGGCCCGACTACCCGTGGATGTTCGGCACCGACGGTGAGTACACCGCGTTCGCCTCCGTTTCGATGGGCCAGTTCGCCGACATCAAGGCGCACCTGCGTGCGCTGCGAGCCGTCAGCGACATCATCAACGAGCGCAGTGGGAAGGTCGTGCACGAGGTGACCCCAGACGGCGCGGTCTACTTCGGCGCCAACGAGGACCCGGGTAACACCGATGAGACCGCGAAGTTCACCAGCGCGGTCGCGCTGATCTGGCGTTGGACGGGAGACGATGCTTTCCGCGACGGGATGTACGGATTCTCTCGTCGTGGCATGCACTACATCGTCAACAAGCTCGACCAGGACAACGACGGCTGGCCCGAGGGCTTGGGGAACGTCGAGCGCGAGGGCATGGGTGAGGAGAAGCTCGACAACACCGTGTACACGATCCGTGGGCTGCGCGACCTCGCTGACATGGCGCGCAGCAAGGGCGACACCGCGACCGCGTCCTGGGCCTCTTCCAGGGCCCGCTATATGCAACGCCGCTTCGAGCAGGCCTGGTGGTACGGCCGAGACAATGCTCGCCAGTACGCCGACTCCCTCGACGACCCGGGCAACGAGAAGGTGTTCCAGCGCCACTGGATCGGTGTCACCCCGATGGACGCTATGCTGCCTCGACGCGGCTTGGACGCGCGACCTGTCGCATCTCAACGGCACGGGGTGACGGCTTTGCAGCAACGTCAGCGGGCGTGCTACACCGGCCAGTTCGGGCTCTACCACACGGGCACGGGGCCAACGTCGGCACCGGCAGGCAACCCCGGACCGACCTGTGACTCGGTTGTGTCGACCGTTCCGAGCGAGCGCAACGTCTTCTCGCTGAACACTGCCATCATGGCGGTGGCCGAGGGCAACTTCGGGCGCCTAGGACCCAACCAGCAGCAGTACTACACGACCGGGAACGCGCGCATCCAACTTGACCCGCGCGTGTGGGAGATGCCCGGAGCGATGCCGGAGATCGCGCCGGAGGGCGACTTCACCCCCAATATCGACAGGCCGTTCAATGAACGCTCGATGGTCCTGCAGGCCTGGGGGGCCTACGGCAACCTGTGGCCGGTTGTGCACCAGCAGCTCGGGGTGTCACCCGACCTTGGCCGGCACCGGTTGCGGATCGTGCCGCAGATCCCCAGCGGCCAGCACCGCATCGCTGGCCGGAATATTCGGCTGGGAACCGGGGCGGTGGACGTGACGGCCATCAGGTGGCGGCACGAGCTGCGTACCGTGGTGGAGGTCAACCTCCCCCGCATACGAGTGCGGCTCGGGCACCTCCTGCCCGACGGTGCGAGCGTACGACGGGTGCTGCTCGACGGGGAACCGGTGGCATGGGAGGTGCAGCGGACCTCGCGGGGTCGCGAGCTCCTCGTCACCACCCGAGGCGGTCCGCACCGTCTAGTGGTCCATCTGCGCTGAACGGAAGTTCCCGGCTGGATCAAGTTTCCGCCACTGCAGCGTGCGGCCCGCCTCTTGGCTGTTCAGGGTGTGGCGAACCCATGGGAGCGAGTCAGAGAGTCGCTGCTCCCGACGCGGCTCGGAGCAGTTCGTGGCGTTCGCTGATCCGGACGCGTGCGCGGCCGCGCTGCTGCCCCAGCTGGCTCTCGGCCAGCTCGATCGCTTGCCAGCCGGCCCAGCTCACCACACGTACGTCGCGCTGGGTCAGGAAACGTAGGACGTCTTCCGGATCCCGGTTCGGTGCCGGTGGGAGCAACTGAGCGTCCTCGACCAGCGAAGCGACTGTTTCGCGGGCATCCGCCTTGTTCGTGCCGATGACGCCTGTCGGTCCGCGCTTGATCCAGCCGGCGACGTAGAGGCCCAGCAGGGGTTCGCCGTCGCCCACGACCCTGCCCGCGGCATTCGGAACAATCCCGGCGCGGTCATCGAAGGGCAGACCCGTAATCGGAACGCCACGGTAACCAGCGGCGCGTAGCACCATCTGCGCGTCGATCGTGGCTGTGCGTCCCGTACCGACGACGTTTCCTGCCTCATCGAGCCGGGTCTCCTCCACCCGCAGGCCGGTCACCCGCGTGGCCCCGAGCACCTCCACCGGTCGCTGCCAGAATCGCAGATGCAGCCGGCGAGGCCGACCGCTCGGGAGATGAGCTGCCCAGTCGCGCAGGACCTTGAGGTTTCGTTGGGCCGCGGGCCGGGTGGCCAGCAGCTGCTCACTGGCTTCGTCGAGCACGAGCTCCGCCTCGTCGACGATGACGTCGGCGTTCGCGATTTCGCCGAGCTCGCGCAGCTCCTTCGTTGTGAACTTCGCCTGCACGGGGCCACGTCGGCCAATCATGTGGATGTCGGTGACGTGACTGCGCTCGAGTACAGACAACGCGTGGTCGCCGATGTCGGTGTGCCGCAGCTCGTCGGCGGTCTTGGCGAGCAGCCGGCCGAGATCGACGGCGACGTTGCCCATACCCACCACGGCGACGCTGCGCGCGTCGAGCGTGAAAGTGTCGAGTGGTGCGTCCGGGTGCCCGTTGTACCAGGCGACGAACTCGGTGGAAGAGAAACTGCCGAGAAGGTCCTCCCCGGGCACATCCAGCCGCCGGTCAGTCGCTGCTCCGCTGGCGAACAGGACGGCATCGTAGAACAGCCGCAGCTCCGCCAAGCTGATGTCAGAGCCGACGTCGACGTTGCCGAGGAATCGTACGTGGGACTGGTCGAGCACGTTGCCCAGGGCCGCGCTGATTGACCGGATCTTCTCATGGTCGGGTGCGACGCCGTACCGGACGAGGCCGAATGGACACGGCGAACGGTCGAACACATCCACCGCAACGTCGCCCCGGCGGGTCAACGCCTCAACGGCGTACACCCCCGCCGGGCCAGAACCGATGATCGCTACCCGCAGCACCACACCTTTCTACTCCCGTGCCTGCAGGAGGTGGTAAAGCAGGATGAGCTGCGTCAAGGCGAGCGGCTCGCTTCGCACTCCTGGGTCGATCTCCCCGAGTCGCGGAGGCGGCCCGCCCGGCACATGGAGCTCCTGCCAGATCGACTTCTCGAGCTGACGCGCCTCCTCGGCGGACGCATGGCCATGCACATGCAGGCAGTCGGTCGGCGTCCCGTCCCTGTCCCGCATGATCTTGAGATGCATGGCAGTCCTGTTGTCATCGGAAAGGACGTTGCTCAGCGTCGGGTGGCGGATCGTCGGCCTCAGCATCAGTTCGGCCGACAACGGAGTGCCCGGTGGATCGGCTCGCGAGGGAATAGGAGCAAACCGCACAACGATGTCGGCGAACCGACGTTGCGGACGAATGAACTGCTCTGACTCCGGCTCTCGGGATTCGAGATCCGCTCGTACCTGCTCGACGGTGTAGCCGCGCTTTGCGCAGTCACGCTTGATCTTCCACTCGTGCCTGATCTCCTCAGGTGGGTCGAGAAAAGCCGTCACGTCGAAACAAGCCCGTGTGAGCTTGGTGGACAGCGGATGGAGGCCCTCCGCTATCACGAACTCCTTCGGCTCCAGGTACTGAGGTCGGGTAAAGGTCCCGGTCGAGTGGTCGTACACCGGCTTGAGAATCGGGCGGCCAAGTGCCAGCAGCTGCAGGTGCTGCTCCATGATGTCGATGTAATTGCAGTCGGGGTGAAGCGGCGTAAACGGAAGCTTCTTACGTTCTTCGCGGTCGAACTTGTGGTAGTCGTCCACGCAGATCGCCAGACAGCGGTCGGCTCCGAGGGCATCCACCAGCCCTGTGGTCAACGTGGTCTTGCCGGAAGCGGAATCGCCTCCGATCGCGAGCATCACGGGACGCGCGGAACTGTCGGTCTCGGACCGCTGCATCCTGATGATCTTGTCCGGCATGTCGACTCCTCAGCCGTGCTCAGTCGCCCGTAGCGATGAGCCGGTGTGCACAGCAAACCTCAGCCGCCACTCTCGGTGATCCCCCCCAAGGGTGGGAACGGAGGTGATCTTCCAATCTGCGGCCCGCGCGTAGGCTGAAACCATGGCTCGGTCGCCCGTTCGAATTGTGATGGTCGATGACCACGAGATGGTGCTTCACGGGGTCACCGCCCTGCTCTCACATTTTCGAGACGATGTGACAATCCTCGGGACCGCCACCGATTCTGTACAGGCGATGGCCGTCGTGAGAAACGACCCTCCCGATGTGGTGCTGTGTGACGTCAGGCTCGGCAAGGACAGCGGCCTGGATCTGTGCCGGGATATCAAGGCTGCCTACCCGGCGATCCATGTCATGTTTCTGACCGTCTACGAAGACGAGCATTACCTCTACCAGGCAATGCGTGTCGAGGCTTCCGGGTATGTGCTGAAGCGGGTTGATGGAGCCGAGCTGGTTGGTCATCTGAGACGGGTCATGGACGGTGACGTGGTTATCGACCCGGCGATCGCAGGCCGGATCGCTGTGTCGGCGGCGAGGCTGAGCGCCGGAGAGTTCTGGCCCGGTGCGCACCTAGGCCTGACCCAGCGGGAGAGTGAAGTGCTGGCCCTGATGGTCGCCAACCACTCCAACAAGGGAATTGCTGCGAAGCTGACGATCAGCGAGGACACAGTCAAGACGCACGTTCGCGGGCTGTATCGCAAGCTGTCGGTTGGTGATCGAGGCGGTGCGATCGGTGTTGCCCTTCGCGAGGGGTTGTTCAAGTGACCGAGCACGGCGCGTTGTGGCAGCTCCTGCTGGGCCAGGCGGACCTCGACCTGAGAGCCGTGGCCCGTTGTCTGGCATCCTCGTTCAGCGCCGACGGGTGCCTCGTGCTCGTCGTGGACGACACGGGGAAGGACCTCGTCGTCGCAGCAGCCATTCCGCCAGGTGGCGCCAACGAGCAAGCCCTGCGCATACCCCTCGGGTACGGGGTGGCCGGTCTGGTGGGAGTGAACGGACGGGCCGTCAGGCTGGACGCCGACTCCCCGCGCAACGAATCCCACCGGGATCTGATGTCACTCGCCTCCGGTCAGACGGTGTCTCGAATGTGCCTGCCGGCCCGCGGAGGCGGAGAGATCGTCGCCGTGGTCTCTATCTATCGCCGAGGATCGGTCCCGTTCGCCGAGGCGGACCTCGACGCAGCACAGCGACTGCTCGACGTCCTCGGGTTGCGCTTGTATGCCCAACAGCTGCAGACGGCTGACCCCGGCCACCGCAACCAGCGGGACCGGCTGATCGCCCAGGCCATCTCGGCGCAGGAGACCGAGCGACGCAGGATTGCCGGGGACCTCCATGACGGTGTCACTCAAGCGCTGGTGTCACTGAACTTCCACCTTGCCGCGGCGGTCGTTTCGCTGGCGAGCAACGACGCCTCGTTTTCATCGACGACGGAAGAGGCGAGTGTGCAAATTCAGTCCGCTCGCCGGCTTGCCCGGCTGGCCTACGACGAGACCCGGGCCGCGATCTCGGGCCTCCACAGCCCGATTCTCGATGACCTCGGGCTGGTGGCCGCGCTCGAGTCCCTTACCGGCATGGTCCCGCAGCTCGACATCGAGTTTCGGGCAACACCAGACGAGCGCCTCGACGAGGTGCCCGACCACTGCGCCGCGACGCTCTATCGCATCGCCCAGGAGGCCATCAACAATGTGGTCAAACACGCCGATGCCAGACGTGCTGTTCTCTCGATCCGGCGCGTCAGTGATCTCATCGTGTTGGCCGTCACCGACGACGGCGCCGGCTTCGACGTTGCGTCTGTGCGTGCCAGCAGGCCGTCCGCCCTGGCTGACTACTACGGACTGTCATCGATTGCCGAACGGTGCGCTCTTATCGGTGCGTCGTTGCGCATCGACTCGGTCGAAGGGCGCGGAACCGCCGTGATTGTGAAGCTTCCCCTTCCGACGGACTGACGAAGCGCTGGGCACCAGCTCATCATCCGGTTCATCCCGCTGGGGGAGGGCGGTCCAGGGCGTGCAGAGCTAGTCTCATACCCACGGTCGTGCCTCGACATCGCACGACGATGGGAGCCCGCCATGGACGAGACGCGTCAGGTCGCGACATCTTTGTTGAGAACCGGCAGGGGAATCTTCGTGGCCGACGAGTATGTCGGCGAGATGCTCCCACCAGCAGGTGCACGCCCCCCCGCTAGAACCCTTGCAGAGTATGTCGACCTCGTTGTCGCGACCCCCGGCGTCGACGACTGGCTCTCCGGCGTTCTGACGACCGCTGACGCGTTCGCTGTCTCCGAGCACCGACTCACCTTCCAGCAGCACGCGGACCCACCCCAGGCCGTCCAGCTCGGAGTCCGCCTGGGCATCGACCTCGCTCGGCCGCGGCCGGGCGACGGGTCGGCAGACGAGGACGAGGAGGTACGGCGACAGCTCGCGGCACACCGTCAGGCTGGCGCGACGTTCACCGAGTGGCGGGCGAATCTCGAACCCGCCAGCGTCGAGCGCGGCGCTTCGCACGTCGAGGCCGAGGCTCTTGCGCGCGGCGCTGCCGCTTCGCAAGCAGAGCACATCCTGCCTCTGGTGACAATTGCCATGCCCGACTTGGCCTCGCACAGCGCAGCGGTCACCCAGGCGGTAACCGGTAACGCGCTCGACGAGCTCTTCACCCAGCTGGCCCGCTTCGAGGTCGACACCAGCGCGATGCTGTTGCGGATCAACATGGTGGTGGCGGGCGACGACCACAATGTGGTACAGGCATCGCCTGAAGACGTCGCCCAGGCAACGCTCGCGCTTATCTCCAAGAGCGTGCCTGACGATGTGCCCGGCGTCGTGTTCTTGTCCGGGGGTCAGCGGCTCGACCAAGCCTGCTCGAACCTTGCAGCAATCTCCTCACTTGCCCGACAGCTCGGTTATCCTTGGTCATTGAGTTTCGCGTACGCCCGGGCGCTCGTCCCCCGCTCTGTCGAGTCCCGACGTGAGGTGGACGACGCGACGGTGCAACGGGAGTTCCTTGAGTTCTGCCGACAGGCCAGTCAGTCGTTGTCGTCGCCGTCGGCAGCCTCGTCCGCCCGGGACTCGGCGTAGCCGAAGATGCTGCTGCCGCGGATGTCCTCCCCGGTGAGCGTGATGAGGTCGTCCTTGGTCAACGGGCGCTGAAGCTCGACGAGTCGCTTGGCCTGACGCAGCCGACACCGCTCGACGGCGTTGCGAACGCTGCGAGCGTTCGAGAACCGCGGCTGCTCCATCCGTAGGGAAAGGTACTCCGAGAAGGCCTCGCGCCCATCATCGTCGAACCGAAAGCTCTCCGCAGCGACCATCAGGTCGGCGATCTGAATGAGCTCGCCGTGGGTGTAGTCGTCAAAGGCGATGTGGTGCGCAACCCGTGACGACAGACCTGGATTCGCCGAAAAGAAGGTCTCCATTCGATCGGAGTAACCAGCAAAGATAACGACAAGACTCGCTCGCTCGTTCTCCATCTCCTGCAACAGGATCTCGATCACCTCCTGCCCGTAGTCGCGTTCGTTCTCCTGGCGGAAGAGGTAGTACGCCTCATCAATAAGCAACACTCCGCCGGCAGCTCGACCGATCGCCTCCTTCGTCTTGGGGGCGGTGTGCCCGATGAACTGGCCCACTAGGTCGTCGCGGGTGACGACGTGCACCTTGGGCTTCCGGATGTAGCCCAGCGCGTGGAGCATGTCCGCCATCCGCAGCGCCACCGTAGTCTTTCCGGTTCCGGGACCACCAGTGAAGCTCATGTGCAGTGTCGGCCGGGACGACGCAAGCCCGAACTTTTGCCGCGCGCGGTCCACGAGGAGCAGCGCCGCGATCTCTCGAACGCGACGCTTGACCGCGGTCAGTCCCACCAGTTCGGCGTCGAGCCTCGCAAGCGTCTCCTCGACATGCCGCCCCGCCTCGTCTGAGGACAGCTCCAGCTCTGCGTCGTCCGCCAGCAATGTCGTGACGTTGTCGGGCGAGTCGGGTTCGCCACTTGTCGACGGGGTCGACCCGGTCGACTTCGTCGACCCTTGGGCGCCGGACCGGTCGAAGCCGAAGCCGGCCGGCCGCTTATCCGGTTCGCTCACGGCTTTCCTCCTGCTCGGGTCTGGTGAACTCACTGCTGCTGATACCGATCCGCCGGCGCCGATGCTGTTGCGTAGCTGCGGATGCCGTACCGCTGGCGGCGGTCGCTGCCTTCGATGCGGGTCAGCGCGAAACCGGGTTCGTCTTCCGGCCGTTGGACGAGGAAGTGCAATGCCGTGGTCTGGCGCCCGAGCCGCGCGTCATACGCCAGAACCCGGACGTAGTGGCGGGGGAAGGTGGATCGGCATGCTCTGATCTCCGCCAGTACGGCATCGGGCTCGTCAAGGTCGAACATCGGCAGCCCCCAGAGCTCCCAGTAGATGTTGCGTGGGTGGGGATCGTCGGTGTACTCGATCGAGACCGGCCAGCCTTTTGACAGGGCATAACGAACTTGAGCCGCGATCTCGTCGTCGGTCAGGTCGGGCAGGTAGGAAAAGGCTCCGTGACGCAGGTCCATCGTGGTCTCCTAGGCGGTCGCCGTCGGCACCACGTCGGGTGCATCGGTCGAGGTGTAGTCGAAGGTGACGTCGCCCCAGGTCTCGAGCGCGGCCTCGAGCGGTCTGCAGTGCTCGGCGGTCTTGCGGAGGATGTCGGGTCCCTCGCTGAGGAGGTCGCGGCCTTCGTTTCGGGCTTTGACAACGGCCTCGAGAGCGACCCGGTTGGCCTCCGCGCCCGCCGAGATTCCCAACGGGTGCCCAATGGTTCCTCCACCGAACTGAAGTACGACGTCGTCACCGAACAGATCGAGAAGCTGGTGCATCTGACCGGCGTGGATGCCTCCGGACGCGACTGGCATCACACCGGGCAGGCTCGCCCAGTCCTGGTCGAAGAAGATGCCATTACCCGCGCTTTTTGGGATGTGATCGTCTCGCAGGGTGTCGTAGAAGCCGCGGGTGGTCGCCGGGTCGCCCTCGAGCTTGCCGATGACGGTGCCCGCGTGCATGTGGTCGACGCCGATGAGACGGCACCACTTGGCGAGCACACGGAAACTGACGCCGTGCGTCTTCTGCCGGGTGTACGTCCCGTGGCCGGCGCGATGCAGGTGGAGCAGTACGCCGTTGCGTCGCGCCCAGTGCGACATGGACTGCATCGCGGTGTACCCGATGGTGAGATCGATCATCACGACGATGCTGCCGAGCTCCTTCGCGAACTCCGCCCGCTCGTACATCTCCTCGAGTGTGGCAGCCGTGACATTGAAGTAATGTCCCTTGATCTCGCCCGTCTCGGCCATCGCCTTGTTGACGCCTTCCATGCCGAACAGGAAGCGGTCGCGCCAGCGCATGAACGGTTGCGAGTTGATGTTCTCGTCGTCTTTCGTGAAGTCCAGGCCACCGCGGCAGGCTTCGTAGATCACCCGCCCGTAGTTGCGAGCGGAGAGGCCGAGCTTTGGCTTGACGGTGGCCCCTAGCAGCGGGCGGCCGTACTTGTTGAGGTGCTCGCGCTCCATCACGATGCCGTGCGGCGGACCCTGGAAGGTCTTCACGTAGGCCACCGGGATACGCATGTCCTCGAGTCTCAGCGCCGTCAGCGGCTTGAACCCGAAGACGTTGCCGATGATCGACGAGGTCAGGTTCGCAATCGACGCCTCCTCGAACAGGTCGATGTCGTAAGCGACGTAGGCGAAGTACTCCCCGGGGCGACCTGGCACGTCGTCGACGCGATAGCACTTTGCCTGGTAGTGCGAGTGGGCGGTGAGACGGTCGGTCCACACAACGGTCCACGTGGCAGTCGACGACTCCCCGGCGACCGCAGCCGCCGCCTCGATCGGGTCCACGCCCTCTTGCGGGGTCACGCGGAAGACAGCCAGGACGTCAGTGTCCTTCGGCTCGTAGTCGGGGTTGTAGTACCCCATCCCCGCATAGCTCTGAACACCGGGGTCCCACCGATCCTTCGTGGCTACGTCTGTCATCGCACGCCCTCCTCTTTAGTCTGGTTCGATCGGGTCGGCGGTCCTAGCATGACCTGCGCCGTACTTTATGAACAAGTGAATCTTTCTTGATCACCATGTATTAAATACTTATCTTTTTGTAGACTCAGATTCATGTCAGCCGTGACGTGGGGTCGGATGCGCACGTTTCTTGCGGTTGTCGAGCAGGGCAGCATCCGGGCGGCGGCGGCGCAGTTGCACGTCACCGAGCCCGCAGTCTCCGCGGCGGTCGCTCAGGTCGAGAAGCACCTCGACTCCGAGTTCTTCACCAAGGCCGGCCGCGGGATCCGGCTAAGCGACAGCGGGCGGATCTACGCTGACTACTGCCGACGAATCCTCGGATTGATCGACGAGTCCGAAGCAGCGGTGCAGACCGCAGAGCGAGGACGGATGCGTATCGGCGCGGTTTCGACTGTCAGCGAGTTCATGCTGCCGCGCCTGCTCGCCTCTTTCCGTCGGCGCTTCCCCGAGGTCGGGCTGAGCCTGTCCGTACTTCCTCGCGACGATCTCTTCGAACAGCTGGCGCACCACGAAACCGATCTCGTCTTCGCGGGCCGTCCACCGCGTGGATCGGGTCTGGTCACCCGGGCACGCCGGGCGAACAAGCTGATCGTGGTCAGCGCGCCGGGACGATTTCCGACCCCGCTGACGGCCACCTGGTTGTTGCGTGGACCCGGGTCTGGGACGAGGGACACCACGCTCGGCCTGCTCAATCAGCACGATGCATCGCCACCCACGCTGATGCTGGGAACGCACGGTGCGGTACTGGCTGCCGCGAAGGAAGGTCTCGGTGTGACACTCGTCCACGCCGACGCGGTCTCGCACGATCTCGCGACAGGCAGCCTGGAGCAGCGCACCCTTGCGAGGACACCACTCAACCGGCCTTGGCACGTAGCCACCACCGACAACCCGACGCGCTCGGCGTTGTTGTTCCTCGCCCACATCACGAGCCGCGACGAGGTTGGGGACACGGCATTTCACCTGGACAACCGCCAGGCGGGGTGAGCCCAACCCAACGGGTGTCCGGCCGCGCGCGACTCTCCTCCGATTCGTCCGACTGGCTCAGGCGTGGGCTGTCCGCGCTGGGTCGGACGAATCGGAGGGTGATGCGTGATCAGCCGTCGACGACGACGATCACCGGGGCGTGGTCGCTGGCACCCTTGCCCTTGCGCTCCTGCCGGTCGATCTCGGCGTCGGTGACGCGCGAGGCCAGGGCGGGGCTGCAGAGGGCGAAGTCGAGCCGCATGCCCTCTCGGCGAGCGAACCGGAGTCGCGTGTAGTCCCAGTACGTGAAGGTGCCGGGCCCGGGCGCGTGGGGGCGCACCACGTCGGCGTACCCCGCGTCGACGAACGCTGAGAACGCCGCTCGCTCCGGCGCGGAGACGTGCGTCGAGTGCGCGAAGACGGTCATGTCCCACACGTCCTCGTCCAGCGGTGCGATGTTCCAGTCCCCGGCCAGCATCACGCAGGCACCAGCGTCGGCGGACAGCCAGCCGCTCGCAGCCTCCCGCAGGCGGGCCAGCCAGTCGAGCTTGTAGGCGTAGTGCGGGTCGTCGAGGGTCCGGCCGTTGGGTACGTACAGGCTCCAGACTCGTACGCCGCCACAGGTTGCGCCGAGCGCTCGCGCCTCGGCCGCCAGCGGTTCACCCCAGTGAGGCTGACCAGGAAAGCCGATCTCGACATCGTCGAGCCCGACGCGGGAGATGATCGCCACCCCGTTCCACCCCGACAGGCCGTGGTGCGCGACGTCATACCCGAGGGCCTGAATCTGCTCGTCGGGGAACTGGTCGTCGCGGCACTTGGTCTCCTGCACTGCCAGCATGTCGATGTCTTGCCGCGCGAGCCAGCACACGACGCGGTCGATCCGGGCGCGGACGGAGTTGACGTTCCAGGTCGCGAAGCGCACCTCCCGAACCTAGCCGCCGGGACCCTTCCGATTCGTCCGGCTGGCAGGCGCTCGGGTTGTCCGCGCTGGGTCGGACGGATCGGTGGGCTGCGTATTCGTCCGGCTGGCAGGCGCTCGGGTTGTCCGCGCTGGGTCGGACGGATCGGTGGGCTGCGTATTCGTCCGGCTGGCAGGCGCTCGGGTTGTCCGCGCTGGGTCGGACGGATCGGACGAGCGGACAGGAGGGAATCGTGCGCCGGCAACGGTGGTTGTGCCGGTCATGACCCAAGCTGTTGTTGCCACCGCGTTCGGTGGCCCAGACGTACTATCCGTCGTCGACGTCGACGTCCCTGAGCCGCAGGCCGGTGAAGTGACCATCGACGTCAGGGGGGCAGGCATCAACCCGGTCGACTACAAGTTCTACAGCGGCGCGTTCGGCAGCGACCAGTCACAGCTTCCGATGCACCTCGGAATGGAGGTGTCCGGCGTTGTCTCCGCGGCGGCTCCGGACGCGCAGGGCCCGGCCGGGCCGGTTGCCGTCGACGACGAGGTGATCGGCTTCGGCATCAACGGCGGGTACGCCGGCCAGGTGACCGTCCCAGCGTCGGCGGTCTACCCCAAGCCCGTCAACCTCAGCTGGGAGCAGGCTGCCGGTCTCTCGCTGACCGGCGTGACGGCGTACCACCTGCTGGAGGCCACCGGTGTCTCGTCCGGCGACACCGTCTTGATCCACGCCGTCTCCGGCGGGGTCGGGTTGACGGCCGCCCAGCTCGCGGTCGAGCGCGGCGCGAGAGTCATCGGCACCGCCAGCGAGAGCCGTCACGAGTCACTCAGGAGCTACGGCGTCGTGCCGGTCGCGTACGGCGACGGGCTCGCCGACCGTGTCCGCGAGGTGGCTCCCAGCGGAGTGGACGTCGCCCTCGACACCGTCGGCACCGACGAGGCGGTGGACGTCTCCCTCGAGCTCGTGGCGGACAGACACCGCATCGCCACGATCGCCGCGTTTGGGCGAGCGCCTGAGGCCGGCATCCAGCTCCTCGGCAACGGCCCCGGCGCCGACCCCGGCGAGGACATTCGCAGCCGTGGTCGGCTGGTGCTGACCGGCCTGGCGTCGGAGGGCAAGCTCGACGTGGTCGTCGCGCAGACGTTCCCGCTCGACCAGGCCGCCGACGCGCATCGGCTGGTGGCCGACGGCCACGCCGGCGGCAAGGTCGTCCTCGTCCCCTGAGCCGTAGCCCAGCCGTCGGGATCGAGCCGTCTGGAGTGAGCCGTCGGGATCGAGCCGTCGGGATCGAGCCGCGGGCGAGCCAAGGGACCTGCGACTGTGATTGGCTGGGCTGTACGTAGGCGCCATCGAGCGGGAGGAACAACGTGAGTGACAGCGACCGCGCCGCACTCCGAGAGTTGCTGCGAGACGGGTTCGAGCGGGTCCGTGAGCTCGTCGAAGGAGTGTGCGAAGGGCTCAGCCAGGAGCAGGCGACGTACCGTCCCGACGCCGAAGCCAACACGATCGGGTGGCTGGTCTGGCACCTCACCCGCATCCAGGACGACCACCTGGCCGGGCTCATCAACAGCGAGCAGGTGTGGACCCGCAAAGGCTGGTACGACAGGCTCGGGCTGCCCTTCGACGAGGAGGTCCACGGCTACGGGCAGAGCCCCGCCGACGTCGCCAAGGTGCAGAGCGACCCTGCGGCACTGGCGCGCTACCACGCCGACGTGCACGAGGTGACGCTGGCGTACGTCGACGGCCTTGACGCCGCCGAGCTGGCGAGGGTCGTGGACACCGCGTGGGACCCGCCCGTGACGGTGAGCGTGCGACTGGTCAGCGTGATGGGCGACTGCCTCCAGCACCTCGGCCAGGCAGCCTACGTGCGCGGCCTCGCCGAGCGCGCCACGGCCGACTGAGCTGCTGGCCGCCAAGGTTCCCACTGCGGACCGTTTCGTCGGCGCTGCGAGATAGGACAGCAGAGTCCACCTCGGAAGGGAGCGTCGATGACGGCATGGTTGGGTGTGGTCTCACGCGACCACGTACGCCGGGGAGTGCAGCTCGGCATCGCACAGATCGGCCACGGCAAGAGGTCCGGCCTGGCGAAGATGCAGCGTGGCGACTGGCTGGTGTACTACTCACCAAGGGCGAGCCTGTCGGGCAACGAGCCGGTGAAGGCCTTCACCGCGCTCGGTGAGATCGTCGACGACGAGGTCTGGCAGGCAGACGAAGGCGATTTATTGCCTTGGCGCCGGGCGGTGGCATACCAGAAGTCAGCGGTCGATGTGCCGGTCGCCGACGTGGCGGCGGCCCTTGAGCTGACGTCGAGCCCTTCGTGGGGTTACCAGCTGAGGCGAGGGATAGTGGCGCTGACTGACGCCGACTTCGACACGATTCGGCGGGCGATGACGTTGCGCCCTTGACACGACCTACCGGTGGCCCCTACACGCCACGGAGGTGCCGCCGGCGGCTAAAGACGCCATCATTTCGGCGTACCGGGTGAATCCCGGCAAGACGGTCGAGGCGTACTGGAAGCAGCTGCCCAACTCCGAGGACCACCCCGTCTTCCTGCTCGTCTGACGACCCTAGTCTCAGGGCACCGGTGACTGCTGCGGCGCCTGAAGCGTCACACCCGGGCTCGGGTCAAGCCGGAGGCGCTGTGTTCGGTAGGCACCGCCTCGGCGTCGGCCGTCGGAGCGGGCGGTGTGCCGTCGCCGAACGGACGACCACCGAGTTGGTCGCGTCCGTGCGCGGTCAGCCAGCCCGCCAGGTCCGGGCCAGCCGGCACGATCTGCGTCGGGTTGAGGTCGGTGTGCACGATGTAGTAGTGCTGCTTGATCTGCACGAAGTCGGTCGTGTCACCGAAACCCGGAGTCTGGAACAGGTCCCGTGCGTACGCCCACAGCACCGGCATCTCGCTCAGCTTCTGCCGGTTGCACTTGAAGTGCCCGTGGTAGACGGCGTCGAAGCGGGCCAGCGTGGTGAAGAGCCGCACGTCGGCCTCGGTGATCGTGTCGCCGACCAGGTAGCGCTGGTCGGTGAGCCGGTCGCTCAGCCAGTCCAACGCCGTGAACAGGCGGTCGTTGGCCCGGTCGTACGCCTCTTGGGATCCGGCGAACCCGCAGCGGTAGACGCCATTGTTGATCTCGTGGAACACCTGCTCGGCGACCTCGTCGATCTCGCCGCGCAGTCGGTCCGGGTAGAGGTCCGGTGCCCCTTCGCGGTGGAACTTCGTCCACTCCGTCGAAAGATCCAAAGTCATCTGAGCGAAGTCGTTGGTGACCACCTCACCGGTCGGTACGTCGACGATCGCGGGCACGGTGATGCCCCGTTCGTAGCCGGGGGACCGCTTGAAGTAGGCGTCCTGGAGTCTCTCGATGCCGAGCACCGGGTCGACCCCTCCGGGATCGAGGTCGAACGTCCAGCTCCGCTTGTCGTGCGTTGGGCCGCACATACCCATCGAGATGACGTCTTCGAGTCCGAGCAGCCGCCGGACGATGATGGCCCGGTTCGCCCACGGGCACGCCCTCGCCACGACCAGTCGATACCGGTCCGGCTCAGCCGGGTAGCCGTCACGGCCGTCCTCGGTGATCCGCGTGGAGATGTAGTTGGTGTCGCGCTCGAACTCCTTGCCCGACTCGACGTAGGCCCCCACCGTGTCGTCGTCACGTGTGCTCATCGCTAGCTCTGCTCCCTCGCGCGCTCGTCTTGGTCCTCAGCTTTTCTGCCAGGCTAGTCGAGCCCCGAGAGCGCTCCGTCGAAACCGACTCCCGAGATAAGGCCGGTGTGGGCAGACTCACGCCGTTCACCCCCGCTTGAGTTGGATCTCCGGCGTCGGTCGCACCTAGCCTGGAGAGGTGCCGCCAAGGTGGCACTCACCACTCCCACAGACGTCGAAGACTCTGCCGCGCGTTGAGCCACGAAAGGAAGCATGTCGCAGTACCAGCCCAGGCTCGGCCTGAGCACACCCAAGATCATTGCCGGAGCACTCGCCGCCGCGTCGGCGGCT
>JAABUR0100005303.1_pt1 | contig 16553 bp, 15 predicted proteins | sample 5560091 | NCBI WGS metagenome assembly JAABUR01 (sample SAMN10711879, study PRJNA513375) | rock metagenome | isolation source: Antarctica rocks | place: Antarctica: Victoria Land, University Valley sud | reverse complement strand
GCCGCGATCGAGCACTTCATCGACGGCTACAACCAACGCGCCCAACCCTTCATCTGGACCAAGACCTCAGACGAGATCCTCGCCAAGGCCACCAAACAACAACCCACTTCAGGAACGCTGCACTAGTCACTCCGGCTCGGCAGACCCTGTCTGCGAGTGCTGTGGCGATTGCGCTCGGTCTCAGCCCCTTCTGGTTCACTCCCCTGCCGGGCTACGGCGGCGCGACGGTCGGCCGTGTGGCGCTCCTGGTGGCGGCAGGGTTCGTCGCCCTCGCCTTCCTGAGGGATCGGCCTGACCACCTCAGGATCTTGCCCACCAGTCGGCCTGCCGCGGCGGTGGCCGTCGCTCTGTTGGGACTACTCGCCTGGATTGCGCTGAACGCCGCGACCCTGGGTTGCTCCTGCAAGGGGGGGCTCTACGGCTTCGCTGAGTTCACAGCGGGCGTGCTGCTCCTCGGGCTCGTCGCGAGCGTGGCCCCGGAGTGGAGGGCGAGGATCATCGGCGCGGCGACCCTCGGTGTTGTCATGGGCGGAATTCTGGCGGCCGTAGGAATCGGAGAGCTTGGCGCAAGTTTGACCGGTTCCAGCAGCAGCAACCGGCTCGCGGGCGTCTACGGCAACTCGAACTTCCTCGCGTTCGCCCTGGCACTCGCGATCCCCGGGCTGCTCGCCTTCGCGCTTTTCGGGGTGCACTGGCCGCGCGCTCGACTGTGGCGGCCCGCGTCCGGCATCGCCTTCGCCGGGTTGCTGGTCCTGATCGTGTTGACGTTCTCACGTGGTGGTGCGATCGAGGCGGCCGTGGGCCTGGTCGTGGTCGCCGCGGCATACCCACGGACGCTTAAGACGCGGGTGATGGTCGCGGTGGCGTGCGCCTTGGCGCTGACCGTCGCTGGGGGGCTCGCCTACCCTGGCTTCGAACGTGATCGTCAGCAGGCCGATCTCGGCTTCAGCCAATCGAATCCCACTCTCACCCCGAAGGACCGCTCGGGGTGGGATACGTCTGCGCAAGGGGTGATTCCCGTTGACGGATCGAGAATCGGCAACTCGCTGGGCGATGCCGTGCTCGGCGTAAGCACCGCGCGGGCGGGCCAGGGTGCGAGCCTGTCGCTTGAGCGGGCTGCACGAGCCGCGCCGCTCACCGTGACCTTCGAGGCGACAGCAGACTCGCGCTTGCGCCTGCTGTACGCACTAGAGGACAACCTGAGGGGAAACCGCCCGGCGATGCAGAGTCGAGTGATCGGCAAGCGATGGCGCAAATTGCGCGTCGTATGGCGTCCGTCACGCCAGTCCGACCCCTCCCGGGTCTATTTCTGGCAGCAGGCGGGCAGGACACAGTTCTTCCTGAGGGACATCAATGTCGTCAGATCCTCGATAGGGCGGCCGGTTTCGACCCCTGTCGCGACCCGGCTCCTGGGTGCCGCGCCGCCACCCAATCTTAGGGGGAGGGAGAAACGTTTCCTGGACTCGCGATGGGCGGGGGTGGACCTTTCGCTGTCCGCTGTGAGCGAGCGGCCGCTTACCGGCATCGGCTGGGAGACGTTCCCCACATACGCAAATCGGAGAGCGGAGTTCGGGGCGCTTCCGACGCACAACGAGTTCCTGCGGTTCGCGGCCGAACTCGGCGTGCCCGGCTTGATCCTGCTCGGGATTGCCGGTCTCGGAGCGGCGATCGGCGCCAGCCGCCTCGAACGTGGTCCGGTGAAGGCCACCGTGGTGGGTACCCTGTGCGCTGCACTGGTTGGCCTCCAGTTCGCCAATGCTCTCGTGGTGACCGGTGCGGTGGCTCCGCTAGTCGCGGCCCTGGGGGTAGCCTGCTCAAGCGGGCAGCCGCCAACGACGACCCGAACGCAACCAGCGGAGACCCCGGAAGCGGCCGTCCTGTGAGTAGCCCGGTCCTTTCGGGCTACGCTAGTGCCTGTTCGAGCGCCGGGCGCCAACCCAGGGGCGGGCTTGGCATGGAAGCTCCAAGAGGCATGGACATGGCATGAGATATCTCATCACCGGCGGCGCCGGATTTGTCGGTAGCCACCTAGCAGAGGAGATGTTGCGTAAGGGCGAGTCCGTCCACGTCCTCGACGACCTCTCCACCGGCGCGATCGAAAACATCCGCCACCTCCGCGATGACTCGCGGTTCTCCTACACGATCGACTCCGCCTCCTCCCCCGGCCTCGTGGCCGAGCTGGTCGACGAGGCCGACGTCGTCTACCACCTCGCCGCGGCCGTCGGCGTCGAGCTGATCATCGACAGCCCCGTGCGCACGATCGAGACCAACGTCCACTGCACCGAGATCGTCCTGTCGGCCGCCAACAAGAAGAAGAAGCCCGTCTTCATCGCCTCCACCAGCGAGGTCTACGGCAAGAGCACCGCGCTGCCCTTCAACGAGGAGGGCGACCTCCTGCTGGGCCCCACCCATACGGGAAGGTGGGCCTACGCGTGCTCCAAGGCGATCGACGAGTACCTGGGTCTTGCCTACTGGAAGGAGCGGGGGCTCCCGGTGGTCGTGGGCCGGCTGTTCAACACCGTGGGCCCGCGCCAGACCGGGCGCTACGGGATGGTCGTGCCGAGCTTCGTGAAGTCCGCGCTGGCGGGCCAGCCGATCTCGGTCTACGGCGACGGGTCCCAGCAGCGCTGCTTCTGCCATGTCGGGGACGTCGTGCGAGCGCTTGCCGACCTGATGCAGGCCGAGGAGGCCCACGGTCAGGTCTACAACATCGGGGCCACCGAGGAGGTATCGATCATGCAGCTGGCCGAGCGCGTGAGGCAACTGGCGCAGTCCGAGTCCGAGATCGTCACCGTGCCCTATGACGAGGCGTACGAGGAGGGCTTCGAGGACATGCCGCGCCGCATACCGGATACGAGCAAGGTCAGCGCCCTTCTGGGGTGGAAGCCCACCATGGACCTGGATCAGATCCTCACCGACGTAGTGGAGTCTCACCGCGCGGAGGAAGCGGTGACACCCCAGCCGTGAGCGCCGGGAGGGCGACGTGCCCGATGAGCTCCGCCTAGCCGCCGGCTTCCTGCTCGCCGCCACGGCGGCCCTGGCCTGCACTCCGCTGGCCATCGCGGTGGCCACCCGCACCGGCTTTAACGACAAGCCCGTCGGCTACAAGGGCCACAAGGCGCCCACGCCCTATCTCGGCGGCGCCGCCGTGGTCACCGCCTTCCTGATCGGGGGTGCGACCTTCGGCGGGGAGCTTTCCCGCCTCGGCCCGATCGTGATCATCGCCTTCGGCTTCTGGTGCCTGGGCACGATCGACGACAAGCTCAACCTCTCCCCCCAGCTCCGGCTGGTGATCGGGTTCGGTGCCGCCTCGGCGCTGTGGGTCGCCGATCTCGGCTGGTCGGTCACCGGCTCGCCGGTCCTGGACCTGCTGCTCACCAACGTGTGGGTGGTCGGCCTGGTCAACGCCTTCAACCTGATGGACAACATGGATGGGGCGGCCGCCACGGTGGGGGCCGTGACCACGGCTGCCACCGGGGCGCTGGCGCTGTCCGCCGGTGACGCCGAGCTGGCCACGCTGTGCCTTTGCATGACCGGGGCCTGCCTGGGGTTCCTGCCCTACAACCTGGCCGGGCCGGCGCGGATCTTCCTCGGCGACGGCGGCAGCCTGCCCGTCGGCTTCGTCGTGGCGGCCACGATCATGGCGGCAGGCCAGGGCAGCGGCTCGGGCTGGGCGATGCCCCTGGCCGCGCTGATCCTCGCCGGCCTGCCTGTGGTCGACACGGCGCTGGTGATGATCTCCCGCCGCCGGGCCGGCGTTGCGCTGCTCACCGGTGGCCGGGATCACATGACCCACCGGCTGGCCACCCGGCTCGGTTCTCCGCGCGTGGTGGCGGGGGTGCTGGGCTCGATCCAGGCCGTGCTGGGTGCGGTGGCCGTGGGGGTGGTCGAGCTGGGCACAGGCGGCTCGGTGGTGTCGGCCTGGACCGTGTGGTTCGTGGCGGCCACGGCGGCGATCGTGATGCTCGAGACGCGCACCTGGGCCCCCATGCGGCCGCCCGCGCAGTCGGCGGCTGAGCCCGAGGCGGTGACGGCTCCAGAGCGGGCGGCGGTGGCGGCCCGCGCTGCGCGATCCCCGGGATCGCCCCGATCGCCCACCCCCGTCGAGGCCGGGGCGATCCTGTTCATCACGATCGCCTGCGGCCTCAGCCCGGCCCTGTATGGCTTCTACCGGGTGGGCGTCTGGGGCCCGATCGCCTTGTTCATGCTGGCCATCCTGCTGGCGCTGGCGATCGCCCGGCCGGCGGCGCCGACCCGGCGTGCGCTCGTCGCCCTCGGTGGCCTCGCCGGTCTGTGGCTGTGGTCGCTGGCCTCCGGCGGCTGGGCGCTGTCGGCCGACCAGGCTCTGACCGGGGCCAACCGATGGCTGCTCTATCTGGCGCTGTTCGGGGTGTTGGTGCTGCTGCTGCGCGAGGACCGGCTCAGCGTGCTCCTGGTCGGCTCGGCCGCCGGCGCGGTGCTCGCCTTTGGCCTGTACCTCTCGGTGCGCCTGCTGGGCCCCGGGGGGCCGGGGATGTTCCTGGGCGAGCGGCTCAACGAGCCGCTGGGATACGTGAACGGGCAGGCGGGCTACCTCCTGATCGGCGTCTGGCCGTTCGTGGCTCTGGCCGAGCGGGCCAGGAGCCACCTGGTGGCCGGCGGGGCGATCGCCGCGGCCACGCTGCTGGCCGGGCTTGCGCTGTTCGGCCAGACGCGAGCGGTGATACCCGCCGCGCTGGCCAGCCTCGTCATCTTGGTCCTGGTCCTGCCGGGCAGGGTCCGGCGCGTCTGGGCGCTGATGGCCGTTGCGGTCGGGGTGGTCATAGCGCTCGGCTCGATTCTGGATGTGTTCGATTCGGTCGGTGCGGCCGCTCCGGGGCCTGCCGGGGACACCTTGCGCGCGGCGGTGGTCGCGCTGCTGGTGGCGAGCGTGGTGGCGGGCGCGATCTTCGCCGCGGGCTCGTGGCTTGCGGCGAGGGCAGGCGAGCGGGTCGACGCCCGGAGCCTGCGGCTGGCCTCCGGAGGGCTGGCCGCGGGCATCGTCGTGCTGGTCGTCATCGCCGGCTTGATCGCCGTCGGCAATCCGGGGCAACGCGTCCAGGATCAGTGGGACGCCTTCCGCAGCCCCGGCGCCGCGACGGCGGTGGAGTCGCGCTCGCGCTTTACCAGCGGCGCGGGCAATCGCTACGAGTACTGGCGGGTGGCGTGGAACCAGGTGCGCGACGAGCCGGTGCGCGGGGTCGGAGCGGGCAACTTCGACAGCACCTGGTTTCTCCAGCGCCGCGTGACCGAAGACGTCCGCCAGGCGCACTCGATCGAGCTGCAGACGCTCGGCGAGCTGGGTGTGGTGGGAGGCGCCGCGCTGCTGCTGTTCGTGGGGGCTCTGCTGGCGGGATTCGTGGTGCGCGCCCGGCGGGCACGCACGAGCCCGCGCGACCTAGGCCTGGCGGTGGCCGGCGGCGGCATGTTCCTGGTCTGGCTGGTGCACACCAGCGTCGACTGGCTCCACCTGATCCCGGGCATCACCGGGATCGCGCTGTGCGGAGCGGCTGTCCTGGTGGCGCCGTGGCGACGCGAGCGAGGGAGAGACGGCCTCGCCCCGCTGCGTCTGGCCGGCATCGTCGCGGTCGTGGCCGTCGCGCTCGTCGGCGCCGTCCTCATCGGGCGAACCGCGCTGGCCGATCGCCAGCTCGCTGACGCCCGCGGCGTGCTGGACTCCGACCCGCGCGCCGCTCTGGCCGACACCGCGGACTCGCTCGACTTAAACGACGAGCACATGGACACCTACTACGTGCGCGCGTCGGCGTTCGCGCGCCTGGACGACTATCCGAAGGCCCGGGCCACCCTGCTCGAGGCCACGCGCAAGGATCCCGGTGAGTTCGTGACCTGGGGCCTGGTCGGCGACCTCGCGGTGCGACGCGGGGAGCTTCGCCAGGCGCGGGCCGCCTACCGGCGCGCGTCGGCGCTCAACCCGCGCGACCGGGCGCTTCGCTCGGCCGCGCAAGACCCACGGCGGCTACAGGGGTCCGACTGAGGGGGAAGTGCATTGGTGCCAGCTTGGGAGAGAGCAGTCAGCTTCGGCAACTAACCGGCAGCCGAGGTGTTATCGGGTGCCAGGTGCCTGATGCCTAGCGTAAGCCCACGACGCCATTTCGCGCCGATGCTGGTCTGCCTCGCCGCCTGCCTGTCTACTGTCATTGCCGCGCTCGGATTCGCGGCATCCGCCGATGCCGCCCAGACGAGCAAGAAGGCGATGTGGGGGCCCGTGCGCGTCAACGGGGTCTCCCAGTTCCCGATCTACCGGAACCTTGGCGTCGGGATCTATCAGATCGCGGTGTACTGGCACTCCGTCGCGCCGGTGCGGCCTCGGAAGGCGGCAGATCCGGCCGATCCCGCGTACCGGTGGCCCGAGGAGGTGAGCGACGCCATCCAGCAGGCCCGGCGGTACAGGATGCGCGTGTCGATCATGGTGATCGGAGCGCCGAAATGGGCAAACGGCGGACGGCCTTGGAACTGGGCGCCGCGACGCCCCGGCGACTTCGCTGACTTCACGACCGCCGCGGCGCGGCGCTATCCGAGCGTCAAGCTCTGGATGATCTGGGGCGAGCCGTCTCGTCAGCCAAACTTCCAGCCTCTGACTCCGGCACCTCACCCCAGGCGCCTGAACGCACGACAGGCCAGGGCACCGAAGTTGTATGCGCGCATCTTGGATGCAGCCTACGGGGCGCTGAAGCGCGTCAGGCGACGCAACCTCGTAATCGGAGGCAACACCTACACGGGGGGCAACCCAGGGAGCATCTCGACGTGGGCATGGATCCGCTACATGCGGCTGCCGGATGGTTCCCGACCGCGAATGGACCTCTACGGCCACAACCCCTTCTCGTACCGATCGCCGGACTTCGGCAACCCGCCGAAGTGCTGCGGGGCTGCCGACTTCTCCGACCTCCGGCGACTGGCGCGCCACATCGATCGGTATCTGCCGCGCTCGCCGCGCCGGCGAATCCCCTTCTTCCTGTCGGAGTTCACGATCCCCACCGACAGCCTCGACCACGAGTTCAACTTCTACACGACCAGGACGATCCAGGCGCGGTGGATTCGCAGGGCCTTTCGATACGTCCGGGGGTGGTCCCGGATCTACACGCTCGGATGGATCCACCTGTACGACGTGCCCAACCAGACGAATGGCGGTTTGATCGATGCCCGCGGCCGCAAGAAGCCGGGGTACTTCGCCTTCAGGAACGGCTGATTGGCCGATCACCGACTACGCATCACGGTAGACGTCGTGGCCGCCGATCCGCCGCCAGACGACGTGCCGACTGATCGGCAGGCCATGCGCGCGAAGGTGTCGCTCGAGATCTCGACCGCTTCACCCGCCGACGGTCAGTATGAGCGGCTCGCGGTCTCCGGGAACCTGGCCCGCGAGTCGCTCGTCGGGCGTCAGCACCGTCTGAAGCGCATCAATGACATTCGCGCGCGCCTCCCCCCGGCCGCGGCCTTCGCTGATCGCTCCGGGCACTTCAAGGACCTCCGCAGTTACCCAGCCATCCCCGGCATCCTCGTAACGGACCGTCAACTCAAGCGAACTGCTCACCCGGGCCCGACGAGCGCCCATCGGGCCCACGACGATCGCGCCGCCGCCCCTCCCACTCCGCTGGAGGGCGGCACAGCCCCAACGCCGAGCTTCTACAAGCGTGGGGAATTATCTGGCCACCAGCGGGGATTCTTGTTGGCCCTTGACACCCGCGATGGCGCATGTTCTGAGTGTACGACTCGATCTCGTTCATCTCGCCTTCACTTCGTGACGATGCGCCGCAACCTGGAGCGCGCGCTTGGACCGACGGTGCGTCCTGCCATGGCGGCCCGGCTACTGGGAGTGCGCCAGGCGGCCCTGGATCGCTGGGTCGCCCTGGGTGACGTCTCGACCCTCGTGATCCCCACGGCGGGGCGGAAGGTCCCACTGGGCGCCCTGGTGGCTCTCATCGGAGCGGGGGGCCAGAGGCGCGACCGATGACCGTCACGCGCTCGCGGCGGTCCTTCGAGGTCGCCGCGCCGATGCGGATCGCCTGGATCCCGAGAAGACCCTGCCGCCGCGCCTTTGTCGCCGCGACCGTGAGCGCGGTCATCGCAGCGCCGAGCTTCGGAGCCTCGCCTACCACCGCGCAGGTCGAGGCGTTGCGCGACGCGAAGCTTACGAGGACGAACCTAGGTCGGCTGGGCGTAGTTAATTCGTGTCTCGATCCGACGAAATACCTGCTCGGTAATCAAGTGATGATGGGCGACCGGAGGCTGCGGTCGCAGGCGGGAATTGAACGTGGGGCTCGACCAAGAAACGGTCTCGACATGGGTTGGCCCTTTCAGCCGTGTGATTAGTTCCAAGGCCGGAAGAAGGTCCGTGTCGTGGGAAAAGACGATCGCCACGTCGCATTTGTCTGTAATCGCCCATTCCACAGTCGCCACCGCCAATTGGACGTCGACGCCTTTCTCGACGGGGGCTCCGCGGGATATCCGCGGGGATAACGTAGCGGGCGTAGCCGCGGGACAACGACTTCGTGATTCTCTTCATCCACGCGGCCGATTGGCGACGATTGGCGGCGTAGCCGCGCTGATCATGCTTCTGTGAGGGCAGGCCCCGGTGCAGCTCGACGCGTACCAGCTCGCCCCCTTCGCTTCCCCGACCGTTCCCTGCCGCGAGCAGTCGGGCGAGTTGGTAAGGGCTGAAGTTGCCGTGCTCGTTCGGCATATTCCTAATCCCGAACGCCTCTCGGGCCGTCTTGTAGGCATTCTGCCAGTCAACGAAGACGGCGACTCTGAGCGCTGTTCCTCCCTGCACAAGAAAAATGCCCCGCCAGTGCGGCCCATCTGGACCGGACGGCGGGGAGCAATGCCGCCAGCGTAGTCATCGGCCCGAAGGCCGTCAACCTAGAGACGACAGACTGAATTCTAGCGTGGAGTGACCTTGCAGAGCAGGACTTCGAACTACGTCCCCCCGGAAGCCCCGCCCTACGATCCGGCGATGCCCGAGGGCGACACGATCCACCACGCGGCCAAGCGCATCGGCGGAGCGCTGGTCGGTCGCGAGATCCGGTCGATCGAGACCCCCCACCCCCGCCACCGCGGCGACCGCTGGCCCGACAGGCTCGCCGGGCGGGCGGTGCGTCAGGTCGACGCCCACGGCAAGCACCTGTTCGTCCGCTTCGAAGGCGACCTCACCCTCCACTCACACCTGCGCATGACCGGCAAGTGGGGCGTCTATCGCCACGGTGAGCGCTGGCGCCGGGCTCGGCGGCGGGCCTGGCTGATAGTCCGCACCGACGAGCACGAGGTCGTCCAGTTCGACGGCCCGGTGCTCGAGCTGACCACGGACTCGCGCACCCGCTTCGACCAGCGCATCACGGGCCTTGGCCCCGACGTGCTGGCGCCCGAGTTCGACGAGGACAAGTTCCTTGCCCGCCTTCGCGAAGACGACCAGACCCGTGGAATCGGCGACGCCCTGCTCGACCAGCGCAACCTGGCCGGCATCGGCAACATCTGGAAGGCGGAGTCCTGCTTCCTGGCCGGGCTCGATCCGTGGAAGCCCACGGCCGGGGTGGCCGACGACCAGCTCCTCGAGCTGGTGCGCGCGATCCGTCCGCTGATGGCCGAGTCCGCCGAGCGCGGGGGCCACATCACCACCTTCCCCGGCGATCGGCCGGGGGCGACCTGGGTCTACGAGCGCGCCGGCCTTCCCTGCCGTCGGTGCTCCACGCGGGTGCGCGCCCGCGGCCAGGGCGACGACAACCGCACAACCTTCTGGTGCCCCGGCTGTCAGAGCTGACGTGACCGGGCCATCGCGCTGAGATGGATCGCCGCCGCACTGGTGTGATGGATCGCGGCGGCAGTCGTGTGATGGATCGTCGCCGCAGTCGTGTGATGGATCGTCGCCGCAGTCGTAGTAGAGGTGTGAGCGAGGCGATAGCGGAGCCGATGGCGTTGCCGGTGAAGCCGCTGGAGGCCGAGTCCTTCGGCGACCTCTACGAGCGCACCTTCCCGCGCGTCTACGCCTATGTGGGCTCGCTGTTGCGCGACCGGGCCGCCGCCGAGGACGTGACCGCCCAAGCCTTCGAACGCGCCTACCGAAAGCGCCGCAGCTACCGGCGCGGCAAGGGAAGCGCCGACGCGTGGCTGTTCGGCATCGCCCGCAACGCGGCGCTGGACGAGCTGCGCCGGCGCAAGCGCCACGCGGGCCTGCACTCCGAGCCCGTGGACGTGGACGCCGCGGCGACCGCCCACGAGCAGGCCGAGACAGTCCTGCGTCGCCAGGTGGTGCGCGCCGCGCTCGATCAGCTGGAGCCGCGCGAGCGCGAGCTGGTGGCGCTCAAGTTCATGGGCGGCCTGAGCAACACCGAGATCGCGCGGGTGCTCGGGCTGTCGGAGTCGAACACCTCGACCAAGCTCCACCGGACCATCACCAAGCTGCGGGAGGCCTGCCGTGACGAAGCCTGAGGACAGCGCGCTGATCGAACGCGAGCTCGCCGTAGTGGACGAGGCGCTGACATCCGGGTCTGCCGGCGCCGCGGACCGGGCCGGCCCCGACACCGCCGGCCCGGACGCCGCCGGCCCCGACGCCGACGTCGCCCTTGGCCCCGACGCCTCCGCCGGCAACGACGCCGCCGAGCGCGAGTTGCGCGCGCTGGCGCTGGCCCTGGCCGCCGATCCCCCCCAGGCCGCCCCCGAGTTCGAGCGCGAGCTGGGCAGGCGGGTGGCCCAGGCGTTCCCGCGGGAACGCGAGCAGGCGGAGCGTTCCGGGCTGCGCCCCGCCGCGCCGCGGCCTTCGGCGTGGTGGCCCAAGCGACTGCCCAAGCGCCTGGCGCCCGCACTGGGAGTTGCCGCCGCGGTGGTGGTGGCGGTGGTCGTAGCCGTCTCGCTGCAGCGCGTCGCCGTTTCGCTGCAGCGCGGCACCGATGACAGCGATTCGACCGCGTTGAGTGGTGGCGCGAAGAGCTCGTCCGGCGCCGAGAGCGGCGGACGCGCCACCCCCCAGGACCTCCCCGCCCCCTCCGAGCGAAGCGCAGCCCCTTCGCCGGGCGCACCCCAGCCCGGCTTCGATCCGGCCCGGCGCGAGCGCCGCATCGAGCGCTCGGCCCGGCTCACCCTGGCCGCTCCGGCGAATCGCCTCGAGCGGCTGGGGGACGGCGTCACCGGGATCGCCGACCGCTACGACGGCTTCGTGCTCAGCTCGTCGCTGTCCACCGGCGAGGAGCCCTCGCCCGGGGGCACCTTCGAGCTGCGCGTACCCGCGGGCGACCTGCGGCCCGCCCTGCGCGACCTCGCGCGCCTGGGCACGGTTCGCTCGCGCAGCCAGACGGGGGAGGACGTGACCGTCCGCTACGTGTCGCTTGGCGACCAGCTCCAGGGCGCCCGCGCCGAGCGCCGGGGGCTGCTGCGCCGCCTGGAGCGCGCGGGCTCGGCCTCCCAGACCGACGCCCTTCGCCGCCGGCTGGACATCAGCTCTCGCCGGATCTCGGGACTGAACGGGCAGCTCAAGGCGCTGCGGGCCAGCACCGACTACGCCCGCGTCACCGTCACGCTGGAGGCGCGCCGGGGCTCGGCGGGCGTGCCGGCCGGCTCCGGGGACGGGATCGGCGGCGCGTTGCGTGACGCGCTGGGCTCGCTCACCGCCTCGGTGGAGCTGCTGGTGCGCGCGCTGGGCGTGCTGCTGCCGCTGGGCCTGCTGGCCACGCTGGGGTGGGCGGTGGCCCGGACCGTGCGTCGCCGCCGCCGCGACGCAGCGCTGACCTAGCCAAGCCCTATCCGCTGCTGCGCCAAGCCTTAGCCGCTGCTGCGTAATAGGTCACTATCGGACTACATCGCAGTAGCATGCTTCACCTTGACCTGCAATATCGCTCGATTATGAGCTATTATGCAGCACCATGGCGCAGCCAGCGACCTTCTCGAAGCTTGCGCGAGTTGCAGAGGACCAATGGGGGCTCATCACCCGCAGGCAGGCGGAGAACGCCGGAGTTTCACCGGCAACGCTCCAACGGCTGAGCGGTTTCGGACTCGAACGTGTCGCCCACGGCATATACCTCCTGGCCGGGGCCCCCCAACCAGACCATCTTCACCTACGGGCGGCGTGGCTTCAGCTGGCTCCGAACGCTCCTGCTTGGGAGCGGACCCCTAGCCAGGGAGTAGTCTCACACCGGTCGGCAGCCGCGCTGTACGGCCTCGGGCACCTGCCACCCGACGTTCATGAGTTCACCCTGGCCGCCCGGCGCCAGACCCGGCGGCCGGACGTGCGCATCCATCGTCGTCGGATGGACGATGGTGAGTGGAATGCGCTTGGCGGGCTGCTCGTCACGCGCCCCTCCCGGATCGCATCCGATCTACTCGCTGCTCGTGAGGATCCGGAAGCCGTCGGACAGGTGGTAGCCGACGGTCTTCGCGGGGCCACCGACGATGCGGCTGGCTTCGTGCATGCTCTGTCGGCGCACGCCGCGCAGCTTGGCCTACGGCGCGGGGACGGAGTGGCGGTTCTCCGGTGGCTCCTCGACCTGATCGGCGATCCGGAGACACCTCGCTGGATGGACGAAGCTCGGTTCGCCTGGACCGAGGTCGCGGTCCAGCCCAACGTTGATCGAAAGTTGGATCTGCCCGATGGCTGAGGATCGCTCGTACGGCAGCCCCAGCGCATTCCGCAGGGCCCTGACGGACAAGCTGAAAGCAGCGGCGGAGTCGAGTAGGTGGTCGCAACGCGCCACGCGAAACGGCCGAGCGCGAGCTTCGCGGCGCCGCAGGCGCAGACTTAGGCGACTGGTTCCGCTTCGAACTGGGTCCGCGACAAGTGGTGCAGCACGGCGCCGCCGGTACACGCCTACCCGTGACCGCCTACATCGGCCCCACAGCGTGGGCGGTGTTCCGTCGAGGCCCCATCCACTCGATGCAAGGATCTCGTAGACCTGGTGGCCATCACGACCACCACGTCCCTTGAGGCCAGGGCGCAGACGAGAGCGCTGACGTCAGAGGCCAAGCGCCGGGGGATCAGCCTACCGCGGCGCTTTGACGTCCCCGACCGCGATCTATGGGAACGCGGCTACGCTGCGGAGGCGGGCCGTTCTCTGCTTCCAGTGGCTCATACGCTGGACGAAGCGCTCGCGGTAGTGCGACCGTTCTTGGATCCCCTTCTGAACGGAACGGCCGCAGGGACCTGGGGGCCTGAGAAGCGGCGATGGTCGCGTCCGACCCCCAAGGGGAGCGCTGGGTCCGGCCGCCAGACCGCTCCCTAGGCTTGGCCAGATGGCCAAGACCCTCATCCGCGTAGGGCACAAGGGCGCCGACCACGTCGCGCCGGGCAACACCGCGGCGAGCTTCCAGGCCGCTCTGGACTGCCGGGTGGACATGATCGAGTTCGACGTGCTGCCCGTCTCGGGCGGCCGGCTGGTGCTGGCCCACGACTACCAGGACGCCGCCGGGCGTGAGCCGCTGACGCTGGTGGAGGGCCTCGACCACCTGGCCGGCGAGGTCTACGGCGACGTGGAGCTCGACGTGGACTTAAAGCTGCCGGGCTACGAACGCGAGGTGGTCGAGGCGCTGCTCGAGCGCGGCCTGGCCGAGCGCTCCCTGATCAGCTCCACCTACCCGGAGAGCCTGCGGATCGTAGGGGAGCTGGCTCCGGGCATCCGCCGCGGCTGGTCGGTGCCCCGGGCGCGGCGCGACTACACCCAGAGCCGGCTGTGGATGGCTTTCGCCTACGGGGCGATCGCGTGGATCCGCGCCGGCCTGCCCTCACAGGCCGCGCGGGCGATCAGAAAGGGCGAATGTGAGGCTCTGATGGTCCACCGCCTGCTGATGAGCCGGCGGCTGGTGGCCGAGGTGCACGCCGCCGGGGGCCAGGTCTACGTGTGGACCGTGGACGACGAGGCCGAGATCGAGCACCTCGAGCGCCTGGGCGTGGACGCCGTCATCACCAACGACCCGCGGCTGTTCAGCGCTGGATGAGGCAATCGCCGTCCGAACGGCCCGGTGGGGAGCCGCCCTGCACGCCCTCGATGTCGGGCCTGGTGGTCCTCGTGGCGGTGCGCACCACGCGCCAGCGCTTGCCCTTCTTGGCCGTCCAGCGGAAGTTCACGGTGCCTCGGAAGACGTAGTTCTGGTTGACCGGCGGGGGGAGGAAGTCGAAGTCGTAGCCCGACTGCACGGACCGCCGCCGCGCCGTGCCCACCCGGATGAACCGCGAGCTCGATCCGGTCTCCACGAACCGGCCGGCGGAGTTGCGGAACTGGGCCGAGAAGCGCATGTACATGCGCTGGTTGGTTCCGTTGCCGGGCATGCTGGCCCGCATCCCGATGGAGCTCCCCGCGTCGTCGCACCTGTTGATCGTCGCCCACAGGTACTTGGTCGAAGCCCCCTGGGCGGTGCCCGCAGGGATCAGGACGGCCCCGAGGACCATGAAGAGGAGCAGGCGTCGCATCGCGCGCATCTTGACAGGCGCCCGAGCGGATCGCGCCGGACGATGACATCACACGCGCAGCCAAGGAAGGGGCCGTTTACAAGACGGGCATGGATGCCCGTCTTGTCGAAGGCATCCTATGCTGCGGCGATGCAGCCAGGGGAGGACACGGCGGCTCTCCTCGCCAGCGTGGGAGTGTTCGCCGACCTCGAGGAGCGCGAGCTCGCCCAGATCGCCAGCGTGGCCGTGCCGCGTACCTTCGACCGCGGCGAGATCCTCTTTCGCGAGGGCGACCGCGGCGACACCTCCTACGTGGTGCGCAGCGGCGCGGTGATCATTCGCCGCGAGCACGGCAGCGGCTCGGGGCGCTCGATCACCCTGGCCGAGTTTCGCGCCGGAGCGTTCTTCGGCGAGCTGGCCATGTTCGGCGAAGAGATCAGGTCGGCCACCGCCGAGGCGCTGGAGCCGACCGCGGTGGTGGCCCTGTTGAGCCGCGACGTGCAGCGGGTGATGCGTTCCGATCCACAGATCGCCTTCAAGATGCTCCAGGACATCACCAACCGCCTGCGCACGGCCAACGAACGACTGCTCCAGCAGTCCTTCCAGACGGTGTCGGGCCGGGTGGCCGGCGCGCTGCTGGGCCAGGTCGGGGCGCGCCAGGCCGAGGGCGCCGCGGACCAGGAGGTCCTGGTGCGCGCCACCCAGGCCGAGATCGCCCAGCTGGCCGGCACCTCGCGCGAGAGCGCCAGCCGCTTCTTGGCCAGCCTCGAGCGCGAGGGTGTGGTGCGCCTCGGACGCGGGAAGGTCACCGTGCATGAGCCCGAGCGGCTCCGAAACTACATCCACTGACGCAGAGCTGGCGCTGCGGCGCTCCCGGATGGTCGAGCGCCAGCTGCGACGCCGGGGGATCCGCGACGAGCGCGTGCTGGCCGCCATGGGGACGGTGAAGCGGGAGCGCTTCGTGCCCGAGTCGCTGCGCGACCGGGCCTACCGCGACGGCGCCCTGCCGATCGCGGAGGACCAGACCATCTCGCAACCCTGGATCGTGGCCCGGATGATCGAGCTGATGGGCCTCACGGGGCCCGAGCGCGTGCTCGAGGTGGGCACGGGCTCGGGCTACGCGGCCGCGGTGCTCGCCCGCTGTGCCGCGCACGTGGTCAGCGTGGAGCGCCACCGTCCCCTCTCCGAGGCGGCGGCGCGGGCGCTGGAGGCCTCCGAGGTGCGCAACGTGGAGCTGCGGGTCGGCGACGGGTCCCTGGGCGTGCCCGACCGCGCGCCGTTCGACGCCATCTGCGTCACGGCCTCGGCTTCGAGCGGCGAACCCCCGGCCGCCCTCCGGGAGCAGCTCGCGCCCGGGGGGGCGCTCGTGTGCCCCCTCGACCGTGGCGGCGAGGAGCACCTGGCGGTGATGCGGGAAGGGCGCGTTGAGAGAGTCACACCGGTCCGCTTCGTGCCGCTCGTCGAGGGCGGATCTTGAAGCGCGAGCTCTCCGCGGGAGGGGTGGTCCTGCGCACTCAGGGGGGACGTCGTGAGCTTGCCGTGGTGCATCCGCGCCGGGGCGTGACGGCCCTCCCCAAGGGTCACCCCGACGGCGACGAGACCCTCGAGCAGGCCGCCACCCGCGAGGTGCGGGAGGAGAGCGGGCTGGTGGCCGACCCCGTAGGCAGGCTCGGCGAGGTCAGGTACTGGTACACGCTCCACGGCGAGCGGGTGCTGAAGTCGGTGACCTTCTTCCTTTTCGAGTACCGGTCGGGCAGCACGGGCGACCACGACGACGAGGTGGTCTCGGCGGGATGGGTTTCGCTCGAGCAGGGGCCGGCGCTTCTCTCCTACAAGGGGGAGCGCGACATGGCGGCGAGGGCGCTCGAGCGAACGGCGGGCGAGGCACCCGTTGAGGGCCCCTTCTAAGTAACCTCCCCCGCTGTGTTCGTCCTCAACTTCTACTCCCCGGTCTTCGTCGACCAGCTCAAGCGCGGCCGCAAGACGGCCACGATTCGGCTGGGCGACAAGGCCAACAAGTATCGCAAGGGTGAGGTCGTGCTCGTGACCGTGGGCTTCCAGCACTCCCCGCGCGAGCGGATCTTCGAGGCGGTCGTGGACGGTGTGGAGGTCAAGAAGGTCGCCGAGCTGTCGCCTCGCGACATCGAGC
>JAABUR0100005302.1_pt1 | contig 16555 bp, 29 predicted proteins | sample 5560091 | NCBI WGS metagenome assembly JAABUR01 (sample SAMN10711879, study PRJNA513375) | rock metagenome | isolation source: Antarctica rocks | place: Antarctica: Victoria Land, University Valley sud | reverse complement strand
GCGCCGCGAGCGCAGCGCGCTGCTGCAGTGCCTGCGCTTCTTCGCGGCCAACGGCTTCCTGGCAGACCCGGGCGCCGTGCGCTTCCCGGTTGAGGCGCCGCCCGTGCTGCCGCTGCGCGAGCAGCTGCTGGGCGCAGGCGCGCGGCCCCGGCGGGCGCCAGCGCGCGCGCGGCGCAGCGTGGGGGCTGCGCTGACCTGGGGCCGTGCGTGTCAGAGCTAGCCCTGCATTGGTGCCGCTCCTCCTGTCTTGATAGCGCTCCATCCCGCCAAAACGGCATGGACAGCTGAGCCTTGCTGAGCTGCGTGGCACGCCATTGAGCGCGCGGCGGCGTGTCACGGAGCGGCTGCGTGCTAGCCGCATGCCGCATACTCACAAGGTCTCACCGCGGTGCCAGGCGCGGCGGCTGAGCTGGCGTCGGACTCCGAGGATGAGCGCGCGAACGGGCTTGCGAGCGGGGCCGCCGCGGCCGCACCGCCGGCGGACGCGCCCGCCGCCGCCAGCAGCAGCAAGGAGGACGAGGATGACGGTGAGGAGGCGGGGGATGTGGAGGAGGGCGGGGAGCGCGCTGTGGGCGGCGCCGCTGCGGCTGGCGGGGGCGGGGTCGAGGCGGGCGCCGCCGGCGGCGCGCCGCCGGCGGCCGGCGGAGGCGCGGGGGATGCGGTCGATGTAGGGGGCGGAGCGGTTGTGGCGGCTTCTGACGTTGTGGCGGTGCAGTGACGTGCACATGCTGTCTTAGATTGTCAGCGTGCAGGTCTAATCAGGACACTTGGCCGCTCTGTGTGCTGACAGTCCGACATGGGCGCCTGCATTGTCGAGAGCCCCGTGTGCTGCTGCAGCGCGTACAGACACAGGTTGATTGGATGATCTCCCACCCCGCGCTGCGCCTGTGTGTTATCATTTGCCTGGCGCCACCTCTATGCTTGGGCCCGGCTCTGGCATGCAATTGCTTCGCTCGTTTGCACAGCCTGCCTGAGCGCAGGCGGGCAGCTGCGGCAGAGCTCGCGCTCCTCCTGACCCGTCCTGCTCACACATGTCCAAATATCGTATGCCCAGCGGCGCTGCTGTTTGGAGTGCCAGTCGCCAAAGTCCCGCGCGGCCATGGGCGGCACGAGCGCGGGCGGCGGGACGTGCACGGCATACCGCCATTCTGCCGGCAGCTCGGGCAGGTCCTCGCAGCAGGCCGCCTGCGCGGCGGCGGGCGCAGCCAGCTCGCGTCGCGGTTATGATTGCAGGCCTAGGTTGTGGGCACCCAGTGATGTCGAATGTGGCGGGTCACAAAGGGTGGCCCCGGCTCGGTAGGGCTGCGACAAAAGCCGCGCAGCTTGCATGCCTGCACTCCTGGGGACCTCATGCGGTAAATCTGGCCTCCCACCTGCTGGGCGGGCGGCAGGGTCGCCATCAGCGCAGAGAGCGCCCGCCGCGCGCGCGGGTGCTCTGAGGCGTTGCGCAGCGCGGCGGCTGCCGCCGCCGCCGCTGTGCGGCTCGGGCCGCTCAGCAGGCGCCCGAGTGCTGGCGCCGCGCCCGCTTCCACTGCCTCCTGCCGCGTGCCGTTCGCTCTGAAGGACCGTCCGGGGGGCACGGTGCTTCACAGCACGACTCATTGGCGGGGAGGGAGTGCACTTGTCAGGGGGCTGCTGAGCGCCTGTGTGGGCGGAGGAGGACATGCAAGATAAGCACACGCTGCGACAGCCTGCTCACTCGTCAGGGGGCTGCTTCGTGCGGTCCAGCGTGCGGCCTCTGTTATGTGCCTGGCTCATGCATCCGCACCTTGCCGTCTGCCTCAACGGCAATGGCCCGCAGCGCCGAGCTGGCGCTCTCTGCCGCGGCCGCCCCTCCCTCACAGCAGCAGAGCCGCGACAAGCATGCGATGCCGCCGGCTGCCTGCAAACCGCACCGCCCATCGCGCGGGCGCCAAGAGCCTACATGCAAGTTTTGGAGCACCTCGTAGCACACAGTGTCTGCCGAATGTGCTTTATATTATGTCAATGGTCACAGCATCCTGTATTGTCGCCTGGAACCATCTGCACAATAAGGCCTGCACAGCCTGCCCAGTTACTGCTCAAGGCACTGTGATACTGACTCTGCTGTCGGCGGGCATGCTTCCTCGCTGCTAGGACCACGCCTGCAGCCCCGCTCAACACTGCGCCGTGCTCTGGGAGCGCACGCACCTGCACCGCGCGCTGCCCCACCGGCAGCCGGCAGAGCTGCTGCAGGCAGCGCGCGCAGTCCTGCTGCCGGCCTGCCGCATGGGCTGGCGCGAGCGCGCCGCTGCACGCTGCGGCGCCAGCGCCCTCCAGCGCCTAGCCCGCGGCGCAGTACGCGCGCATCGTTGTTGCCGACAGGCCGTCAAAGAGTGCTTGGTGTCCGGGCGACATGCGAGTGGGTTCGAACAGCCTGTGTCCACAGTATGCTCGCAGGCGTAGCGCAGCGCCGCACCAGTGCATGTGAAGCAGCCTGCGCCCACTGTCGGCTGCACAGCCTGCAAGGAGAACTCACCAGTGAAGCGATGTAGCATGTGGACGAATGATATTACTGTTTGAATGATGAACGCGCCTGGTTGGTCAGCGCAACGATGCCCGCAGGCAGGCCCGCCGCCAGGGCGTCCTCGACGCCCTGGTCCAGCGCCAGGACGTTAGCCAGGCAGGCCAGCGCCGCGCAGCCTGCGGCATGGCATGCAACAGCACCTGTCATCCCCCGTGCTCCCTCAAGACTCTACTCTACAGCGGCTGGTCCCATGTGCAATTCATGGCACATGCCCCTGCTGCCTGTTGCTTTGCCTGTCACAGCTCACATGCGCTTGGGGCCGAGACTCCGCCCTGCACGCCTGATGGAGGGCAGAGCACCGCCGACATCTGCCAGTACTCTGCGGTGTGAGCTGTGGCAAGGCTTCGCACATGCGCAGGCTGTCTGCGCAACCATGTCTGCGGGGGGAGACCTGCGCTGCCATCTGGCGCAGCGATGCTCTGGCTGATGCAAACAGCCAGCGCAGCGACGACGCCGTCTGCCGGCGTGAGCAGCGCCGCTGCGCCACCCGGGCGCACGCTGATGGCCTGCAGCCGCCACGGCCGGATGTCAGGGGCGCTGCGCGGCAGTGCCGGGGCCTGTAGGCACACCCCGTGCTTGGTTCCGGAGCCGAAGGTCGCCCCAGCAGCACCCCCGCTGCCGTTGACACCCACCGAAGCGCAATCATGGGTGCTCACAGTGGCAGTGCTGCTTTGCCGCACTGTCTCAGCCCTGGTTCGTCGCATGCAACAGCTAGGCGGCCAGTGCGTGACCAGCACCCCCACGCACACCCCTCGCCTTTGCCGCATTCCTGGCCAGGCTGGCAGCCGCGAGCGGAGCCGGCCGGGCTGAGCAGCGCAGCTCTCGGTGCCCTGGTAGGCTGCCTGGTCACGGGCTCTCCCCGCCTGGTTACAAGCGACTTCTTTGCTTCCCGGCGCACCCACCTCCAGGCAGACGGCCGCGTGGGGCGCGGCGGGCCCGCGCAGCGCAGCCGCCAGCGTGCCGACGCCGCCCGCGTCGGCCAGCGCTGCCCGCCCGGCCGGCCCCGCCGCCAGGCGCGCCAGCGCGGCGCACGCGAGCGCCGCCGCCTCCTGGCCCGCGGCCGACAGGTGCGCAACCAGGAGCGCGGACGCGCCCAGGCGCACGGCCTCGCACGCCGCCTCCTGCTTTTTGGAACCACAGCGCAGTCCTGAGCGAGCAGCACCCCCACTCCCAAGTGGTGCACGAGCGTCCGCAGCAGAGCACGGCTGCGGCTGCCGCGCTCTGAGGGTTCTGAATGTCAAGACAGAGCAGCTGCTCGCACCTGGCTGGCCACGCGCGCTGCCAATGTGCGGAGGGTGGCTGCCAGCGCAGCGCCTTGCGCACTCGCCAGGCCCTCAACTAGCTGTGGGACTCCTCGCCGCCCGAATGCGCACGGCACCTCCGCCATCAGCTGTCCTGTCTTTTGGTTGGGCTGCGCGCGCAGGAGAAGCAAAGAGCTACCTATTTTCGTAACCCCCTAACGAGGAAGCCCGCCCTAGCAAACACACCTGCAAGCCCTGAAGCACCCTGTGCCTGCCTGGCGTGTCACACTGGGCGCTTAAGATCGTTTTTCAAGCTTGGCTTCCCAATCGCTGTGAGTTGATATCCGTTCCTGTTGGCTTGTATAAGCGCACCTACGGACATTTGCGACTGTGTGGCGAGAGCGTCGTCGGTGAGCCACTGCGCTGCAATCACGCTGCCGCGTGGATAAGCAACCACCCCTGTATTGCCTAGTGGTTATTAGCGCACCTGCTCTACACAGCAAGTGTAAGTAATTTCATCGATGTCTCACAGCTTTTAAGCCAATGGTGGACCTTGGACTCACCACTTTCTAATTGCGCTGCCAGAGGGAGACCATGCAGCGCTCCGTCCTCTTCGGCAGCGCGGTGCTGGCGCCAAGGCAGGGAGCGAGCGCGTTGCTGCGCAAGCGATGCGCCTTGCCGCGCGCTGTCGTGGCGGCGCCAGCACAGAGCGTCCATGTAGCGGTGGACGGCTTCCTCACCCCGCCGTCAACTGCGCCAGACTGGCACATGTCAACCAGCACAAGTGCCCCAACAGCGCTGCAGGCATGGGCTTTGGCGTCTCAATGGTTGCTGAATGTCCGTACTGTTGTGCATGTCTGCTCTAGTGCGTGAAGCTGTGACGTGTTGGCGACACAGCGTTCTTGTCTCTCTAAGTGTATAGTTTACAGGACCTGTGTATTATCAACTCTAGCTGATCCGCAGCCTTGGATCGTCAGAGCAGGTGAGGCCGGGGCTGCTTCAGCTACTTATGGCCCTTGGACCCAAGTAGCCTTAGCACCACTTTCGTGTGCGACGGCCACTTCTGCTGCGTGAGGCCAGGGTTGTTCTCACGCGCCCGCGCCTGTGCATGCAGGTGCCCTCATCGCCTTCGGCGTCTGCGGCCTTGCCTGGTGTGGCTGACACGGCGTACTTCCAGCAGCATTGGAGCGTGGCTTTCTGGCGTGACTTCCGGCTCCCGTCGGACATGACGAGCGAGGAGGCGACCGTGTCCACCAGGCATGTCCCTGCACAATCACATTCAACGACCTTTGCCGCTGAGGGCGTGCACCAGGGCCTTAAGCCCTTTTGTGACCTACATATTGTACAGAGTTGACACTCTGCAGCTCCTGCTGTGAGTGTAAAAGTTCAGGGTTAGAGGGGAGGAGCTCTTGCATTGAGTAGACCTTGCGTTATAGTGTGCATTAGCTGCTTCATGCATGCCGCTGCCCATGTGCTTGCTATTGCCAGCACATCTTGCCACATAAGTGGCAGTGCTGCCTGTTAGTGTTAGGCAATACATTAGGCATGTCTGCTCGTTTTGCATGTTGTATATGCGACCCTGTCAAGGGTCGGCAGGCCCCGCGGCTGCCATAGCACTTTCGAGCTGTTTGGTAACTTTCGGGCGGTGTGCGCAGGCTGCAGGCAGCCGCGCGGACGGTGTCCGAGGCCGTCAGCAGCGCGGGCGTGTTTGCGACACCCAAGGCCGCGGCGTACTGGGGCTACCACCTGTCGCGGTCTGGCTTCTTTCTGCTGCAGGGCCTGGCCGGTGCGCCCCACCCCATGCCCTACCTTACCGTTGTGCACCTGCCTGAGCTGCACAGGCGGCGTGTGCCTGTCTCGCCTGCGCAGGCGGCGCGCGCGTTTGTCCCCGCTGCGCCGCATGCTGTGCAGGTGCATGCTGCTGTGAGAAGGTGGTGTGGTGCACACTACCACTGATGCGGCACTACGTGCGTGAGGTTGTGCCGAGCGCCACATGTGCTCACTGTGGCGGAACCGCTGCGTTCAGGGCTTGCTTGCACTGGGAGAGCCTTGCCCAGACGAGTGGATGGCGGGGCCGTACCACATATCAAACGAGTGCTTTGCCAAAGTGCTTGCAGTGCTTGCAGTGCAAGTTCACGGTCCTCAGCTGAGGTCTCTGCCTGTGGGTGCCGCAGGGCTGCTGGCGGCGCGCAGCGCGACGCAGATCACTGGCAAGCCGGAGTCTGGGCAGGGCATGAAGCTGGAGCGGCTGCTCACCTCCGGCATTGCGGGGCCTGTCTCTGAGGCGACGGCTATGTTCTATCAGGTGCGTGCCTTGCTTTGACTACTTAGCGGAGTGCGGCTTGGTTAGAGTGATTGTCAAGTACTTTCCCTTACTCTGCAATCTGCTTTCTCATGAGGTGAGCACTGTCTTGCATTCTCCCTATGCGATTTGTGTATCCGAGGCTTGGGTGTCAGAATACGTCTATGTATGTTCAGTGGTCATGGAGCTCGTGATACACAGGGTGCACACCAGGTCTGGCATGTGGCGCGCGGCAGGACTACGAGCACATTGACAACGGGCACTACTCGCTGCCGTGGGACATGGTGACCCCGCGCAACCGGCAGTGGTCGCCGCTGTATGTCGCTCAGCGCTCCGCGCAGGTCCGCTGTTGACAGCCTCTGGTGCACGTCTGTCTGTCATGTGAGATTTGAAAATTATCAAGTTACAAGATGTGCAGCTCTGGCAGCACACTGCCTCCGCAAAGAAGTGAGCGTGCTGCAAAAGAAGTGACCATGCTTTGTGCAGAATGCAGTGCTGGCTGTATCAGGGCACCGATGAAGGTCCAGACTGTTGCGAGTTGCTGGTTGTTGAGCTTTGCCAATCTTGTGCACAACGTGTGGGTGTCTGGAGATGTGGCTCTGTTTGCGCCGTGCATGCTCGTGACCTGTTCCAGCAGGGGCTTGCAAGCCTCCCTGATCAGCCGTGCGTGACAAGCATACACGCCTGCGCAGTTCATCACTGAGGCTGCCGCGACGCTGGGCCGCCGCTCGCGCGGCAAGACTGAGGACGTCTGGCTGCAGTCGCCCCTGTACCCCGAGTACTACCGCACCTTCCACTACCAGGCGCGTTCATGAGTGCGTTTACATGCGTGTGGCCTCTACCGTTGACAAAAGTTCATTATTCTGCGTTGGTGGGGGCAATAAAAAGAGCTAGCTGGTACGGGTGATAGGAAGTTGCCTGGACCGTTGACACTGCCTTGCATACACATCGTTGTGCCACTGACCGCATGCACCCTAAGGCATGAGGCGCAGGCGCATAAAGCATGTGCACAGGCAGCCCCTCGCCAGAACACAAGGACCGTGGCTGCGCATCTGTGAGGCGGCGCACAGGACGGTCGTGGCTGATGCTTCCGCGCGCGCGCGCGCAGACTGACGGCTGGCTGAGCGAGCAAAGCGCCAAGGTGTACGAGGTGTCGACGGAGACGCTGTTCCTGGGCCGCCAGGACGCCATGCAGCGCCAGGCGCTCGTGCCGCTGGCCGGCTTCATGCGCGGCCGGCCCGGGCGCGCCGGCGCCGGCACGCGGCTGCTGGAGCTCGCCTGCGGCACCGGCCGCTTCGCAACCTTCATCAAGGCGCGCCGCGCCGCGGGCAGCTGGTGGCAGCCCGCTCTGCTGTATGTGAGCAGGAGGCCAGCTCAAAGGCATGTGGTGCCTTGGAGCTGCTTAGACTATGTTGGCATGTTAAGGTGTAGAGCTATCTAAACCTATCAGCTAGAGCGGGGCGTGCGCGCGCGCAGGACAACTACCCGCAGATGGATGTAACGTGCCTGGACCTGAGCCCGTACTACCTGGCCGAGGCGCGCGCCAACCTGGCGCGCTGGGCGCGCCTGCGCGCGCCAGGCCTGGCCATGGGCGGCGTGGACGGCAACGGCGCCGCGTTCCTGCAGGCAGCTGCCGAGAAAATCCCGCAGCCTGACGCGTCGTTCGATGCGGTGCGCGCGCCCTCCTTGGCTGGGGCGCTTTTGCGCTGCGCACATTCGGCGATCCAGAGCGCTGCCTTCACAGGCTGCGCATCAATACAGCGCGAAGCACAGAGCTTGTGCCATCCCATCGGTACAACTTGTGGATACCTTTTGATATGCTGCATGCATCCTCTTGGCTGTGCTTCTAAGTGTCTGCACCCATGGTTGTCTGTGTCAGTGCTCTGTGCGCAAGTCCTATTCTGAAGACACAAATCCAAAAAAGGCAAGTGTAAGATTGGAGAATTAATTGCTGGGGTGAAGGGTGGCAGCTTTTCATCATGATGCAGCGTGTCTATATGTAGCGCACTACTTAAAACGTATGCACTACTCATGTGGACGCGTCGGGCAGGTGACCTGCGTGTACCTGTTCCACGAGCTGCCGGCCGATGTGCGGCGCGCGGTGGCGGCCGAGATGCTGCGCGTGCTCCGCCCCGGCGGCCTCCTGGTCCTGGTCGACAGCATCCAGGTGTGGAAGCGCACATGCGTCCTGTGATTGCTTGAGTTTTGTGGCCAGCTAGTTAGTGAGTGAGCATATTTAGTGAGCATGTTGCACCTCGAGACACCTGAGAAGTGGGTGCAACATGCAAGTTCACATGGGCGTGCTCTCGACATGCAGTGCATGCGAGTCTCAGCATACCTTGTGTGATGTTCTTGATGCTAAGCTTATGGTGTGCCAATAACAGCGCACTGAAAGGACGGGTTGCTAGTGGCCCGCTTGTGTTGGCCGTGCGGGGTTATGTGCGGGCTCGGATTGTGAGGGGCGCTCTGGACATGGTTAGGCGTGACTGTTATGGTGCCTTCAATTGTTTTAGCCAGGAGACAGCTGCTGACATGCTGTGGGGTGTGCAGCTGGGCGACCGGCCGCGCCTGGATGGCGGTCTCGGCAACTTTGAGCAGTTCAACGAGCCGTACTATGGCTCATACATCAACGAGAACTTTGGTGCGTCCCTGTCCTTACTTCTTGGGATTGCGTGCTGTGTCAGTACTCCTCGCACTGTGAGCATATTGCGGTGCTTTTACGCCTACTGAAGCTCGGTGCGGTTAATGGGCACCGCAGGGTGATGTGTCTCGCAATGCGTCATGCTGTGATGTTGCTTGCCACCCAAGGCGCACACCGCACTGTGCAGCGGCGGTATTGCCTGGCCTCAGCCACTTTCGTATCCACCCAAGGCGCACACCGCAGTGTGCAGCGGCGGCGTTTCCTGGGCTTAGCCGCTGCCGGCGCCGGGTGCAGGCGCGCTGTTCACGGAGGCGGGCTTCGAGCCGGCCGACAAGCTGCTGGCGTCCTCCACCAAGGTGCTGTCCTTCCGCAAGCCCGCGGCCGCGCCGGCCGCACGGCAGCCGCCGCCGCAGCCGGCCGCTGCGGCGTACGTGCCCGCCGCAGTCGCAGTCTGACGCGGTGCGAGCGCATGAGGCCAGGGGACTGGTGCTGCGGGCGGCTGAAAATGCTGAGCTTGGTGTCATGCATGTGCGTACTTGCGTGCGCTCGTTGCACAGCGATGCAGCATCGCAGTGTCTGACCGAGAAGACCTTTTGTAGCAGCACTGTGCAAGGTAATGTTTCTTTTAGCGTAGATGCAGGGTGTGTTCTGACGGGCAGGCAGGTTGCAAACTCGTGCATTCTTGCACGTAGTCTTGCACGCTGCGACAATGCTCTAAATGCCTGGGTACCAAGCATGAGAATGTGCACATGTGCAGTTGAAGCAGACAGGGCCATGGTAGTGGCCGGGCACTTGCTAGCAACCCGCAGGCCATGCCCCTTTCCAAGGCAGACCTAGCTTTGGTTGTGTGGAGGCCCCTGAGGCGCCTGCATGACGGGATTCCAATGGCAGACAAGTGGGTTCTTAACATGCTCTGGTTCGAGGCCTGTAGGCGCCAGGGTGCGCTGTTAACTAGCTGGGCCCCTGTATGTACATCTTTCCTTTTAGCAAGCTCCAGGGCTTATCGCGCGCTCAGAGGCGCCGCACATTGACTTGGCCTTATCCTTTCGGGAAGATTTGGTACTTTGTTGCCCCAGCCGCGACATGCGCTGTATGCTGCTGTGCTCTTACCCTTTGCGCATCCCTGTGTGCGTAGCAGCATTAGATATGTGCACGACATGGTGCGCTGGTCTGTTGAGAGCCAGACGGTGCTCAAGAGCGCACGCTAAGGAGGCCCTGCCGAGTGCCTTTTTAGTTCTTGCTTTGCATGGTCCAAGTGGGCAGCTGCACCATCATTTGGCCGGATGGCATTGTGTGTTTGTAGACTATTGGACTCGTAACTCAACAACATAGCTTTTTGTGCATGTTCTCCGACCCTTGTACCCTTGTCCTGGTCCATGGCTTTCGCAAGCCTCCGTGATCACAAGCACGGCTATGTCGCATCTCTGAACACCGAGTTGCTCCGGAAGATGGACGGCCCGTGCTCCAGGTACTCCGCGCGTTTTCTGCACACCGACGCAAACTCCGGCATGCTGCCCAGCACCGACCCGCCAAACCTGCGCGCGCGCGTGCAGGAGCCCCCTTGCCCTCTGCCTGAGCGCCACAGGCTGTGCATGCCGGGGACTCTGCAAGAGCTGGCGCCGCTCCCTCTTGCATGCGTACAGTGTCCACTGTCACACACTGGTGCCAAGTGTCATTTGCATGTCATCTGCACAGCAGCCTGGCATCGACATCCGGCGACCAGGAGCAGGGCTCAGCTGCTGCCATTTCAGGCATACATGACAGGGCACATTACCCCACCATATCAGCCGCCACCAAAGCACCATGCTCTCCCATGTGCTCAGTGCTTGTGGCTCCACAGACTCCCATGTCAGAGCGCGGGCCTGCACACCAGGCTGCATGCTGTTGCCGCGCGTGACTGGCTACAGACACATGCAGTGTCCCGCCGCCAGTCTGCGCCATGCGCGCATCAACGATCCGCTGCGCAGCGGCCGCAGGCATCAGCTCAGCCCGGCTGCTCCTTGCATGCAACGTGCTGTCCACAGACTTGGGACGGCGCGGGCGTGCGTGGGCACAAACAAGCTTGCGGTCTGAGCACCTTCATGACCGCAATTTGCACTTTGCGTGGCACCTTTCGCAATGCAGCCTGTGTCTGGTGGGAAAATTGTGCATGGAACGTCGCACATGCGGTAAGCAGCACACAAGTGAGATGCGCAACATCCGCATCGCTGGATCATGTGTGCCAGACTGGCAGGGCTGCGGGTGGCAGCCGTGTCCACCTGCACGTCCCGCTGCAGCCGCGTCCCAAAGTTCTTGAACATGGTCGTGCCGCCCTGCGCGGCAGCGTGCGCTGGGCATAAGACGCGCATGCACCGTGCTTGCGGGGGCGCCTGTTTGCCTTAAAAGGCCGGGGCCCCAAGTGCAGGCTGGAACCTCAGCAAGGCGCGGGGCGGGCGGGAGGAGCGGCAGCGGGCGCGGGACGGGGCAAAGCGGCAGCGGGCGCGCACGCTCAGGACGATGTTGCCGTACAACGCCCTGCGCATGTCGATGGGGCAGGCCTGGATCACGCGGTCCACCACCTGCGCCGCAGCGCCGCGCTCGCTTCCTGCCAGCGCCAGGCGCGCCTGGGGCGCCGGCGCGCATCAGGCAGGCAGGCGGCGAGGCGGTGGCCTGGCTTCCCATGTGTCAACGACGCCAGCACGATCCGCCTGCGCGCCGACGCAGTTGCTCCAGCAGCGCCTGCCCAGGCGCGGCCGCGACGCTGCCGCAGGCGGCCTGCCGTGACTGACGCACATGACCTACCCTACCCTGACCCCGGGCGGCGCGCCTCCGGCAGCGGCTGCGCGGGCTCCGCGGTGGCCATGGCCGGCTGGAACAGGATCTCCGGGCCCAGGAAGCGCTCCGCGCCGACCTCGCAGCGGAAGCGCGCGCCGGACTGCGCGGCCGCGCCCTCCCACACGCGCGCGTGCCGGCCCGGGTCGCCGGCGTGCTTGGCTTGCTCCTGCGCGCCGGCGAGCAGGACGGCGCGTGGGCATGGACAGGTCGCAGGCTAGAGCGGCCGCTGCTGGTACGCTGGTCCCGCAGTACACAGTGCGCTCCGTCTCTGAAATGCACATCTCCCGCGACGTCAGGCGCCCGCTCAAGCATGTAGCGGGGGCGGGTATGCCATGCCCTTGCATCAGCAGGCGTGATGCAGCTGCTCAGCATGTCAGCGGCAACAAGCATGGCAGGCATGGCGTATCATCAGCGTTGGTCGGCCGTTGCGACGGCTCCGCCAGGGTCCACACGCGCCCACAACCTGCGCTGCTCAGCGCCGCAGTGCCCGCCACGCTCACGCAGAGGACACACTCGGGATACCCGCAGGGCAGCAAGAGATGCCGGAGGCGCATCAAGAGGCGTGTGTTCGCCTTGGCGACATCGGAGCAGACATAGCAGTGCGCCTCCTTGATCCGCCGGGCCACGTCAAGCCACTGGTCCGGCGGCACAGGCGCTCTGCGCTCCCTGCACGCCCCGGGCGCGGTCAGCCGCGCGGCATGCCTCCCGGCAACCATGTCGAGCAGGGGGACCTGTGACCTGTTGCAGACCGTGATGCGCGCCGTCCATCTGTGCTTGGAATAGCAGCGGTTGCATGGTGCGGGGCTCCGCTTGGCGCACACCCCAGCAGTCCTAGCATGCACTGCTGGACTGCACTGTGGGGGAGCGCGACTCCTGCGGCCCTCGCGCCAGGGCGTCCAACATGTTCGCTCGCAGGGTCTGTCGCACCGCAGCAGCTTCTGCATGTAGCGCGTGACGTCGCGCCCGGCGAGCGGCAGGCTGCGCAACGCTGAGCTGAGCACGTAGCCCTCGACGACCGGCGTGCAGCTGGTGCAGCCGTCGCCGGCGTCGACCACCGCGCCGGTCAGCGCCGGCGCGCTCTCCTGCGCGGCGCCGCCCGCGCGCGTCGGCGCCCCGGCCAGCTGCCACCTCCCGCTGTGGCGGGTCGCAGCTGCAAATGGTGGACCAGTAGCAGCTGCAGAACGGCGCGGGGCTGCAGAGCCTGCTCGCTGCCACTGCACGTGCAGGGCACCCCTTGGTCCGCACTGACGGACCGCGACCAGGTTTGCTGCGCGTCAGGCGCGCATTAACAGCCAGGCCCCTGCAGTGCCACGCGCCGGCGGCGCGCCTGTCGGCCGAAGGCGGCATACAGCGCGAAGACGGCCTGCACGCCGATGTGCAGGCCGGGCACGGAGAAGCCCTCGAAGAGGACCTCCGCGGCTGCCTCGCGCGCGTCCGGCGTGTTGAGCGCCGGCTCGGTCAGGATGACATTGTGCGCCTCGCTGTCCGCACGCAGGTGCCTTGCACGCGCGCCACCGCAGACGTTGCCGCCGCCCGTGGCCAGCACGTGCACGGGCACAGCACTTCTATGTGCAGCACAGTCCGCTAAATGCATGCACGTTGGCTGCCTGGTGGTGGGCCCTCTGCTTCCGTGGCTGCTGCGGCCCAGGGCCAGCAATATGCATGTGCTTGGCGGCCAAGCTGTTGCAGCGTGGCGCCCTCAGTTGTGCGCAACAGCCCTCCCTGGGTATATGCACGCCGGCTTCAGGCGCAGGCGTGAGAGCGCACTGGAAGAAGCATTGCTGCCAGAAGCGCTCCATCATGTCCCACGAGTCCACCTGCGGGCAGGCATGCGGGGCTGGACCAGTGTGCGTGCAGCCAGGCAGAGCGCGCCGAGCAGCGGCACCGCGCTCACCACGCCCTGCTTCACGGGGTGGTGCAGGCTCCAAGAAGGGGCCGCGCTGAGGGCCGCGTCGCCTGTGCTATAGTCCAGGTCGTCCAAGGACCCGGGGCGGGCGCGCAGTGGCGGGGTTGCCACAACTGTTGGTATGACGATGCTCGGCTGCGGAGACCCAGCACCAGATGTTAGGCCGTGGAGAGTGTAATTGCATAGACATGCTGGGCCATCTTGATGTCTACTTGCCTCTGCATTGCCAGCAAAGCCCAGCTTTGTGTAGCCCGAGCCGCAGTCCAGCACTATTGCAGGCCGCTCCAGCGGAGTCAAGAGGCCAGAGCAGGGAGCTGGCATGTCCTAGCTATTTAAATTGGCGTAGTGCTGTAAGAAAGCACTTCTTGCACCCCCTTGCCTTCTACTTTCACAGCGAGCTATTGAGAAGGTGCGCCTGGGCAATGAGATCGCTCATCTTCCTCATTATAAGAAGACACAGCAGCTGTGCAAGTTTATGGTCTAGCACCCACCGACTTACCCACCTCCTGGGTACATGCCCACCCCTCCACCATATAGTGTTCTTGCTCCATTCTCCTCAGTCCACAGTGTGACCACTGTCTCCCACCTGGGCAGCGCCAAGCTCCTCAGCCCACCAGTACCTGCGGCCGCGGCCGGGCCAACCCCTGAACGGCAGGCTTGCGTCTAGTTCCCGGCTGGGCGACTGAAAAGGGCAGTCCTTCACGGCTGTGCAACTGATTGTCAGGACTGAGTACCTGTGGTGCGTATTAGTGTCTGAGGTGGCAAGGACGTCGAGGGAGGTCGATGCAGAGCGGTTTGCCCTGCGTTTGCCAGACTGTAAGGCAGCGGTGACACCTCCAGCGTGAGGTGCAGTGTGCATCACACTCTTAATGGCGCGGGGAGGGTACCGCGACTCCTATGACAGAGACTACCAGCAGGGCAATGCAAACCAGGGCGGCAGAGGCGCGGCCCCCATGGTGCCTGTGCAGCTCTGACGTTGCTCCTGCCGCTGCGACAGAGGCTGACCTCCAGCCTGTGCAGGCTACCAGCCGCAGGGAGGCGGCCAGAGCGGGGCGGTGCGCCCTTGCCAGCGCGTTCAGCTGGCCCGGCGAGCCGCGCCGCAGGCGCTGTGAGACCTCGCTGGCGACCTGCGGCCTCACGCGCGCTCCGCGGCCTGCGAGCAGGGCGGCGCGCGCGGCCAGGGCTGGGGCCAGCAGGGCGGCGGCCAGGGCGCCTGGGGCAGCGGCTTCCGCGGCGGGCGCGGGGGCGGCGGCGGTGCGGCGGCCCGTCCCCCCACCGGCTGGCAAGAGCGTGAGGTCTTGGCGCTGAGTGCTCGCGCTCCTCTGCGTGTCTGGCCCTGCCAGCCGGCCTGGCCTGCCCGGCGTCTGCTCAGACCTGCGCGGTCCAGGTAGCCGCAACAAGGCCCTCCTGGTCGACTTAAACCTCAGTGGCTCAATCTCAGTGAGAGGCAGCTCTTGCTGTGCTCTGGCCATGCAGGCCTGCATGGACTCGCCTCTGTGTGTCACTTGCAATCACCAAAATGATGGCGAGCGCGCCACCAGCAGCCCATCATGCAGGACGTGGCGGCGGCGGCGGCGGCGGGGGCGGCGGCGGCAACCGCTTTGCACCGCTGGCGGGCACGGGGCAGGGCGGCGGCGGCGGCGGCGGCGGCGGGCGCGGGCCCGCGCGCGAGGACTGGCGCGCTGTCATGCGCGTGGACATGGCCAGCGAGCGGCCGGCGTGGCCGGCCACCTGCTATGGCCACGTGCGCGGCGGCCGCTGCGACTGGGAGGGCGACGTGAGCTTTGAGGAGGCGCGCTGGGCGCAGCTGCAGGCGCTACGCGCCGGCCGGCCTGCCGCCGCGCTCATCGCTGAGCTGCCGGCCGCCGCGGCCGTGCAAAACCGCCTGTACCAGGCGCGCTCATTGGCTCGGGGGGTTATGCGGCATCCTTGAGTGCTGCGGCTGTGCAAATCCCCGCTTGCCAGCGCACCATGTGCATGGGTAGGCCTCTTGTGCGCATTCTTGTTTGGAAAAGCTAAGGGAGGGGAGTTGCGTGCACGCTGTAAATGCGCACGGCAGACATGCGTGTGGTGGCGGCAGGCCCTGTTGAAGGCCGCGCAGCCGCCGTCGCTGGGCGGACCATCGCTGCAGGCCGCCGGCGCGGCGCTGGCGGCGCCGCTGTCACCAGCCACGCCGCTCGGGCAGCGCGTGGGCGCGTTTGGCGCCCAGCCCGCTGCCGCGCCGCCCATATTTGGTGGCAGCGGCAGCACGAGGTTTGGTGGTGGCGGCGGCGCAGGTTTTGGCGGCGGCGGCGGCGGTGCGGGGTTTGGCGGGGGCAGCGGTGGCGCGGGGTTCGGCAGCGGCGGCGGCGGCGGCATGGGTTTTGGCGGCGGCGGCGCGGCAGCAGGGTTTGGTGCAACGGCAGGCGCTTTTGGCGGTGCGATGATCCAGGAATGTTGCTCACACTGTCTGTACCATCCGTCCTCAATACGGATGCAGTGTGGAGGCAGATGAAGCCTTATAGTGCGCATGCGGCCTTGCACTCCCAATGATGTGTTTGCTCTCCAAATGCTTCATCTAGGTGGACTCCGGCACGGAGGAAGCCACGCATGCTCAGGTCGATACAGCACAAACGCGGCGTGGCCGTGCAGGTGGCGGGGCGCCCTGGCCGGCGCGCCAGCCGGGGGCATTTGGCACGCCGCCGCCGGCAGGCGGCGCTCCTGCGTTCGGGCAGCCCCTCGCGGCGGCCTTCCCGGTTGTGGCGACGCCGTTCGGGAACACGCCCTTCGGCCAGCAGCCCGCTGTCGGCCAGCTGGCGGCGGCGCCCGGACCAGCGCCTGCGCCCGGCCCGCAGCCGCCGCCGCCCACGCCTGGCGGCGGCGGCGAGGCGGCCATGGACGCGGCGGTGGCCAGCGAGAATGGGGCGGCCGACCCGTGGCTGGCGCCCAGCTTTGAGCGCGGCCGCATACCGGAGGAGCCGCCGCCGCCTGTGTACTGCCACTGACGCGCAGGCTGACTGGATGTCCTGCACAACTGCTTGTTCGGCGCAGCCAAGCTTTGTAGGGAGGCGCAGCACTTTTGGGGGGGGGTGGGGGGGGGGGGGGGTTTTCTTGAGGGTTGATAACA
>JAABUR0100005297.1_pt1 | contig 16564 bp, 25 predicted proteins | sample 5560091 | NCBI WGS metagenome assembly JAABUR01 (sample SAMN10711879, study PRJNA513375) | rock metagenome | isolation source: Antarctica rocks | place: Antarctica: Victoria Land, University Valley sud | reverse complement strand
GAACCTGTTCACGCACGCGCCGATTGCGTTCCCGCCCGTCGCGCTGCCGTCGCACGAGGACATCTTCGCGCACCCGCCCGTCGCGCTGCCGGCGCTGCCCGACCCGGGCCTGTTCACGCACGCGCCGATCGCGTTCCCGCCCGTCGCGCTGCCCTCAATCATGCACGAGGACATCTTCGCGCACCCGCCGGTCGCGCTGCCGCCGCTGCCCGACCCGAACCTGTTCACGAAGCCGCCTGGCCTCCTGTCGCCGTTCCATGCCGCGAGCCCGTCGTACAAGAGCCTGGTGCGCCCGCGCACCCTTGCTGCGCTGTGCGCACCTAGCAACGCAGTTTGCATTTTGCAGGAGTGTGACGCGCTGGACCTGCAGCTGCAACTTGTGTCAGTTGCCTTGCTTGACGCCGTGTTGGAAGTCTGCAGTGTGGGTCTCAACAGCTCTGTGCAAGTTGGCCTAATCAAGGGCTCAGAGTGTTGCTGCTGAACACGTGCGTGTTTATCATGTGCTGTGAAGTAAGGGCTGGCAAAGGGCACTTGCAGTGCTGACATGCAGATGCATGTGTGCCGCGCCAGGCCCAGCAGAGCAACATGGCCAGCTCGATCACGGAGGAGGCCCCTATGGACATCCCCTTGAAGGTACCTGCCTCACCTGCAGTTGCCCACATGTCTTTGTAGGACGCTTGAAAAGTCCAGCAGTTGTGCTGTCCTTGCCTGTCTGTCTCAGCCTGTCTGTCTCAGCTTTGAAGCAATGGTGGCTCCGCCCATGCCTACCAGGGCCAGAATGCCAACTGTATGCTCATCACACGGACGCATGCACCCATGTGTCAGGCATTCAGTTGCTAACACGCGGCGACAGTGAGCGCCGCAGGCGGCGGCCTCGCTGGCGGCCGCAGCGCCGCTGCTCAGCGACAGCAGCCAGCCCAATGGCGTCCTGTCTGGCAACGTGCTCGCGCCCGAGGCTGCCCCCTTTGCCGCCCACGTGGAGATGGCCCCCGCGCTGCCCGCCGCAGCCCCGCCCGCGATGCAGAAGGCTGCGGCCAAGGCCGCAGCGCCCGCGGCCGCCCCTGTAAAACCTGCAGCCGCCCCCATCGCAGCCGCGGCAATGCCGGCCGCCGGCGCGCCCACGGCTGCGGCCGCGGCGCTCGCGGCGCCGGCGGTAACAGCGCCAGCCCCCGCAGTTGCGGCAGTGGCTGCCGAGCCGCTCGCGGCGGCGCCGGAGTCGGCTGCCAACGAAGCTGCTGCCGCTACGATGCCCGCCACAACGGCCGACGCGGCGACCGCACCGGCGGCCGCGCCGGCGCCGCCCACCATCCCGGTACCTGTGCCGCAGCAACTCCTGTCGGCGCCTGCGCAGTTCATCAACTGGCTGGCCAACGGGGCGTTCTGGGGCTAGGTTTTGCTTTCTAGGATAGTGTGTGGGCGGCTGGGCGCGGGCTGCCCCAGCACCGCGCTGGCAGGGGGGTGCAGCAGGGGCTGGGGAGGCCGCAGCAGCCCCTTTCGGGCGCCCAGCAGCGTGCTCTGCAGCACAGACTTGGCGAACCAGACCGAGGCGGGGCCGAAGCCAGGATCGGTGTTGTGCACACACGGCCAAGGGCTGAAGCAACTTGTTCCCGCCACGCATATGTCTCGTGGTGCACTGCTCTGCAGGCGTGCTTTCCGGCTTACCTGTCTGAATAAGCGCATGGCGCCCCTGCCGCGGCGGTCGGCGCGGCAGCGCTGCGCCCATGCCCTCTGCTTTTGCGCGCGCGCTGCACGCGCGCTCACGAACAAACCGCCCGGCCATCAGGCCGGGTGCGCTGCTTGTGTACTGGACACAAGCGGCGGCAGTCCAGGTCAATATAGCTGATGCGCCGCCTGGGCTTTTGTAACTTCTCCCAGCGTTTGGGGGTTGCATGCGCTATGCCCTCAAGCACAGGCCGGCCGCCTTTCATGTGTTGAGAGAGCACTTGCAAAAGAATGCTCGACCCGAAGTGATTTTGTAGGCCAGAACTTGTGGGGGACAACTGCTTGGCACTGTGTATACATGTGTAAAAGCTGTGTGTACCGCTCACTGCTTGACGACCACTCGCATGCCCATGTTGTATGCATCTGTCCATGCTGATGGCATATGGCGTCTTATCGGGCTAACACAAGGCTGAGCGACCGAGTCCCCCCCCGTGTTCCAGCCAAGTAGTTTCGGTCAGGCCAATTGCTGCATGATGTCCATGCACTAGGTCATGCCCATAACCCTAAGGCTGCACTGGCCGAGGCGCAACTCTGGCAAAGCAATCAGAGCCAAATTGGCTTTGCCAAGACTCGCAACTTAACAAGTCGTCTTATAACGTAGGAGCGCCATCAAAGTAAGGAGGACGGCGCGCGTCTGTGGGGCAGTGCACCAGTACAGCCTGTGAGAGTGTTGCACCTCCACCCGCGGCCGCGCTGTGAGGCCCGTCGACGTGCCCGGTGCCTTGAGGCAAAGCCGGCTTGAGGCAGCGCCCCCCGGCAGCAAGGCGGGCCCGCGGGGCGCAGCACGCGGCCCACCCTGGCGCACCGCCTGGGGATGCTGTCCAGCGGGGGCTCGCTCGGCTATGGTTCGGCGCCCGGGCCCCTGATGGATGACCCGCGCGGCTTCAGGTGTGCCGCTGCCGCAGCATGCTGTGCCCTTTGATCGTCATCCCAGAGCTGTCTCTGCTCTGTCCTTTATCAATCACAACAGTGTTGAGCTTGGTTTGGCCCCGATCACGCCCAGTGCAGGCGTGCACGGCGCAGTACTGCTGTCGTGCTGCAGGCTGCCTTGTGGCGCACTGGCAGCTTGGTAGACTGTTGAGTTTGCAAAGAACAGCGGGTTGTGCAGGCGGCCTGGGTTGTTCATTACAGCCACAGTGCTATGTGCGTCTGGAACTGCGTGTCGCACAAAGTGGTTATGTGCTTGGTTTTGATCTGTTGAAAGCCTCAGCACAGGCTCGCTGCAGTCCGCAGAGGAGGCGCAGCTGCTATGTGAGCGTGCCTGGGTTCGATGACTGCTTTGAGCCGCCTGCTGTTGCATGCTTCTCGCATTCCCTGTGAGGCTGTGTGCGGCCAGACCTTGTCCTTGCTGAGTGACGCGTGGGGCGCCGCACCCGCACAGCCGCGCCTGTGCGTGCGCTGCCCTCGGCGCAGCCCGAGCACCGAGCTGCCTTGCGGGACAGCGCGGCCGCGGTTGCTGCTCCAGCAGCGCACGCAGGGCGCGGCGCAGGCCACCGCAGCCGCTCGGCCGGCCGGCGCCGGCGCGGCCGGCGCCGGCGCGGCCGCCGCGCTGACGGCGCAGCGCTTGCCCGCGTGCAGGAAGCGGCGCCGGCTGCTGAAGGTCGCGCAGATATACTCGCCGCTGGTGGCGGCGGCGCTGCTGGCCGCGCTGTGCGCCACGGGCGGCCTGCTGGGCACGCGCGCGACGCACTGGCACCGCGAAGCGCGCAAGCTGGAGGCGCACCTGGCCGCGCAGCGCAACGAGATCACGCACCTGCAGGCGCGCGCCCCGCCGCGCGGCGCGGCGAGCTGACCCACCGGCAGGTGCTCTCCAGCTGCTACCGTGCCCTGCACTGCTGAGGAGTTCTGGTCCTTCTCTGCCCCCGCGCCACCGAGGCCGGCGCGCACTTGCTGTCCAGCTGCAGCGTCACAAAGATGTCGATGCCGACGGCGGCCGCGCGCGCGAGCGCAGCACGTGTCCGACAGCAACCGCGACCTGGCGGGCGCGCGGCAGCGCCACAGCGACGCGATGGCGCGCGACCTGGAGGAGGCGCGCGCGCGCGCGCGCAACTCGGAGCTCGAGCTGGCGAAGAAGGAGGCCGCGCTGGGGCAGCACGGGCGCGAGGTGCGCGCCCGGGCGCGCTGCTGCGAAGGCTCGAGCGCGGCGTGACGGGAGACCCAGGCAGCGTGTGTGCGTAGCCGCCCTGGCACTGTATGCGTGTGGCTGCCAGGATGCCGCAGCGCTGCGCAAGCGTGCTGCTGGAGCTGGCCAGGAGGGCGGCCGTCGCGAGGCAGCAAGGGCACAGGGGGTTAAGGCGTGGTGGATCTCAGCTGTGTTCTGACGGATGGCGTACGCCGCCTGGAGTGGCGCCGCAGAGCCGAGGAAGGGCTGCCCAGTGTAATTGACATGGGCGCGGTTCTGCGCCAGCCAGCAGAGCCGCTGCCTGCCTGCCAGACAAGCGCAGGCCCGGCCCAGGTCCCGCTACCCTGACGACCCGCGCGGCGGGCGCGCGAGCTGCTGAACGGCAAGGACCATCATTGCTTGTATCGGGAGCTGTGTCACACATTGGCTGTGCGCGCGCGCAGCTGGAGGAGGCGCGGGCCGAGGCAGAGAAGCACGTGGGCAAGCACTGGGAGCACCACAACTGCAAGACCGAGATGGACATCCTCAAGGCCCAGTGCGCTGCCCCGCCCCCGCAGGCCCGCTGGGCGGCGCGCCCGCCCCGCCGAGCTCGACGCGCGTCCCATGCCCCCGTGGTGCGCCCGCGAGACGCGCCTGCCGACCCGCTGGCGCCGCGCCGTCGCCGATGCCCCGGCGGTAGGCTTGCGCCCTCACGCAGTTGCCGCTGCGGCCCACGCAGCGCGCGGCGGGCGCGTGACAGCGCGCGGCAGCACGCCTGTCCCCCCGCAGCGGCGCCACCCCGTGCCTGCGCCTGTGACCCACCACCCACCGATGACCTAGCGGAGCGAGCACAGGGTTTCCCAATCGCGCAAGGCGCGTGCGGCAGGCTGTGGCATGTGGAGGCCGACGTGAAGCACCGCGACGCGCAGCTGGCCGAGCTGCAGCGGCAGCTGGACGAGCAGAAGCGCCTGCGCGAGCTGGAGGCGCACCACCACTACGGCGCCGGCGCGGGCGGCGCGCACGGCGGCGAGCACGACTGGACGCCCGGCATCCACCACGGCGACGACCCCGCGCACTGGACAGGCGCGCGCGCGCGGGTAGCGTGTGGGGTCTTCCCACGCTACTGCGCCGGCGTCGCCAGCGGCGTGGGTGCCGCCGTATGGGGCCAGCACAGCTAAGGGTCTCCACAACGCGCCCCATTCCACTGCCGCGCGGTATTCAGCCGTCGATGTGCGTTGGTTGGGGATCAAGCGCTCGCCTGGCAACAGTTTGCACACCTTGCATGCGACTCTGCAGCCATCTGTTGCCAGCGCCAGGGATCGCAGGTCGTGCTTGGCGCCTGTCCAGCGCCGGGGTGCAGCACACTGTGGCTGCAGTGCACACGCAACGGACAGGCGCGAGCCCGGCAGCATACGCAGAGCGCTTGGGCTTTGTCCCCGCACTGCAGGCCCGAGACGGCGCGTAGACCTGATGGGGTAAGAAAGGGAGGCATACGCTTGCCAACTTGGGAGCGGTCCCCGTCGCAGGGCTGCGCTGACCAGCAGCTTGCCAGCCTCATTTGCTTCACATGGTCATTCAGTCCTGAAAACTGACCGAGCAGCCGGCTGCGGCAGGCCCGCACGACGAGTGGCACCACGAGGGCGAGTGGCACCACGGCAGCGATGCGGCCGCGCCCGCCGGGCCGCCGGACCTGCACGAGGCGCACGCAGGCTTCCTCTCGGTCGCGCGCCTGCTCTCCGACCAGGGCATCTGGCACCCGCACGGCGAGCCGGCCATGGCCTCGCAGCTGGCCACGTTCTTCGAGGAGCGCATGGCGCGCGCGCCCCGGCCCCCCTCCTCGGCGCCCGCGCCTCCCGCCCGCCCGCGCCATCCCGCCCGCGCGTCTCCCGGACCCCGCGCCCGCCGGCCCCTGCGCCTCCCGGCTTGCGCGCTGACGCCCGCGCGCGCGCGCACGCGCACGCGCGGGCGCAGCCGCAGGAGCCCGAGGTTGGAGCCGCGCGGCGTTGAGCTCGTGCCGCCCCGCGCCCAAAACTGACGGCGGCTTTGTCCAGACCTTTAGCGTGGGCTACCATGTGTGCCTCGTGAGAAGCACACGCGCCCGTTGGAGCGCATGCCCGGAGCGCCCGCTCGGCGGTGCTCTGACCCACGAAGCAGTGCTGCGCGGTGGTGACGGCGCACGTGCAAGCTCCAGCCGCCTGCCTGCCCCCGAGCGCAGGCGGGCGCGCTCGTGGCGGGCGCGCGGGAGGCGGACAGGGCCTTGCGGCAGGGCCCAGACCCTGGCCCGCCACGGGCGCGCAGGCGGACATGGTTGCGGCGGGCGTGAAGGAGGACGTGTACGCGGCGGCGGGCGGCCTGCCGCTCGGCTCGCAGCTGGCTGAGGCGCTGGTCAAGCAGGGCGTGCAGAGCCGCCACGGCAGCGGCCACCTGGCCACGGTGCGCCCAGCCCCGCCGCGCCCGGTCGGGCCCATGTTTCCTCTTCCACCTGCTCTGCATGGATAGGGTCAAGGTTGTGCAGCGGCCCCTGGCCACGGTCCGCCTAGCCGCAGCGCGCCCCGCTCGCCGCCCGCCCGCTCTGCATGGACAGGGTCGGGGTTGGGCAGCGCGCCACCCCGCAACCGTCCGCCGGCCATGGCAGTAGCCACCTGGCCATAATGCGCCCAGCCCCGCCGCGCCCCGCCCGCCGCCCGGCCCGCTTTGCATTGTTAGGGTTTGGGTTGGGCAGCGCGCTGCCCACGATCACGCGCCGGCCCTGGCAGCGGAACATCTGGCCGCGCGCCTGCAGCTGCCGGCAGGCCGGGGCGTGCGCCCGGCGCGCCCGCGCCCGCAGGCCGCCTGAGCCAGGGCCGACACCCGCTCGCCCATTGCGTGCACCGCTAGTACCTGCTTTTGAAGACCCTACTTCTGCAGGCCACACATCAATTTATGGGTAGGGTAAATTGGTAAGGAAGAGCAGCAGCCGAAGGGCGTGAGGCGGGCGGCAGGTGATGGACCACATGGTGGAGGCGCTGCACGCGTGGCCCGGCGCCAAGGCGGCCGCGGCCGCGGTGGGCGGCGGCGCGGGCGCCGGCACGGGCGCCAGCGCGACGACAGAGCCGGCGGCCGCCACGCACACTCACGGCGCGGACGGCGCGATGATCGGCCGCGCGCATGCCGACGGTGCGGACTGTGGACTGCACCCGCGTCGTGCCCGGCGCGTCGCCATCTCTCGACACAAGAACTCGTTGCTGACACAGCCTGACGGGCCGGTGTGCGTCTGGAGTCGGGTTTGGTCGCTGTGTTGTTTGTGACCGCAGGTGCCACTTGAGACACGAGCGCTCCCGTGACCTCACCTGTGTCGGCGCACTGACCTTCCTTTTGGGTCCTTGCCTTGCGTGACCGCGAGCAGGGACCGCCGCCGGCCGCATTGGCCTCCCGCTGATTGGGGCTTGCGCGACGCCGGCCGCCCTCGCGCGCCCGTCCCTGCAGCACCCCAGCTCCAGCTGCAGAGCCACGGCCTCACCGTCGCCCGGCCCGCAGGCGCCGCCGCGCACGCGAGCGTGCACGAGGTCCCGGCCGCGACGGCCGCGCACCCGGCGGGCGCGTTTGACTCCTCCGCCGGCCACTTTGGCCGCGCCAGCGCCGGCATTGATGCCTTCCAGGCGGCGGGCCGGCCGCAGGGCCACGGCCAGGGCCACGCCGATGCTCACGGGCCGCCCGCGGGCGCCGCGCCGCACCGCTGGGGCGCCGGCCAGGCGGGCGGCGCGGGCGCGCACGCGGGCGCGCACGGCGCGCACCACGAGCAGCCGGCGCCGGCGGCGGGCGCGGTGCACCATGGCCACGGACGCGCGCACTGGGACCCCCACAGGCGCGCGCGCCCGGCTCGCTGCGCCGCCCAGCCGCAACGCGCCGCGGCCCGGCAGCTGCCCTGAACGTGCGTGCGGTGGGGTGTCACATCCGCCTCAGCCGCCACACACATGCTTATGCAGGGTTAAAGAGACTGCTGAGATGGCGATATGGCATGTGCTGTCCGCCTTTTAGGCAGTAGCCCACCGGCCCTACTCACACGCCTTGGAACGCGCCATGCGGCGCGCGCCCTGAAGGGTGTGGGCAGCCGTCGGCCGCTGCCCAGGGCTCAGCAGGGTATGTGCCAGGGTAGTGTTCTTGTGTCTCCGCTGACCGGGCGGGCTGGACGCAGGGAGCACTACGAGCCGCCGGGCGGGGCGCACCATGAGGCGCACCACGCCAAACCCGACGCCGCCGGCTTTGTCTATTGAGCGGTGGCCAGGGCCTGGACCACCTTGGTTTTGCGCATGCGTGCAGCCACAGGGCGGGCTGGCCGAGGTGAGGTCACATGTGCGGGGGCGCGGCAGCCGGGACCCTTACGGGCCTGCCGCCGACCCACCTGACGTGGCCGTCTCCGAGGGGTATGGACGCTGCGGCAGTCTCTCCGAGGGGCCTGGGCGCAGTGCTTGCACGCAGGTGATGCGGTGGGTGTTTTCCTCCTTGAGGGGTGCGTGCTGGGCGTGGCCGGGGCGGCGGGCACGCTGTCTTGCTGCATGCCGGGCTCAGCCAGCCCCGACGCCAGCGGGGGCCGGTGCGGTAATGCCCGCTCTGGCGGGGGCGCGGGGCGCCGGCACGCATGCCACCCGTGCGCTGTGGCGTGCCAGTGCAAATTTAAGGTGCAGCGTACATGGGCGCGAGCTTTTGCGCCCGGCTGCAGCCACACAATGGCTGCAAGCTGGCTTCTTGCAGCCGGCATGCAGGTTGCCTGCTCGTCTTGCAGGTGGGGTGCGCACTGGCGCTTGTGGTTGGCACAGGGTGGAGTGTGGTGGTTCTGGGCAGGGTAGCTGCTTTCGCTGTAGTTGCAGCGGTGTCTTGCATGACGCCCCGCTTGCTTGGCCCTCGTGCTCATCCTGGGCTGGTCTGCCCACAGCCTGCAGAGCCGCAGCGCGCGGCTGTCGTGCGGGCACAGGGGCACTGGCGCGCCTCACGAGGTCATCCTGTGAGCGCCCCTGGTGTTGTGCGGGTGTCAGCAAAGCTGGGCGAGGTGCGTGAAGAAAGCTGAGCTATGTCTGTGTGGTCTGGACCCCTAGTAAAGCTGTCACACGATATTACTTAATTTCTGGAGGGCTCTTTATGCCTTGCCTCAGTATGGCCTCATGCTCACGAAAGTGGTGGCAGAACCTCTTCGCTGCACGGGCACATGGCTGTTTGTTTGGACGCCCAGCTCACAGGCCTCTTTAACCAACAAGGGGTGTCCTGCCATCCCCTGCTGATTTGTGTTCGAATTGCAAACCTAAGCAATCCAAAAACGACCACTCGAATTGCTCCACGACATGCACACTCTGCAAGTTGACTGAGCAATAACTTGTGTAAACCAATCACCCACACGAGCTTCTCGACACACAGCTGACCATGCACGTGCGCGCGTTCTCTGCAGGGCAGGCCCTGAGGCCCGCTCGCCAATCGCTCACCACTGGCCGGCCGCGGGCCGCGCGGCTGAGCATCAGGGCGGCCGTCAAGGTTGGCCAGAAGGCTCCAGACTTTGAGCTGAAGGATGAGGCACGCTGGCCTCGAATTGCACTGTGTTGCTGGCAATGGCATGTGCTGACTTGCAGCATGTCCTCCCAATGTTGGCGTGAGCTGTGTGCAGCGCTCCCCTGTTCCTTTCAGTGAGTATACTGATCGTTCAGAGACGCTGTATTTGCTCTGTACGGCATGCTAGCGCAGTGCGAGCCAATGTGCAGCCATTGTGTCACCACAGTTACGATAGAACCTGAGTGGTGTCCAGTGCGTACTACTGTGGTACTCGCTAAGAAAGTAATAGGCACATATGGCTGTCTTGCTGCGCTGCCTGCTTTGCATATTCTGATTATTGTTGCGCCTGCGTGCATTGCTGCGCTGCCTGCGACCTATGTATTCTCACTGTTGCTGCGCCTGCGCGCAGAGCGGCAAGGCAGTGAAGCTGTCGAAGTACCAGGGCTTCTTCGGCGCCAAGCCCGTGGTGCTCTATTTCTACCCCGCGGACGGCACGCCGGGTTGCACCAAGCAGGCGCAGGCGCTAAAGGACTCGTATGCGGTGTGGACCGCGCTGACAGCAAACCAGACTGCTGTGTGCAGTTACAGACGCCTCTGCACCGCTGTAGCTTTTTTAAGCGCTTGACGTAGCTGCCTGCGCACCCAGCTGGTACATTATGTTTCGGACACGTTCAACTATACTTGCTGCCCTTCTGCCATGCTCGCGAGCACGACAAGTGGCTCGCCGTACATGCTGCCGACGACCGACTATTGCAGTGGATGTCTCTTGGCCGCAGTTGCTGCTCGCAGGCAAACAGGCGCAGTGCGCTGCCTTGTGACGCACCGCACCCCGCGAGAAGGCCTTCAAGAACGCGGGCGCGGAGATCATCGGCGTCAGCGGCGACGACCCGGAGTCGCACGCCAACTTCAAGAGCAAGCTGGGCCTGCCCTACACGCTGCTGGCGGACGAGGGCAACAAGGTTTGCCCCCCTGACTGTGTGCCTTCATGCGCTGCCTCAGCAGGCATCCAGCCCTGTGCTAGACATGGTCCGTGTCTTCTGCTGAAGGGCAGCGGTAAGTTTGTGCAGTGTGTGCAGAGAGCAGATCTGGCATGATGCAGATATGGCTGGCGAAGGCAGCAATGTGGCTCAGCCTCTGCTTGCACGCGTCCCTGCCATTGGCTGCCCTGCTGTCTGACATGTGCATGCACAGCATTTCCGGTAAGTATGGGAATGTGCCACTCGGTTATCGCATTTGCAAAGCCTGTGACGAGGCCTGATCTGGATGGCACCATGAAACAGAGCAGCTACCCGCTGACTGCGGCGCCGTGAAGCTGCGAGGTTGACTGGCGGTCCCGGGCGCGCAGGTGCGCCAGATGTACGGCGTGCCCAAGGACCTGCTCGGCCTGCTGGAGGGCCGCCAGACTTACGTGATAGGCAAGGATGGCGTCGTAAAGGCAATACACAACAACCAGTTCCAGGTGGAGACGCACGTCGAGGAGGCGCTCAAGGCGCTGCAGTCGTGACCTCCCGCGCGCGCGCTTTCAGCAACGCATGCCACTCTGTTGACAGTCGTGTCACACGAGTCCCTGCTGTTGCTGTTTGTTAGTAGGTGTCATTCTTGCTGCAACGGCCTGCAGCTATTTGGAGCACGTAGTGGTTCGCAGCAGACCCAGTGACACAGTCTAGACTTCACACAGTATCAGTGTAAGAACTGCACCAGAGGGAAGCAGGTACTGTGCATGCATGCGAGCACAGCGCTTGTTGTGCTCTGCATAGGCTTCCACGTGATAAATATCACAACGGAAGTGCAACTTAGCTCAACACTTGACATTCTCGTTGTCAACAGCCTCCAGAGCAGCCTGCAGAGCAGCTCAGCCCTAGGATCATAGGCTGCTGCAGCTCCATCATCTACCTCAGGAGCTTTGTGACTGGTGATCACCAGTCACAAAGCCACAAGCTGGGCCTGCTTAGCTGGCCGATACACGGCGAGCATTCATTTCTGCGGGCCAGGCTCATCAGGAGCAAGGTGATATGCCAGTCGGCGGTCCAAGCACGCGACGCGCGTGATGCAGGCTGCCCTGCGTTTGCTCACCAATAATGCAGACCGCGTCACAGCATGGCTGGCGTGGGGCATGCTGCTCACGGCCCCCGTCACCTTTGCTGCGCTGACGTGGCAGCCCGCTGCGCCGTACGGAAGGTGTGCATGCACTGCAGCTCGCTCGACTCCTTATCTGCAGAACCTCCGCGCTCACCAGCCAGCCTGCACGGCGCCCCGCAGGTACTCCAAGGCCGGCTGGGGCCCGCTGGTGCCAGCGCGGGTGGCGTGGCTGGTGCACCCACAGGCTTGCCGTGTCAGCCTGCCTGCCACTCGCCACGGCTTGTCACCTGCTTCCTGTCTGTCGACAGCCGGTGTGCTGTATCGGTGCCCCCTTGCCTTGTGCCGGGCCCCTCGAGCGGTCTGTGCCGCGTGCGTGCAGACGCAGGAGGCGCCTAGCTTCCTTGTGCCGGCCGGCCTCTTGGCGCACGCGCTGCTGTGCCCGGCCGCCGGCGCGGCGCTGCAGCCGGTCTCCCTGCCGCGCGCGGCGCTGCTTGCCTGCTTCCTGGCGCACTACGCGCACCGCGCGTTTGTTTACCCGCTCCTGGTGCAGCGCGGGGGCAAGCCGACGCCCGCGCCTGTGTGGCTCATGGCGCTGGCCTTCTGCGCCTACAATGGCCTTATGCAGGCGCGGCAGCGCCACACTACCTCGACAGACTCCCCTTTTGGCTGCCATCGCTCCCATAACAGAGTGGCTCTGGTGCTTGCCGCATGCTACCTAGCACAAGCCTATGCGCCGCAGGGCGCTCGCATGAGCTCACCGCACGCAGGGCCCCAAGCGGCATTTTGGGCTGCCCGCCCGAGCCGCGGCTGGCGTGCTCACAGCCTCCACCAGGGTGCCGCGCGCGTGCGCGCGCGGGCGCCGGCGAGCGTGACGCGGCCGCCGAGCGGCGCGCGCAGGGCCTGTACCTGCTGTACGTGTACCCCACCAGCCGCCGCGCTGACGCGCTGTTCTGGCTGGGCGCCGGCGCGTGGGCCCTGGGCTGGGCGGTGAACCTGCACTCCGACGCCCTGCTGCGCGGCCTGCGGCGGCCCGGCGAGACGGGCTACCGGATACCCGTGGGCGGCGCATTCAAGTACGTGTCCGCCGCCAACTACTTTGGCGAGATCGTGGAGTGGGCCGGCTTTGCGCTCGCGGCCCGCTCGCTGCCGGCGGCCGCGTTTGCCGCCTTCACGTTTGCAAACCTGGGGCCGCGCGGCGCGGCGCACCACGCGTGGTACATCCAGCGCTTTAAGGACTACCCGCGGCGGCGGCGCGCCGTGCTGCCATTTCTGTGGTGAGCCTGGGTTGGCGGGTGAGGGCGGGGTGCAGGGTGCAGCAGGCAGCAGCGCGCTCTGCTGCCCGCGTTCCTGGTGAGGGCAAGGGTCTGCCTGCTATTGTTTTTGGGTGGTCCCATGGCGGCGCTTGTTGATGCAGTTCTCCACGGCGCAACGCCATCGCCCCTCAACACCGGCGGCCACCCGATATTTTCCTCGCTTTTCGGCCGCCGTTTTAAGCGCAGCGATGTCCTTCGCCCTTTCTTTCCTGCGCCGCCCTCTCCCGCGTCTCCCCGGGGACCCACGTCCTCAGGAAGACGAGCTAGCAATTGTCTTCCTGGGCCCAGTGGTGCCCGGAGCGGGTGCGCTTGTTCGTCGGGGTGCCAGGAACCCAGCGCGCCCACAACCGCTTCCACCTGCCTGGTCCGACGAGGTTCTGCAACCCTGACGTCGCCGGAGGTCGCATGGCGGCCAGCTCGCACCCGCTGGTGTGAAGCTGGCCACTTGCAGGGCAAGCGCATGGCGCTGGACAGGCCCGGGTCCGGCTCGGCCACCCCGAATGACGCGTGGGTTGCAAAACTCGGTCCAGGCGGGTGAAGCGGTTGTGGGTGAGCGGCTCCTCAATATTTAATATACCAGCGCCCGCATTAGGCTCCACCGGGCCCAGGATGCCTTCAGGAAGCTCAGCTGGGGCGCGAGAGGGCGGCGCAGGGGAGCGGAGCGCAAGAAAGTGCGGCGCGGGAAATGGTGGCGGACGTCAGGAAAGAAAAGGGAAGGCCGCCGGTGTTGAGGAAGGGCGTTACGCCTGTGGTAGACTGCTGCTTGGAGTCGTTGTAGGCGATCACCGCATGGGTAGGTGTTCTAATGGGTAGAGTAGGATCCCATGCGCTGCACATGGGTCTGAATGGGCACCGTGACGCTCTTTAAACTGGCCCTCGAATGCCCTGGGTGGTGACCCTACCATCGAGATCATCGGCTGCTGCTGCTGGCTTGCTGCCTGTCAGGGATGTTCTGCCAGTCGGATGCATCATGCGCATCTCTTCTGCCCGTTTGTGCACATTTGCTGCACTGCCACCGTGACCTAGACCTGCACATTGGTACGAGTCCATGGCTCATGGCCTGATTCAGAGTTTGCATGTAAGCTGTATGTCTTGGCATGTCAGGCATTTTGCCAATAGACTTTGCTGCAGAATGAGGACATGGAAAGCTCATGGCCCATGGTGGCGCCTGACAACAAATGTGCACTGCCTTGCAGACAATGTGTAAACACAAACAGCAGCGTATACATCCAGCTCATGTGTGCCACTGAACCAATGTTACATTCTGTGGGACTGCAAGCGCGGTCAACACATGCAAAGTCACCAAGCTAGAGCGTTCATACACACACCTGCCTGCCCGCTGTGCATGGCCAGGATACATCAGCAACACCTGCCAAGGAAGAGTGCCCAAGCGCCAAGGCGCAGCCTGTTGACTGCCATCGGGAGCCTGGAACACATAATGCCACAGCTCCCCACTTTTGACAACATGCACACTAGCGCCGGGGTTTCACCAATACATTTGCAAAACTGCTCGTCGTTCTCTCTGCTCAGCTTCTCGAGGGGAAAAGTCAGCGGCCATTACTCTTTAGCAACCCCACTGTACAGCGGCACGCACCATCACAAGCACGGCTCAAAATAGAGCGTCAGACGCTCAACAAAAACCTCGCACAGTGCCCATACGCACGCCTACACACTGAACTTGCCTCTACAGGTTCAAGGGGCGGGGGGCCATCAAATACGTACGTACATCACGCCGCAACACGTTGCGCGCCGGTCACGAGCGCCAGACAAAGCCTAGCGGGTTGGGCAGCGTCGAGTCGCCTTCTGGTTTGTCAGGCACGTACTCATCGTCGTCTCCCTCGTCTGCACGCCGCCAGCGCGCACAGGTTGCTTCGGCGCAGCTGCGAACGCGCAGGCTGAAAGCTGAGCGGGACAGCAGTGCGCGGCTCGCGCCTTCGCGCTCATACGCGCTCTCGAGCGCCTGTACCGCCGTGAAGTACTTGGTCGTGCGCTCTGCTGAGCAGCCAAACTGCGCGAAGCACGAGTCGCGGCCGGGGCCGACCAGGAGCCCGCACGTCTCCAGCGCATCCCTGGCCCGCCGAGCGCCATGCACGGTCAGCAACGCGCGAATGTGGTCACTGCGCTGTGCAGCGGAGCGAGCTTAGCAGAGGGCGCGCGCCGCGCGTCGAGGATGGTCACGTCCTGCCCGCTCTGCGGGAATATCTCAAAGATGGAACAGCGCGGCTCAGGCTCGGGCATGTCCTGGGCGTGCGCCAGCATGGGTGCACCCAGGCAGCGGCCGCCCTGCTTCTGGCACCGCGGCCACAGGGCAGCGCCCGGTGGCAGGACAGGCTCTTGGCGCGGCGCATGCCGCGGCCAGCATGGCCGCCCGCCGGGCGCAGCGTGGCACTGCATGACACCCACCTAACAGGAAGCAGGACGGCCCTCTCCTACACCTACTCAGGGGTGCGGTGACAGCGAACGGAGCCGAGGTCGGGCAGGACAGATTTGCTTGATTGTGCATCGAAGCAAATCTGTAGGACAGATTGTGTAAATCCGTGCACATGAGATGCATGCAAAGACACCACATGCACAGGTCTGCTCCGCACAGCAAGCTACAGGGTTACAATGAGACACACAGCCTCAACCCAGGCAGCAAGGCACGACAGCCTCAGCGGCACCGCACGCTCTCACACCCACGCATACGGCGACCACTCGCACTCTCACGCTCCCAGCACCGCGACACAACACATTGCGCTGAACAGACACTCGCATAGCCGTTTCTGCTGCACCTTGCGCCCCACCCGGGCGCCCCCCCAGGCTCCCCATTGCTGGGGGCTGCCAGGCGCGGGTACATGCAGGCTCCAGCACAGCCACGCAGCACCACAGCGCACAGTACTGCATGCCTACATATTGTCACAGACAACCAGCATAGGCAAGCGCAATGGCGCTCAATCCCAGCGCAGCTGCTCACTTATATGCACATTGCGCCAACCACGTCCCTTCTTTCGAGGCGTTTCGGGCATCCCCTGGCAGCGCTCCTGCCCTCACAGCCGCGTCAGCTCACGCATGCGAGCCCTGCACAGCCATGCATCGGCGCCACGCGCTTCCCACACAGCCTGCCACAAGCTCGCCACCCTGCTGGGCACTTCATGTGTCCAGGACAGGGCCGTAAACCTGATCCTACCCCGTCCCTGTAGCTAATGCAGCACGCGTATGCAGCATCCTGCATGAAGCCGGCCGGCCCGCGCCTTGCATGCCCCAGGAACCCGACCTGCGCTGCGCGATGCGCGCGCGCGCGCTGCAGCGCCTTGCACAGGCTGACAGCAGCGCCTGGCCCTTTCCTGGCAGGATGAGGGCAGCACAAGCGCTGGGGCGCGGGGCCTGAAGCAGGCCGGATGGTACGCGGCCTCTCGCCGCCGCAGGCCGCGTGCCGCATCAGCACGGCGCGGCGTGCTGCGCAGCGGCTTGTGTCCAAGGGCAGGGGTACGCCCGGTCGCTCCCCCGCCCGCCGCGGGCCCGGCGTCCGGCGCCGGCGCCGCCCCGCTCGCGCAGCGCCTCGTGCGGGTCGCCGGGCGCGCGCCGGCGCCGCCCCGCTCGCGCAGCGCCCTGTGCAGGTCGCCGAGCCATGCACCAGCGCCGCCCCGCCAGCGCAGCGCCTGGTGCGGGCCGCCGAGCGCGCGCCAGCGCCGCCCCGCCAGCGCGGCGGCCTGGTGCGGGGCGCGGGGCGCGCGCCGGCGCTGCCGCGCTAGCGCATCGCCTTGTCCAGGTCGTCGATCACGGCCTGGTACCACCTCGCCAGCGCAGCATCTGTGCACGGGTCATCGATAATGCGCTGGCGCAGCCCCGGCGC
>JAABUR0100005292.1_pt1 | contig 16575 bp, 16 predicted proteins | sample 5560091 | NCBI WGS metagenome assembly JAABUR01 (sample SAMN10711879, study PRJNA513375) | rock metagenome | isolation source: Antarctica rocks | place: Antarctica: Victoria Land, University Valley sud | reverse complement strand
AATGCTGCAGCTTGCGATACCCTGATTAGGTATCTATCGGCTTAGTAGTTTAGGTGATAAAGCTACCTTACCATGTTACTTCATGTTCCTTTATGTTACTGTCTGGTGGATGGAAGCGACATTATCCGGGATGTTTCACGTTACTCGTGTAGGATTCACCAGCCAATTACACTCCGTTACGGGCCTGCGGTCGAAGGAAGGTACATAGTCGACAAGGCGAGGTACACACTTTCCACCGGATAATTCTTATGATCTCTAACAAGTTTTCACGGCGATTTTTCAAGTCTGGGGTGTGGGTAGTTTTTAGCTACCGTAGTACTGTAGGGCTCCAGTAGGGAATTGACACCGAGTGGTGTACTTAACGACTCGTCGCCCCCCATAATAGTCAAAAACATCTTTCGCAGTTGTATCACAGGTCACAGCCTCACAGGGGGGGTACAGGACAGGATCATGTATGTAGGGTCAGGAAAAAACCGTTTATTCTACAATAAACGTGTTTAATACCTCTTAGCGGTTTTTTGGTGTTTGTTTATTGGTTTTATATTAGAATATATAAGCAAGCTAAACCCAGCTGGTTTAGCTCAGGGGGTTTGACCTAGCGTGCCTAGCTGTCGCCAGCATTTACCTACCTTACCTAGGTAGGTATGCTAATTGTCAATAGATAAGGTATCCGTGCCCCTCACTAAGCTCATTCTTCACTTAGTGCTCGGCAGCCATGCAACAGTTTCAGCCATGCAACAGCTGAATTCAACTACTCATCATATACATGATAATATTTAACCAATTCCTTCAAAATAACCCGCCATTTCTTTTGATAAGCCTGGACGAACTTAATGCGAGCAGCCCTATGGGGCTTAGTAGCCCTGTAGCACTTCTTTAGTGCATTTAAATAACGCTTTTCCCAGGCCGCTTCGCGCTTCTTCTGCCTCTCGTCCTTCAATTTCTGTCTATCTTGAGTCATACTTCGAGCATCTTTGACGTACAAGATGCCTTCGATTTTGAGAACCTTATCCGACTGCTTTTTGCGTGCTTTGCGAGCATTTTCAGCGGCTTCTATTTGGCTTAATTGATTCTGCAGCAACTTTATTTTACGAGTCATCGCGCTAGCGTCTTTTCAGAACGTTCCAAGCTTTCTATCAAGATTTTCTGCTGTCGATTCTTTAGTTAGCTCAAGCAGCTGATTTTCAAGTGCTGCTCGACTAGTAGAAGTGATTCAAATGACTGAATCATCTATAATAGATGATGATGTAATAGATCGATTCGTATGTTCAATAGTTCAAACTTTATTCAGTACTATCTTTGAATCAAAAGAAATTAGATCAGTATGCTTTCATGCAGATCAAATGATAGATTCTTTGAAGACTTTGATTCGAAACTCGTTGAATGCAGCTAAAAATTCGACTTTTGAAAAGATCTCGTCACTCATTTGAACAGCTCGGTTAATCATCTTCGAATGTCAATGTTTCAGAGGCTGAAAAACACATACATTCAGCGACTGAAGCAGATAAGTAGTATGCGAAGATAAGTCGAAGAATATGATCTTGTGATCTTCACAGTAGAATAGAAATTCGCGTGTATGATGAGATTCATAGTCATTCATCACAAGCATTCTTCAAGCTCTCTTTTGATGCTTTTGACTAAAGCGATCGAAGTGCTTCAGTCATCGAAGGAAAATTCAGTCGTTTGAATAGTCTGTATCAGAGATAGTGATTAACACGTCGTCGTCAAGATTATTGTTAAAATGAGACGTCAAAAGTTGAACTTCAGTCATAATTAGCATTGATGATATATTCTTGTTCTCTTCGCTGATGCATTTGATGCTCGTCAATGACTCTTTATTATTTAAATTCTTGAAGTAGATTCTTCTACTTGAATCTACAGTAACAATTTAATCGAAGCGTGCAATGCTCATACGATAGTCGATTTCGTCAAAATTTCATGTATCATTCTTCGTTATATCATATTAAATCATCATCTCTTTAAACTCATCAAAATGAGTTTGTAGTACTTTTGAATCATGCGCGTTCTTTCTGTCAGCTGCTATAGACTTTCGTTTAGCTTTGAAGAGATCTGACTGACGATCTAATCAGCGCTTGACTCATTGAGCGTTCAGTAGAGGTGAAGAATTTCAACGAGAAGAGTTCTGAGCACGAAGAGCGTTTGTCGTCAATTGCATCATGTGTAGCCTAGCTGACAAGCCTAACTGATTCAGTGTGATTAAATATTGTCGTAAAGCTGACTTCTGATCAGGTTTTAAAGCTTTGTTATGCAGTTCTCGTACTGCTGTTTTGAACTGATAACTCTTTAGTCTAGATCGAAGTCTTTCATATGAAACACGAAATTCGCGCGCAATTTCGGCTCGATTAGAATTTTCGCGCATGTTTATGATGTCAATAGTCTTCTGAATACGATCCTCGATGATAGCGTAAGTAGCAGCCATGTGATTGAAATTTGGTGAATTTTTGAAGGTGGTGAATCAAAAATATGAAGATTTATTGTTGCATGGCTGAAACTGTTGCATGGCTGAAACTGTTGCATGACTGTCGAGCACTAAGTGAAGAATGAGCTTAGTGAGGGGCACGGATAACAGTGTTTTAGCGGAACGTGACTGATCTATCATGAACCTCATAAAGACGAAGACTAGGAATCAGCTGAGCAACATTAACGTCGATAAGTTAATGTATATCTATATAAACGAGCGCACGCTTAATCGACCACGGGATTTAAAAAAGAAGCTTCGCTATACACAGAGCATTGAAATCGATGAGGAGGAGCTTTTGGATATGGAAGATAGACTGCTGCAGGAGGAAGTTGCTATGGCTAGGCTAAATCCTTCAAACGATGAGGTGCTGGAGGAGTTTCTGAATAGCATCGTCGACGGTGAGGTGGCAATGAAGCATTCAAATAATTGATGCTATTTATATATACCCCTGTGTTTAATACATGCTTCAATAAACGTGTTTAAAACACGTTTATTGACTATCCTAATTTGGTTAAGCAATAAACATGTTTAATACAATCCTGACCCTACATGATGTATGATGTGAGGATGCACTTGACGCACTCGTACAAGGAGACCGGTTGCGACGCGCTAATGATAACGATTGATACCTTAATCTTAGGTACCTGCTCCGTAACTCCCCTGGAGTCTGGAGACCATTCATCTCGGTCAAGCCGGTGGAGCCGTCCGTCCAACTGTCGGTGGGCCGGTGGCACAAGTTGTTGCAGTCACCGCTGACTACGGGGGACCAACCTCGTCGACTCAGGCAACGTTGTGATCTGTGTGAACTCAACGACGTTTCATGGTTTGTTCCCTGGAATTACAACTACACGGGTGAAGGACTTCGAGGTTGGTTCAGTGGTTGGTGAAAGGATTCGGCGATGGCGATGGCGGGGTGAAACAACCGCTACCTTAAATGCTGCAGGTCCCCGTAATCATTTGGAAACACATCAACGCATCAACGTTGGGCGCCTGGCCACGGTGGGATGTAGAACGTTCCAGAGTAACGCCGTAGTACGGAATACACGTCTCTTCCACGTCCTTTGCCAACATCTTCCTTCATTCGCTGGCATGGACGGAATACCTGATGATCGAGTCGGTGTTGGCCGTGTGTGTGTGAGGACGACAAAGGGCGGACCCATTGATTGGTGCCGCTTGTCTCCGCTTGGCGACACAAAAGACTCGCGCGATTCGGTAATTGCAGGGCGGGTGCGTCACACTTGGAGAAAGATCCTCCCACCGTCCCACGCCTCCTTCTTTGCACCTCCCTGATTAATTTTGGATTTTCATTCTTGTGTTGAGTGTTGGGCCTTGACTCTTTGTACCTCCGTAGCGTTGTAGCCTTTGCTTGTAGCTCTCCCTTAGCCTCCCCCCTACTAATAATAATAATAATAATACGGCGCTTCCTTTGTGTGTTGACCACCCCTTCCCTTTCTTCTTATCCTTTCGCTTCCTCCGTCCACAACCAACTCTCTTACACTTTCATTCTTTTCAAGTGTCAGAGCCGGTCTTCACTCCTTTCTCTGCTTGTCAGACAATTCGCTCGTTCCTCCATTCGTACACCCTACAGATTGCAAGCCACGGTCTTGCTACTACGCTCCTTTTCATAAACCAAAAAAACCTTCCGGTGTGGAGATCCTGTTAAGCCCTCGACAACCAAAGCAAACACCAGAAATACCGGCAAGTCCAGTATATCAACAACAAAATGCGTTTCGCTATCCTCGGTTGTGCTCTGTTTGCTGTCACTGCTCTGAGCTCTCCTCTTCGCAAGCGGGATGTTGTCACGGACAATGTCGTCGTCACGGATGAAGTCGTCGTCACGGTTACTGTCAAGCCTGGCAGCAGCCCGGCCCCGAGCCCGGCAGCATCTCCCGTTACGAAGGTAGCTGTGCCCAACGACAATAATAACAACAACTGGGACGGCTACACCTGGAGCTCAACTTCATCCGCTGCACCGCCACCACCTCCTCCAACCACCACACCTCCTCCACCTCCCACCACCTCGAGTGCTCTTCCGACCACTACCTCTCCTCCGCCGCCTCCAACCACCACCACTGCTCCCCCGCCTCCACCGTCTTCCACTTCTTCTTCTGCGGCGCCTTCCTCATCACCGTCTGCCCCAGCTTCGGATGGTTCGCCTCAATCGGGTGGTGTCTCAATGCTAAGCACCGTCAACAAGTGGCGTAAGGCATACAGTCTGTCCGATCTCGCATGGGACTCCACCCTCCAGGGCAATGCACAAAAGACTGGCACTGACGACAAAGGCGTCAACGAGAACCACGAACTCAACCCCGGATCCATGGCTCAAGTAATCACCCCGGGTCTTCAGACAGCACTTGCAGGCAAGGACATGGGTGGCGATTCACCTTTTGAGCTAGCCTACGTCTCTTGGCTATGTGAAGTCGCCAGCGACCCGCAGTTGGCCAACGGAAATCAATGTGGCATCGTCAAGAACATCGAAAGCATGGTGTACTCCGACACTGGCCATCACGACATTTTGAACTCTCCCAGCTACTCCAAGATTGGATGCGCCTTTGCAGCAAACTCACTCGCGGCCAGCGATTCGCCATACCAAGGGCTTTGGGTGTGTGATCTAGCCTAGATTACACAGGTCGATATTTTTGGTGCCCCGAGGGTCCAAGCTTACATTCATTCGCTGTACATCTTTACAAGACATTTGGGATCTGAGATTCTCGACATCTTCATGCAGTTTGCTGGACGTGCTCTAGATGAGTATCTGCACTATGCCAATGTCACGGTCATGACGGATATCTTCTGGAGGTATTCATACTTTTAGCCAGACTACAAATAAAGACCTTGTGCGTTGAACATCTAATTGATGATGGAAGTGACGTAGACATTCAAGCAATGTCTGAATATCAGTGCGGTGACCCACAAGATCTCATTCCCTTGCTGCTAATCAGGTACTTCTCCTAGATGTTTAAAACTTTGAAGTTGTGTTGGACAAAGTCTTTTTTTCTCCGTTCAGTGTACGCAAACCTCTGAATCTTGCTGAATCTTGCCAAACATTCGGTCTTCTGGTGCGCTGTCCATGAGCCTTTTGCTCTGGCTCTTGATTGGGATTCTGAGTTCGATCTTCAGCCTCGTTAAACTTCTTGCTTCATATCTACCTTGACTATTGTTTCTTTGGTTCTACTTTCTTTTTAATTTGGGAGATTGTACTCATTTCGAAGGCACCTCCTTTGAGCCACGGATAAGTAAGTAAATATCTAGCACAAATACGCAGACAGGAGATGGCTTACTGGCGAAGCTGTGAATCAGTGGAGGCGGGCTGGAGTATGCTAGAGACCATGACCCGGGGAATTGAGACGAGTCCAACTGACAACGATCGTCGGTATCTTGGATATGCTGGTAAATACCTGTGACACAAATACCATCGAGTTAACAGGTTTAGGTAAGTCGCTTAGGGTTTCGCCCGTCTTAATCCATTCAAGCTTTCACATGTTTTCTTCCTTGGCTGTCAAGGAGAGATCTCTACAACATTTGCCATTTCTTCCACCATCTGTCCAGCATGGCGCGTTCCATCACCACCAGTCAGACCAACCAATCTTCCAAGGTGCTTTCTCAGGCGCGGAGGTGGAGTTGCCAGATCATTACCGTCCAAAAGTAGCCTGTCAGCCGCTCAGCTGAACACAGATCGAGACGCTGGCCTATCTCTGCGTGAACACTTGCTTCTCGACCTTCGAGGTTCTGTGCCACCTACGCGGCAGCCTTCAAGCACTAATAACAACGAGACACTGCGCCTTGGTGCGGAAATTAGGAAGGAGCTAATGGAACTGGGTGAAAGAGACGACTAGAATAGGTATGGGCATGGCGATAGACGTAACTTCGAGCGGGATGCAGATGAGAATCTCCAGCAAGAGTATACATGGAAGACTCCCACACATCGAATGATGCTGGCACAACAACAGAGGATGTCTATGTGCTTATGAGGATCTGCATTTGAGAAAGCGAGGACAAAAAGGATCACACGGTAGTTGGGACATACGGCAGCCTCGATGATGCGAATAACGCAGCGCAAGGATGCCTAGGGCAGAAATACGGGCCTTACAAGAGGATAAGTACAGGGAGAAGCTCCTCGAGGACGGCCGCCTGTGTGTTAGAGCTCGAGGCGATGGAGGCGGAAGCTGGCTTGGGTTTGAGAGTACAAAGATGAAGTGCAAGCGTCAGGTTCCTGCGACCCAGCTTGACATGCTACACGTGGTTCGGCACGACACAGAATAGTCTGCTAGGAAGGGTCCAGTAAAGAGAAGCGTCCTGGAAGGCGTCCAGGAGACTCTCTTCAGAAACCAAACAGCTGCAAATACAAATACGAAGGAGCTTTTTGAGGAAGCTTTCAAGCCCATGGTGGAGAAGGGGAAGAAATGGGAGGCGTCGTATTGGGAGCGATCGTGCGCGGATAACAGGGGCATCTTTGAGGGACACACTCATTTCCCTGAATTTGAAGAATACAATTGATTTGTGATGACTAGGAAAGAACAGCGGTTAAGGTGGCTTTGCGATTAGAGATATTGAATATCGGTCCATGTTTGTTCAGTAGCAATATGTATCTGCTTTCATTGGTCTGAAGTAACAGCTTCATCAATCGGAATTTGAGGCGCCGAACAAATTAATCAGGTCGGGCAAAATGGCAGTCTCAAGCTTCACAAGAGAGTCACTTAGCTAGACGGGGCCATGTTAAACTCATTTTCTAAAAGTATCATACGTTCACGAGAGTGACCGGCTCAGATTCCGACGGCGGCGGTCAAGTCCCTGATCCGCTTCTCACTTTTGCCGACGGGGATTTCATTATCGAACTAAGCAGTTCTATCCTCGGAGATTCAAGTTACTATACTACCCTATCGAAGGCTTTGGAACCTGAGGTCTAGAGAAAGCAATCAGATCTATCGTTCCTTCGCCACTTACCAGCAGCCGTTCTAAATACCTCATCCAGTGTGTTCCTTGAACTTCACCGGTGCCATCAGCATTTAATCGTTCCGGATGCTCCAACTCGGCATGTGGATGGGAGGAGCACTGATGGCATTCACCTGCCTTGAGAACGCACTCAAAGACTAGAACATCGAAGTTATAGCAAGCACATACGTCTACCCTCGAATGAGGGTCCTTCTGCGAAGCTGTTGAAAAGTTGGAGGTCTGGTTTGAGGCCACCTCTGTACTAGCCATGTCCGTGCAGATGATAGATCGTGGAAGACAATTTGCCCACAAGCTCTCTCTCATCATAGCCGAAGCTTATCGCCGGGTTACAGCTACCAGACTCAACTCTAGGTCTCGTGGGTGTTAGCGCATGAATTCACAATATGAGTGAAGTATTCATTGCCTGTTTCCTGATTCATTTCTTACAGAATGGTTACCACTTGCAAACAATCTTGCATAGACGTAAAATCTGACGATCTCCTATCCCAGTGGTTATAACGAAGAGGGGGGGAAAGAATTCGGCTGTAGTAATGTCCGTCGACATCCCCATGGAAGACTTAAAACACGGCATCGAAGAAGCTTCATTCGAGCCAGTTGTTCCTCCCCAGTCTAGCGGAAAGTACATCGTCGACGAAAGTGTCATTACTGGTAAGGTCATGATACGGCTTGTATCTCCTGACACAGTTCACCGTCCTTTCATGTTCAGCTTTTCCAGTTCCAGGGACTAGGCTGATCGATGCCCTCGACACTCTCGCGTCTCTCCCCCGCCCTCGACGCTGTGACGCTGGGCATCCCTGTTATCTCTCAAAGTGCTATCATGATTATTTAAAGCCCGAACATATAACATAAGATAAGGTAATAGTGCGGTCGAAAGCCTGACAAGAGACTAGTGAGCTAATTCTCTCTTTTATATAGGGGGGCCGGTCTGCAACTGCGAATTCCAAAATCGCCCACTAATCATTAGTTCCAAAACCCATTCTCCAGCTATTTCAACAGAAACACCTCTGCATCTCCTCATACTCATTCGTGCGAGCGATTTCGTAGAGCTCGCGCCCATTGGTCGCCGCCACCGTAACCCGTCTTCCAGTCGTGGCACAACCAACGATTTCAGGCACCCGAACGTCGACTATTCACCCGGCTCTTCACCAGACTCGTATCACGCCTTAGCTTCTGCTTCGTCTGGGTCGATCTCTTCATATAATTTCATCTCAAGAAGATCTACTCGGGCTTCGTCTCTGCCACTACATGTGTGACAGTAGTCTCGATAACAATTTTTACCACAGATACCTGAACATTGATGCCCGCAGGAAAGGGTTTTGAAGCAGCGTCGATTACATGAAAGTCGAACACAAGGTGCAGCACATGGCATGATACAAGTGCCTTTATGCTCGCAAGACTAGGTAATACATGACGCACATAATTCACAACAAGGCAAGGTACAACGAGAGTGCGCACAGCGAACCTATAGATCATCAGCTCATCTTCAACTATAATATCAAGAGAATATCAAGCAGATAAGAATATGAATATTTGAAAAGATAGAAACCTCAAGTTCTTGAGAGAAGATCAAGTAGCTCAGCGAGAAAGCGAGATTTAGGTCAAAATTCACCCAAAAAGCTTCAGAAAATCGATAGACTGATCTTTTCAACGTTTATTCAGCTGAAAATGAGACACGATTATTTCAAAAGCTATTTACATCGATTATCACAAAATAATTCAAATAAATGCTATGAAATTTGCATCGAAATTCAGACATTGAAGAATTTATTACTAAATTGCAAGCATTACAGAACGAACTTCGACAAAATCATGAGACGAAAAAAGTCAATATTAACTGATTTTTGTTGATATTAACTGAGTTAGCTGTTAATCTTATGTGTCAGCTAACAATCAATATTAGCTGACTTTCTCAATTATTAACTGATTCTTAGCTGATTCTTAGCTGAAATAGTTATGCACTCAACTAATATTGATTTTGTCTTTTTCATCAACTTCTTTAACATTTGCGCATTTTGTTTATTAACACTTAAATATTGAATTAATGATTAAATAATCATTGCGCTTATATAATAAATAATAATAAATTCATACACTTTTGTGACATTGATTAAATCGACTCATGAGAAACTTTATGCTATTTGTATCAAGTGAACAAAACTCTTTGAAATAGAAAATCACTTGCAGTCTATATGACTGCTTCATGCAGCTGAAACAGTGAGTTTTAAAACTATGTATCAAATTTGTTTGCATTGATCACATGTTAAAGAATGAATGTTCTAGTCACTTTAAAATTTAAATTGCTTCAAGAGCTTCATTTTCATTATCATCTTCGCTACTGTTCTGAGATTTTTTGTGATGATGATGATTATTCAATAGTTCAAGAAGTCAGCATTTTGTAACATTCTTGATCGCAAATGCAATCAGTTTGAGCAATGCATGAATACATGCTTCATCATTTAATGACTTCATTCGCAGTTGCATTGTAAACTATTCATGTCTGAAATGTTTTTAAAGTGCAAATAAGCATTCAAATTTATGCATTCAATTCTGATGTGCATTGCAAGAATGCTTTCTGCTTTCTGAATGTTAAAGATCTGTCTAGAGTGAGTCAGATAAAAGTGTTATTTAACTAGAAGATAAATGCTAAGAAAGAAAGATAGCTACAGAAAAGAAGCTGACTACATATGTATGTTTCTCAGTCGACGCTAGACTCAATAGAGACTAGTCAAGATGACGAAGCGAGAATAAATTTAACAAGACTAGAAGACTAAGTCTGACAAGACTAGAATCATGACATTACTCTTCTTCTTCAACAATTCATGTTCACATGAATGTATTTTCTGCTCAACTCAATTGATTGCTTAATCATGATTTCACAGACTCAGATCTGTTAAATCATGATTGATTGAATTGTTGATTAGCGCGATTTGTTCAAGTATCAAATATGAAAATCATCAATGATCTTCTGAGCGTTCATAAATTCATCGTCATTGACGTTATATTAATTGAGATCATTATCATAATCATTTCATTTGACTCTATACTGAAGTCATCTTCGATATCAACGAAAATTCAGTATATCATTGATTTTTCATTCATCTTCATCATTTATTACTATTGACTTTGAAGATTCATTCTTTTAATCAGACAGAAAATTATTGACTCATCAACGACAGAACAAAGAAGCTCTGAATAAAATACATCATGTATATGCATAGTCTCTGATAGTTTCAACTTATAGAATGAGTCAACAGAATCAATGATCTGAAATGAGTTGAGCATTTTGTCATTCAATTTTTTGAAAGATCTCGCTGTAATGATGTTTCATTCATTCAGAAACATCTTTGATTCAATTTCATAATTGATCTTCTTTTTATGTTTATTAGTTTGATTTATCATTTGCTCTTGTGTTTTGATTAAAGTTTCGCGAGCGAAGATCAGTGTTTTATTCATGTAATCAAATATATCTTCGACTCAAGTGATTTGCAGACGTTCGCGAATGCTTTCATACTTGATGATGTCAGAGTTGAAACTCATACAAGAGTGAAAGTTCTTGTTCATGAAGAAGAGAATCAAGAAGATGATTGAAGACAAAATGTTATTGTCAACAAACTTAATCATGAATAGTTACTTGAATCAGTCGTTCTGCATGTATGAACAGAAGAAACAAAAATATTACTCGACATTTTGATTGACTTGTTCACTTTGATCATTGATCTGAGAGTGATAAATGATGAACAATCAAAGAGAAATGCTCAATCATTTGCAAAAAAACTTTCAAAGAATGAAGATGAACTGAGAATCTCAATCAAATACAATGAAGTTTGATAAATCATAAATTCAATATATTCATTGAAGCAAAATTTCAGCTGTCTTTTCGACTGTGATATTTTCATCATTAATGATGCAAGAAATATAATGTCTTTCTTTCAACAATCTGCAAATGACAGTCAGAATAGCGTTGTAGTTGTATGAATCAAATAAATCAATAATGAAGTTCATGACTATGTTCTGTCATCGCTGTTCAGATATAAATAAAGATTAAAGCAAGTCATTTGATTTATTTCTTGATGTCTTTGAACGTTGACATACGTAGTAGTTTTGAATATATCAATCTATCGTTTTTCATATAGAAAATCAATAGTAATTTCACTTTATGATTTTCACTGTTCTAAGAATTTCAGAATAATCAATTGATGACTGATCATGTACTTCACGAATCAGATTCATTTGTAGAAGTTCAATGAATGAAATTCATAACTGACTATCATGAAACAAGATTTCATTTTGAGTTCAACAATTCTTCAATTTGATATCTTCATATTGTACTTCATCTCTTGCTATTGCTTCACGAAGTAGTGTACAATTCTCGTTAATTTTATTCACGTCAAGAACTTGTTTATAAATTGATTAATCATTATTCTTCTTTAGATTAGCGATCTTCATTCAATTTGATATCAAAATAGTAGTTTTTTAATATCAAATGCATTCATTATCGAAATCTTTAAACACAAAGTCAGCTTAACAAGTTAATGCATTGATCTTAATGTTCTGTTTGTCAAATTGATACATTATTTTAAAGTTGAAGTCAACTAACTTCTGAACTCAATGCATTTGTTGTTGACTCAGCTTCTTGTCTTTCATCAATGAGATGAGCGCTTGATGATCAATAAACATCTTGATAGAAATGTTGATCAGCTTCAGTTCAAATCATCAATGTTCAAAAGCTTGAATTATGATCAGCAGTTTCTTATCATATATTTCGTAGTTGCATTTAGCAGAAGACATGTTCTTGCTATAAAAGACAATTTAATGTAGAACATCTTCATCATTATATTGAAACAGAACTTCATCATTGATGTAGTTAAATGAGTTAATTTCAAGAATGAAATTGCAAGTCTGATCAAAGTGACGAAGTATAAAAGTCTCAGTCATACATCTCTTCATATGATTGAATGCAGTTTGACAGACTTCATTTCATTCAAATATGATCTTCTTTTGAATGAGTTGAATCATTGAATGAATAATCTTCGAAAAGTTCTTGATAAAGCTTCAATAGAAGTTGCAGAAGTCAATAAATGACTGAATCTGAGTGAGATTATTGAGAGTAAATCAATTCACTACTGCTTGTATCTTTTGTGAATTTATCTTAAGTCTCTCGATTGACATCAAAAGTTCTAAAAAAATGGTTTTCTGAACATAAAACTTGCATTTATTGATGTTTATCTATAGATCAACTTCTCGTAGTTTATTTAAGATTAATCATACATGTCACTTATGTTTCTTCAAGATCTTGCTGTAAATGATAATGTCATCTAGATAGATTTGACAAAACTGATAAAGATATTTGAACAGCACGTCGTTCATATAGTGTTGATAGAATGTCAATTCGTTGATTAATTCAAAGAGCATTACATGATATTTATATGAGTTGAAGAAGATGATAAAGATAGTCAAATCTTCATTATCTGAGTGCATTTGCAGTTTATTAAACGCGACAATAATGTTCAATCAAGTCAGATATTTGCTTTCTTGTATATGAGCGAGAGTCTTGTCTATCAAGAGCAAAGAGTAGTGATTTCATTTAATCAAAGCATTAAGCTTTCTGTAGTTAATGCAGAAATGCAGACTTTTGTCTTTCTTTTCAGTGAACAAGATGAGCGAGACGTTTGATGCGAAGCTGAAGAAAATAAATTCTTTGTTCAGATGTTCAATCAAATACTTCTTTATCTTCTGAAGCTTGTGATTAAACATCTGATATAGTCTGCTTCGCAAGAATGTTTTCTCGTCAATTAATTCAATCTTGTGATCATAGATATGATGAGATGATAGCTGATTGATCATTGCTCGATCGAAGACAATTTAAATAGTCATGATATTCAGAGAAAAGCTTGATCTTGACTTGCTTGAGAGTTTTGACGTGTGAAAGCTTATGTAGATTCACTTCTTCAAGCTTATTCTCAGCTGTAGTTATGAGTTGATCAATTTTCGAAACAATAATAGCAAAGATCTTGACATTTGATTGTTTAACTAACATTCTATAAACGACTGATTCTATCATTGATATGTTAATTAAACTGAAAGCTGATTTCAGACTGAACGTTAATTTATAATTGACGCTAGACGAAACTACTTCAAGTGATTTTGACTGTTTGATTGATTTAATGAACTTCTCTTTTGACTGATCAAAAGAAAGTGATTTCTGACTGAATTAAGAAATAACGAAAGTGAATAATCTTCTCAGTATATGAGTAGAAGTCAAGCTTTTCTGTTTCATGATTGTTTTATGACTTGAGAATAAAACAATTGATTTCTGACTAGAAGTGAAATTTGAAAATCAAAGAGAATTGATTTGCATATTTATTACTAGGTCAGTTTTATTCATTCATGTTTTTTCGAAAATCATTTAATGTTAATCTAATCAGATGATTAATATAAAAGTAGTTTCAATCATATGATCTTGAATGATCAGATTCAAATAAATGACATGAGTAATGAGCTTTTTTGCATAATGATCATCGAATTCTCGTATTGACTTCGCTTTGATCAAAGTCAGTGATTCAATTTGTAATTGATCACAAACAATCTGCGCAATTATTTCATCAATGAATGAATAGTCAGCTGCTTCAATGTCAATCAATGACTTTAATGAGTAACTAATTTCATTGCTAGATAGTACACATTTAGTAGTCAAAGATTTCAAAGCAAAGAAATTATTTGAGCTGCTTATTGTTGAAGAAATTAATACATCTTTCATCATGTCTTTAATGAAAGTCACTAGTTTTTTGCCTCATTCTTTAATTTCTCTGTAAATAATTTCTTCTCTTCTTTTGACATGATGATCTCATTAAGACAAGAGATGAATGCATGAGATGTTGAAGTACTAGTTTTCAGCTGAGAGCAATTCTTTGAAAGATGATTCAATACTTTGCAGTTGAAGCAGATGATTGACATTCTTGATCATTTAGATTCAAGAGTGAAAAAAGTAGCGAGTTGAACATAGCTAGTAATCAAGACTGAAGCTGATATCAACAAAGAAACAAAACGTTTTTTTGAAGCTGCTATTGATTTGACTGTTCATTGCTCATCACGTAGCTGATAATTGACTTGTTGTTTGTTATTCACATCTTGAAGAAAGATCTTGAGCTTATTAAGTGAGCTAAACTCTATGAGATAAACTGACAACGCATTCTGAAGATGATTGTTAATTTTATTCTGAATGTCATTCATCAGAATGACATTGTCATAGTTCAGAAAGCTGAATATTCTAGTGAATTCTGAATAAAAAGAGCTGAAGAGCTTGTTGAGCTGCTTCAGAGCAACATATTCATGATGACACTTTCAAATCAGATTCTGATCTTCGTAAATTTCTTTCAAATGTTTTAGTAGCTTTGATAGTGATTGATAGAATGAGAAAGCATCAACATGATGCTTTGCATAAATTTGCTGATCAGCATCGTCTTTTAGTCTGAAAATCACATAAACAATATGAATTTTTTCAGTAGAATAATGATTCATGTTGACATTGAGCTTGTCAGCTATTTTGATGTTTCATGTCTTTCAGATAGAATTATCTGTTTCAATGAAGATAAGTGAATTCAAAAGCTTGATGAACTTGTGATGATCATTTTCATTTTCGTTATCAGATAAAGTAGAAGATTCTCGTTGAGAGTGAACTTCTTTCTGATTGACTCGTTACTCAGCTGACTGAGTATCTTGACGAGACATAGATTGATCAGCTTGACGTTGTTTCACTCTGAAGTTCAATCGCTCATCTTGTAGCTGATTAATCTTTTTCTCTAGCTCATCATTTTTATCAAAAGCGACTTTTAATTGTTTCGCTCTCTTTTTATAATCATCTTGTACAAAAAGTCAATGTTTATTGAGTTGTAAAGTCAAGTCTCGTTAACTTCAAAACTCGTTCAGCATATTAATGACTTCATCAAATTGATTGCTGACTCAATGAAACAGTTGTTCTTCAATATTTATGTTTCATGAGATGACAGCTTTCTCAGCTTCGACTGAAGCATCAATAAGTAGAAGTGAAACTTTTCTATTGACAATGCTTTTAAGCAGATGAGTTGTTCAAAATTCAACTGACTTAATATCATGTGTCATGATGAAAGAAGATAAAAGTTGTTGAGATAAGAATAAATGAAAGATTAATGTTTTGAATTGATGTTTTTTGATGAGTGAAAATTCAAAGAATTTCTTGTAAATTGAATGATGAAAATGAGTGTAGAATCAAAGAATTTCTTGCAATCTAAAATGATGATGCAAATTTGAAGAATCTCTTGCAAATTTTTCTTACTGAATAAATTGTTTCATATCATTTATTCGTTAATAACAAAGTAGTAAATGATGAGCATTTATTTAATGTTAGAGATCTGTCTAGAACGAGTCAGATAAAAGTGTCATTTAACTAGAAGATAAATGCTAAGAAAGAAAGATAGCTACAGAAAAGAAGCTGACTACATATGTATGTTTCTCAATCAACGCTAGACTCAATAAAGACTAGTTAAGATGACGAAGCGAGAATAAATTTAACAAGGCTAGAAGATTGAGTCTGACAAGACTAGAATCATGACACTGAAAATCATCATGCATCTTTATCATTTTATTATCTATTGAAAATATGTTGTATATGTTGCATGCAACATACATAAAGCATGATTTCTATGCTGATTTCTCTCTTAGACTTAAGAAGTTACTCAGAGAGAATTTCTTACGACAAATTTACAGTTCAAGATGAATGAGATCTTTCACTACTTAAATTTCAACAGTTTACTTCTTAAACATGAGTTTCAAACATTTCATCTGCAATATTCATGCATATCACAATCAATTTCTTCTTTAATCACATTAACATACATTACTGTTCTTTCAAGCTATATAAACAATGTTTTTAACTAAAGATTGATTTTATCATTAAGACATTTAAGAATCAGAGTTCAGTGAAGAAATAAAATTCTTAAGATCAACAATTATCATCATTGTATATTATGCTTTGCAACATCTGCAATTTGTAAAGAGTGACAGAGACAGATTTTAGCGCTTTTAGCGATCAATATTTCAAATATTCATTTAATCTCATGTCTCAGATTTGCGTCACTTTTAGCTGATGCATATTCATAAAAGCA